>Ga0209098_1000478_pt1 | contig 43981 bp, 32 predicted proteins | sample AD_JPNHW1_MetaG_FD_184429 | JGI IMG/M metagenome (GOLD analysis project Ga0209098, IMG submission 184429) | Active sludge microbial communities of municipal wastewater-treating anaerobic digesters from Japan - AD_JPNHW1_MetaG (SPAdes) (version 2) | ecosystem: Engineered > Bioreactor > Anaerobic...
GTCCAGGTTATCGCTGGAAATTCCTATTCGCAAAACACAAAACTTAGCTTTAAACTTAACGATGTTAAAGTTAAAGATGTATTAAATGTAATTGAAGAAAAAAGTGAATTTTATTTTTTATTTAACAGCAAATTAGTAGATGTTGATAGGAAAGTTGATATCAATGTTTCAAATCAGCAAGTTGAAAAAATCCTCGACAATCTATTTGTTGGTACTAATGTTGGTTATACTGTTATCGACCGCCAAATCATCATTCAGCCACTTAATCATTCATCAGAAGTTGGTGCCGTTCAACAAAAAGCGGTTTCAGGAGTTGTGAAAGATGAAAGCGGACAGCCAATTCCTGGTGTCAGCGTTGTTGTTAAAGGTACGACTAAAGGTACTCTAACTGATATCGACGGTAAGTTCCAGATTGAAGTTGCCGGCAGTGATAAGGTACTTCAGTTCTCTTTTGTAGGTATGAGAACTCAGGAAGTAACTGTTGGTGACCAACGTAACATTGCTGTTACTCTGGTTCAGGAAACTATCGGTATAGAAGAAGTTGTTGCTGTTGGTTACGGTGTTCAGAAAAAAGTAACTGCAACTGGTTCGGTTTCTTCATCAAAAGGAGAGGCTCTTCAGAAATCTGCAACAACTAACTTAACCAACAACCTTGTTGGTCGTATGCCCGGTTTAACGGCAGTAAGCCGCAGTGGTGAACCAGGAGCTGACAACGCTACATTGCGTATTCGTGGGTCAAATACATTGGGAGACAATAGTCCGCTTATCGTTGTTGACGGGGTTGCAAACCGTGCAATGGAACGTATTGATCCAAATGAAATTGAAAGTGTAACTGTATTAAAAGATGCTTCGGCTGCTATTTACGGTTCGCAGGCTGCTAATGGTGTAATACTTATTACAACTAAACGTGGTAGTCAAGGCAAACCAAAAGTAACGATTAGCATGAACCAAGGTATTAACCAACCAACTCGTATCCCTGAAATGGCCAATGCGGCGCAATATGCAACTATGTTGAATGAAATTGCTTATTACAATTCACCGTCAGGTGGTCGTTACCAGAAGTATTCTGAAAAAGACATTCAACAATACGGCGATGGTTCCGATCCTTGGGGTCACCCAAATACCGACTGGTTTGCCGAAGTATTCAAAGACTGGTCAACTCAGAATCAACAAAATGCTTCTATTTCTGGTGGTAACGAGAACATGAAATATTTCATTTCTTTAGGTGCCAAATTTCAGGATGGTTACTACAAACACAGTGCTACCAACTATAAACAGTATAACTTCCGTACCAACATCGATGGTAAAGTAAACAAATATATCAATGTGGCTTTCGACGTAGCTGGTCGTGAAGAAATCAGAAATTATCCGACACGCTCGGCAAGTTCAATTTTCCGTATGCTGATGCGTGGTAAACCAAATATGCCAGCCTACTGGCCAGATGGAACTCCAGGACCAGATATTGAGTATGGTGATAACCCTGCTGTTACTACTACTGATGCTACTGGTTACGATTTAGATAAAAGATACATTCTTGAAAGTAATTTACGAACCGTTATTGCTATTCCTTGGGTAAAAGGTTTATCTGTTACTACTAACGCATCTTTTGATAAGAACTTTGCTTTTCATAAGAAATGGGAAACTCCTTGGTACCTGTATACTTGGGATGGTAATGCCGAACACAAATTGACGAAGGGTAAACGCGGATTGGATGCCCCACAGTTAAGTGAAGATATGACTGACGGACAACGCATCACGGCCAACGCCTATGCTACTTACGAAACGACTATTAATGATATTCACAACATTAAATTCATGGCTGGTTGGGAAAGACGTTTTGGTAAGCAAGATAAATTCAATGCTTTCCGTAAAAACTTCATTTCTTCTGCAGTTGACCAATTATTTGCCGGAGCTTCTGACCAATATATGTCAAACAGTGGGTCAGCCAGTCAAAATGCATATGAGAGTTACTTTGGCCGTGTGAACTACGATCTCGGTAAAAAGTATATGGCCGAATTTGTTTGGAGGTACGATGGTTCATACATGTTCCCATCCGACAAACGTTTTGGTTTCTTCCCCGGTGTTTCTTTGGGATGGCGTATGTCTGAAGAAAACTTCTGGAAAGATAATTTGGCCTTCATCAACGATTTTAAATTGCGTGGATCGTGGGGACAAACCGGGAACGACCGTATTGATGAATACCAGTATTTGGCTACTTACGGATATGTTGATAGCAGAACTTATGTATATGGATCAAGCGATGCTAAACTTTTGATTGAAACAAAAATACCAAATCCAGCTGTAACGTGGGAAATTGCGAATGAAGCCAACATTGGGTTTGATGCACTTTTATTGAATAACAAATTATCGGTATCGGCTGATTACTTTAATAACTTACGTACTCAGATTTTGATCAAACGTAATGCTTCGGTTCCAAATTCAACAGGTTTGAGCTTACCTCCGGAAAATATTGGAAAAGTTCGGAACTCAGGTTTTGAAGGTTCTGTTGGATACCATGATAAATCTGGAGATTTCTCTTACGACTTATCTGTTAATGCAAGTTATTCAAAGAATAAAGTCATTTTCTGGGACGAAACACCAGGCAAGCCAAGTTACCAACAAAATACAGGCAAGCCAATGCCTACATATAATTCTGATAGTAAAACATTTAATGATGATCTATATTATAAGGCTATTGGTATTTTTAAAGATCAGGCTGCGGTTGACGCTTATCCTCACTGGGCTGGTGCTCAACCTGGCGACGTTATTTTCGAAGATATTGGTGGTCCAGAAGGAAAGCCCGACGGTAAAATTGATGGTTTGGACAGAGTAAGAAACCAGAAGAATGACATGCCACGTTTTATCGGTGGTTTCAATGCAGTTCTCCGTTATAAACAGTTTGATTTAACTATGTTGGTTCAGGGTTCAGCTGGGGCTCAACAATATCTGGGTGTTGAATCAGGAGAAATGGGTAACTTCTATAAATATTATGCAGATAATCGCTGGACTCCAGAAAATACAAATGCAAGTTGTCCAAGAACCTGGAACAGGGATAATGAATACTGGAGGAGTCAGGCCAATACTTTCTGGCTAAGAAACACGAATTATATTCGTTTGAAAAACCTTGAAGTAGGTTATACTTTACCAATGAATACAAATAAATCATTAGGTATCGAAGCATTACGTATCTATGTGAATGGAACTAACCTGCTGACTATTGACAAAGCTAAATTAATTGATCCTGAAACGACTGGTGGCACATCATATGCTCCACAACGGATTGTTTCGGCTGGTTTAACTTTAACATTCTAAAAAGGAACTAACTATGAAAAAGATATTCAATCTATTAATGTTTGTATCAGTTGTTACAATATTTACTTCTTGTAACAATACAGATGACTTTCTGAATAAACAACCGCTGGGCGACTATTCAGAGACCGCTGTGTGGAGTGATCCTGCTTTGGTTCAGACTTTTGTAAACAGTATGTACCGCAACGCTTTGGGTTGGCCGTTTGCCATCGAACGCCTTTCTGACTACTCTGACGAATCACACTTTACTCCAGACTGGGACGTTACAAATTTTAATAAAAGTTTGATGACTCAGGATGGTTTAATGGGATGGGATACTAGCTGGGCAACTCCACATACCTTGCATTTTCGTTGGTCTCCATTGTATGCCAATGTTCGTCGTGCCAATATTTTCTTCTCGAAAATTGATGGTGTACAGGGCGATACATCGGTAATTAGCGACCTGAAGGGTCAGGTTTATTTCTTGAATGCCTGGACTTATTTCTATTTGACTAACCTTTATGGTGGTGTTCCAATCATTACCAAAGTATATGGATTGAGTGACGAATTTACTGTAGCTCGTAACACATATGATGAATGTATTAAGTATATTATTGACCAGTGCGACAAGGCCGTTCAGAATTTATCAGATACTTATGCAACTGATGGACATATTACCAAAGGTGCTGCTTTAGCACTTAAAGCCAGAGTTTTATTGTACGCTGCCAGTGATTTGCACAATCCTGCAAAAAATAATGTGGTAACAAATGGTTTTTCAAAACCTGATTTATTAGGTTATACCAGCGGTAGTGCCAGCGATCGTTGGACTGCTGCTAAAACTGCTGCAAAAGCGGTTATCGATCTAGGTAAATATAGCTTGTATAAACCGAGCCCAGCCACAACAGACTCTGTTGCAAATAACTTTGTTGAGTTCTTCACTTCGAAAGGAACCAACGAAGATATTTTGTTACAATTTTTTACAGCTAAAACTGACGAAAATTGGGAAGGATATAATCCTGCATTGTATTGCGGACCCAATGGCTACCACAACTGGGGTAACAACTGTCCACTTGGCGATTTAGTTGATGACTATGAAATGAAAGACGGTAGCAAATTCAGCTGGGATAATCCAAAGCATAAAGCTAATCCTTACCTGAAACGTGATGCTCGTTTGTATTCAACAATTCTATACGAAGGTGTACAATGGAGAAAGCGGCCGGATGACGCACTAAAAATTGATCCATTCAGCAAAATTCAGGTAGGTCACGTTTATGATCAATCAGGTAAAATGATTAAAGCCGGGTTGGATACCCGCGAAGGACCAATCGAAGATTGGAATGGTGGTAAAACAGGTTATTATGTTCGCAAATGGGTTGATCCAACCATCGATCCTCAGTATGTAAAACAAGATGTACCATTCAAACATATTCGTTATGCTGAAGTTTTGATGAACTACGCAGAAGCATGTATTGAAATTGGTGGTGCAGCCAATGAAGCAGAAGCCCGCACATACATCAATCTGGTTCGTAAGCGCGCAGGCCAACCAGAACTTGCATCAACGGTTACCGGCGATGCATTGCGTCAGGCTTATCGCCACGAACGCAGAATTGAGTTTGCGTATGAAGACCACCGTTTCTGGGATGTTCGTCGTTGGCTGATTGGTTCGGCAGCGTATCACCAAACCATTGGTGTTGATGTGAAATATGTTACTAGTGAAACATCTGTTGCGTCGTACCGCAAAACCGATGGTTCAACGTATGGCGATCCGATTTTCACCAAAAAAGATGTTCCTGGAGATGCCCGGGCATGGAATAACAGATGTTATTTTTTCCCGATATATCGCGATGAAATAAACAAAAACAATTTATTGGTTCAAAATCCTGGATATTAATAAATCGATTCGATTCAAAATCTGATACAACGGCTGTCCTTTTTGGGCAGCCGTTTTTTTGTTGTGTCCGATTTATCCGTTATTTTCGTTTAGTTCCGTAAAACGTTAATCTATTCCAGATGAGTCGCAACTTCTTATTTTTATCCGTTGTTCTTTTTAGCCTGAATTCATGTAATCCTTCAAAGATGAAAGTAGATTTTATCGTGTCGAACGCATCAGTTTATACCGTCGATCAATCGTTTTCAAGAGCTGAAAGCTTTGCAGTAAAAGATGGAAAGTACCTTGCCATCGGCACAAATCAGGAAATCTTATCTAAATATTCATCAGATAAAATATTGGATTGCAGCGGAAGTGCTGTTTTCCCCGGGTTCATCGATGCTCATTGTCATTTTTATGGCTACGGAATGGATATGATGCAATATGCAACTCTTGATGGGTTGACTGATAAGGAGAGCATTTATAAAAAGTTGCAAGAACATCAGAAGAAAAATGGTGGAGACTGGGTGTTAGGTAGGGGCTGGGATCAGAACCTGTGGTCAGAAAAAGCATTTCCGGATAATGAACGGTTGAACCAGATTTTCCCGGATATTCCGGTTTACCTGGTTCGCGTTGACGGACACGCGGCGTGGTGTAACGCCAACGCTCTGGAAATGGCTGGTGTAAATGCCAATACGAAAGTTGATGGGGGAGATGTTATATCAAAAAATGGGAAGCCTAGCGGCGTGTTAATCGACAACGCAATGCAACTTGTTTTTAATCATATTCCAGCTCCAACAGTCGAATTAAGAACCAGGGCACTGCTCGAAGCTCAAAAGAACTGTTTTGCAGTCGGACTAACGTCTGTTACCGATTGTGGTCTTCCGAAGGAGACTATTTTACAAATTGATTCGCTGCAAAAGAAAGGTTCTTTGCTTATGCAATTGAATGTGATGATGGATCCGAGCCCGGAGAATATGGAGTATTTTTTAAAGAAAGGGTCGTATGAAACCGATAAGCTTCAGGTGCGGTCGATAAAATTGTATGCCGACGGAGCTTTGGGGTCACGTGGAGCATATTTGCTTGCCGACTATTCAGATCAGCCAGGTAATAAGGGAATTTTAATGAATTCAGAATCATATTTTGATGATATTTGCAGCAAGGCTTACGCTGCGGGCTACCAGGTTGCAACACACTGTATTGGCGATGGGGCAAACCGTTTTATATTGAACATTTATGGAAAATATTTAAAGGGAAAAAACGATAAGCGCTGGAGAATAGAACACGCGCAGGTCGTAAATTCTGCCGATTTCGATTTGTTCGGTAAATATTCGGTGATTCCGTCGGTTCAGGCAACACATGCAACTTCTGATATGCTTTGGGCTGACGAACGGCTGGGTTCTGAAAGAATAAAAGGCGCATACGCATACAAGCAATTGCTCAATCAGAACGGCTGGATTCCGAATGGAACTGATTTTCCGATTGAAGACATCAGCCCGATAAAAACGTTCTATGCTGCGGTAGTCAGGAAAAATCTGGAAGGAAAACCAGATGGCGGATTCCAAATGGAAAATGCGTTGTCGAAAGAAGAAGCTTTAAGATCGATTACGATCTGGGCAGCTAAGGCCGGATTTCAGGAATCAAAAATTGGAAGTATCGAGATTGGCAAAGCTGCCGATTTTGTAGTTCTGGACACAGACATCATGCAATGCGACGAAAAGTCAATCCTTAAAACCAAAGTTCTCAAGACTGTCACCGGTGGAGTAACTGTTTTCGATTCAGTAAATTAAGCGCAGTTTATTCGCGATTGTTGATCCATTCGGCCCAGGTAATGGAATTAAAATAGCTTCGTAACATTCCGTCGAATAAACGAAATGCCTGAATTCGGCTTCCGGTTGAAGTTATTTTTTGAACTTCTTCAGGGACTTTTTTTATCCGGCCATCAAGAAAACTGCTGAATTCTTTTAGTGTTTGCTCGTAGCTGGCATTGTCTTTATTTTTTGGAAAAAGCGCAATCTTCTCGGGCACAGTTATGCTGTCGGTATGTATTTCAGAAATGTATTTATTCAGTAACCCGAAACTATTTTCAGGTAATTTCAATTGCCATTCTGCATAATTTGCAATTAAACGACCAAGCTCTTTGTTGTTGTCGGTTGTCGATTCTGTTGTGAGTTTTTCAACAGCTTGTTTTTGCTCGGTCAGAAAAGGCTCGGTACCGGCCCAGGCATTTTTCAGAGAAGCAAAAGCTGCGATATCGCTAACCGGCTTGTCGCTTGGCAGTCCGATAAAAGATACGTTCAATTTGTATGTCGGATTAATCGATTTCACAGCGTCAATTGTCGTTTTCAGCTCGTTGACGATAGCCTGCAAATTGCGGATATTTTGTTGCACAACCGGAAAGTTGAGGTGATACATGTTGTGTTCGATGCTATCGCAAGCCGACTGAACAGCGCTTAGCTTTTCCTGAATTGAATTGTCTTTGACCCCGCTAGCCTTGATATTTTGCGATTGGAACCAAACATCAGATGCCCCGGCAATTTTTAAATAAACTACAGCATCGGCAACATTTTCTTCGTTCATAGCTATTCCGTCCTGAACGAACTGCCAGCTTGCTTTCATTTCGGCCTTGACTGCAGTTTGCGAAAATTTACTGTTTGAGACAGTAAGTTCGGCCGAAGCTTGATTTTGTGAGTTGTTGATTTGGATATACTCTTCTCCTGAAAACTTTACCGTTTCACTCAATAATTTCCATTCGGCCTTTTTACCGTCAAGCTCATAAGTAAGACCATTATCACCTCGGGACAGGATTTGTGCGGTTCCGGCGATATCGGCATAGGCATCTGGAAATTTGCAAAAATCACGGCGCCCACCTTCAAGTTCTACTTCAATTTTTAATTTCTGGCCATGATTAACAGTGATAACATCACCTGTTTTTACATTACTCCCGTCGATTTTAATTTTTATAAAAGGTTTTCTTGCAGGCTGCACTGCATTGGTGGCACCAACCATAAAAACCAGAACCAGAATGAATATTGCTATTTTCATATTTCCGGGGAAAAAGGTTAGAATGGTATAAAGGTAATTAAAAAACTAAAGCCTGTAACAAATCTGAAAAGTTTTAATTTTTTGTAATATGTTGAAATATAATTGTTTGTGTTGTTATTTGTTCTTCTAGAGTTATTTAATTTTTATTACTTTTTTCACGATTAACTGGTTTGATGTTTTAATATTTAGCACATATATTCCTGGATTAAGTTCCTTAAAATCAATTGCATAACTGGCAGAACCAGGTGCGATTTGCATAATCAACTGGCCACCGATCGAGAAAACACTGATCTGTTCAATTGCTTTATCGGTCTCGATATGGAGAGCGTCGGTTACCGGGTTTGGAAAAATTCGCAGGACTGAGTTTACGGCCATGGGTTGAATGCCGGTTGTTAAGTCTGAGAAAGATGGCAGTTTTTTGTCACTGTACAATTGAAATTCGCCAGCATTCAATACTACATTTGAATTTAAGTCGGAAACTTGTAATTCTTTCCCAGTGAAAAATTCATACCATGTTCCGGTATGCTGAAATCCAGGAATGATAGATTGAGTCGTCACGCCAAAGTTTCCTACAAGTGTAATATTATGATCTTCAAGATTAAGCTGTATCTTTTTCATATCACCGCCTACCGAAAGTGATTCATTTCCAGAGGTAAATACGTCGTACTGTGCGCGCAAATTCAGCAATGCTTTATAAACATTGAAAAGTTCTTTTCGTTTCGAATCGTCATAATAATTCCACAAAACAGGTTTTTCTCCAACTCTGCCATTCTGGTCAATCGAAATATCATAGCCCAGTTCGCCGAATTGCCAGATCATTTTTGGGCCAGCTAACATCATGAAAAACGTAGTTGCCATTTTACTTCTGTTCAGTGCTGTGTCTAAAACTTTTGTGTTGTAAGTTCCCGATGAATTTCCGAAGGTTTCTGTCTTGTACATCTGCCGCTCTTCGTCATGGCTTTCCATATATGCAACCAGATTTGGCTTTGCAAAACCTCGTTGTTCATAAGTAGCCCACGAAAAATCAGATTTTCCGGATTGGTTGTAACCCATTGCTGCTTCTGAAAAATTAGAGTTGATGTTTTCCCACAACAGAATGCCGTTTCCGTAGGCAGCCAGCTCTTTTTCTTCAGCATTTGCAGTAAAGTGTTCAAGAATAACATAGGCTTTCGGATTTACCTCCCAGATTTTTGATGCAATGCGCTCGAGAATAGCGATTCGGCTTGCGTCATATGCTGAGCCATCGCCCGGCGTATTTGTAAATCCTTTGCTAAAATCGAATCGGAATCCATCAATTTTATATTCGGTCATCCAGTATTTCGTCACTCTGTCAACAAAATCTTTGGTTGCCTGGCTCTCGTGGTTAAAATCACAGCCCCAACTGTAAGCCGTGTTTGGAGATGTTTCGTTAAACCAGGGATTGTCTGCCGATGGGCGGTTCAAGGCATCGTTCCAATACATTTTCACCAAAGGGCACGAACCGTAGGCATGGTTCAGCACAATATCCTGAACGACGATAAAACCTTGTTTGTGGCACTCGTCGATTAAAGCTTTCAAGTCGTTTTTGGTTCCGTAAGCTTTGTCGGGTGCAAAATAAAAGTTCGGATTGTAACCCCAACTGCTGTTTCCTTCAAACTCGCAGAAAGGCATGAGCTCAATGGTATTGACGCCCAGCCGTTTCAGGTAATCGAGTTTAGCCTGAACTGCCTTGTATGTTTTATCGGTGGTAAAATCCCGAATCAGCAGTTCATAAATTGAAAGTTTGCTTGTTTGTGGTATGCTGTAATTTGTGGTATTCCAGACGAAAGGCGTTTGCGCCGTTTGCAAAACCGAAGCCCTGTCGGAAGCTTTTCCTTCAGGATAAGATATGAGGTTTGGATAGATGGTTGATGAAATGTTTTTATCTTCAGGATCGGAAACCTTATCGGTGTAAGGGTCGGCAATTTTGAGTTTTCCATCAATAAGGTATTGGAAAATGTATTCTTTTTTAGGAGTCAGACCGTTGATTTTTAGCCAATAGTAGTCTCCGTCTTTTTTCATCTGATAGGTGTTATCGGGCAACCAGTTGTTAAAATCGCCGACGATGAAAATGTTATTTTTCTTTGGTGCATAAATGGCCAGAGTTGCCGATTGGTCGTCGGTATAATTAATTCCAGCCTGAATTCCGACCGGCAATGATTCTGTTGTGTTGGTTTCGCGGATGCAGACATAAACCGAGTCTTTTTTTACGACATTATTTAGGGTGGCGGTGGCTTTTAACCAATAATTTCCGGAATCGGCAATTGTAATCGTTTGGCTGATTGTTGTTCCGGTTTGCGTCGCAATTTCTTGTTTATCCTGAAAGAGTTTCAGGCTGGCTGAAGCTGTTGAACTCGCAGTTAACTGAAAAGTTTGGTTTTTTTCGAAGACATTTATTCTGGAAGGAGAAGTGATGCTCACATGTAAATCTTTGGTCGATACATTTACGAACAGGTCGTTGGTCTGCTTCGATCCGTCGGCTGAGCGGAAAACAAAATTCATTTTGGTTACCAGTTCCGAAGAAGGTACAGCGTAAAAGGTATTGATATCAGGGGTAATGGTCAGTTCATAAATTCCACCTCCTTTGTTGGTCAGCTTGGGTTGTTTGGTATTATCGCCCCAGGTTCCGATCACATGTTTCCAGTCGCCACTTCCGGAAATAAAAACTCCCGTATGAGTGTAAAGATCACCGGTAAAATAGCCCAGCCGTGAATCTTTCGACGAGTCGAATGTAATTGTTACCGCCTTAGTGTCAACTGGAATAGCTGGGTTGGTGGTAATTTGAGCGTGAACGGATAGAGTGACAATGAAAAACAGAATAAACCAACAATTACGAATACGTCCCATTTGAAAAATTGATTTAAGTATTTCTAAGAGGAATCAACGGGTTACGAAGAAGTGAATTAAAATACCCTGTCTGACGTTCAAAATCAGACAGGGTAAAGTTTATTGATTAGTATTAATCAATAATAGATTGTATTACTGAATTGAACCGTCACCAGTTTTGAAATTCAGGCTTACAGTATGAGATCCTGCAGTCACCGATACCCGTGTCTGGTCGCCACCTGTTCCTCGGAATGCAATTTTCCCGTTCAAAATGATGAACTCTGATTGCCACCAATCGGTAAACCATGGGTGCCATGCGTACAACCTAAGTTCGTCGGCAGCTAGCGTTTTTGTGACCGTAACAACAGAATTCACATTATCAACGGTAAATAGTCCGGCGGGGTTACTAGTATCCCATGAGCCAATGGTATTGCCCATCAGGTAAACTGTGGGTGTTGCAACAGAAATCTTTTTCGCCTGATAATCTACTACTACCATATAATATCCTGAAGTAGAAGGAACAGGAATATTCTCAACTCCAAAATCATATAGATTACTTGGCGTTGCCAAATCCTTTACAGGTTGGCCAATTCCATTGTCCCAGCCTTTTTGTGGGAATACTTTAAAAGTACCGGAACCTTTCATCCAAACTATTTTCCAGAATAAATTCGGATGACTGTTAACCGGAATCATCGGAAGGTCGGTATTGTCCCAACTCCAGTCGCCAACACCATCACCAATCATAAATAAGGCTGACGGGTAGGCCGCTACAACTTTATAAGTCATGGCTGCCATATCAACAGTAACTTTGTATTGTCCTGATGGTGAAGGTACTGTAATTGCATCTGGATCGCTTCCTCCGCCCAGATTAGCTCCTAAAACACCAGCAGCACCACCGGTAGCCTGACCCCATTGCGGTTGCCATGCACCCAGTGTTTGGATGAATTTCAGACTTTTCCCTGCTGTCAGGTTAAGAACTGCTTCATAAATTCCAGGAGTAGTCGTTTGGCTAATTTTGATAGCGGCAGTATTGTCCCATCCGGCAGTAGTTCCATCACCCAAAGCATAAATAGCATCGGGCAAAGCAGCGGTTTTGAACGAAACTTCCGGGCCATATCCGGTTCCGGCACTATTGGTGGCGTAAGCACGTACGTAATAGGTCGTGTTAGCATTCAGTCCTTTCATCGAACTGGTAAAAGTACCTGTTGTTGTTCCATCGGTTGTTTTGCTATCGGCAATAGTTGGAGCAGCTTTGGTGCTGTAACATATACCGCGCACCGTAATACTGGCGCCACCGTTGTTAGTTACGTTGCCCCCACCGGTAGCCGTGAAGCTGGTAATTGCGGTAACAGCAGCAGTGGTGACTGTTGGCGGAACTGGTAATGTAGTGAAACTGTATTCTTCGCCGTAAATAGTACCCGAACCAATAATGGTTGCATAAGCGCGGGCATAGTACTTTGTGGCATAGTTTAATCCGGTTAAACTAACGGTATAAGTTGCCGAAGTCATCGCGCCAGAGTATGCTACTTTGCTATTCGAAATTGTTGGTCCGGTTGCCGTTCCATAGCAAACACCCTTTTCGCTGAAACCAGCTCCCTCGGACACGATAAACCCTGTTACCGTTGCCGAATTAGAAGTGACATTTTGAGTTTGTGATGTCGAAACCCTGGATTCTAACCGAACTTCAGACATTTCCTTGGTACATGCGGCAAAAAATACCGCTGCAAAAAGGATGGTCGCAATTCTATATAATGCTTTTCTTTTCATAAATGTATTTTTTAACTGTTTCATTCAGCTAGATTTTTGTAATCGTGCAAGTTCCGCCAACTTCACCTTTAACCGAATTTGGGTTGGTGATGGTAAGTACAATGGTGTATTTACCGGCGGTTAAAGTGATGTTTGCACCATCAACAGTCAGTTTATCTGTTGTACCGCCAAGGTTCCATGCCCATCCGTCGTTTAAGCGGAACTTGATGTCACCGTCAACCAGCGTAATTGTAATTTTCCAGGTTCCGGTTGCAGCATCGTAATCCATTTTTTGGTCAGGAGAGTTCCATCCGTTTGGCGTAGCCGAACCTACCAATCCAATCATGTATGGTTCCATGGAGTAAGTTAAGGCTTTTGTATTGGCGCTCAGTTTAAACCATCCATTATCGGTCGGAACAATTCCGGTTGAACTAACTGCAAGAGCAGATCCATTGGCGCCGTATGTGATGTTTGCGTCCGGATCTTTCAGCGTAAACGATTTTGTTTTGTCAAGTTTTACATAGCCAGTGTACTTGCCATCGCCCAATGCCGATTCAATTTTCTGGGTAACTCCTGAATTTATCAAATCGAGACGTGGTAAGCCGTAAGTAGTTGCATTAACCGTTTTAGTTGCCGAAACATATTCGAAAGGAGCAGAACTGGTTCCGGGAGCACCGGTTCCAGCATCAACAACAAGCACTGCGCGCAGTCTGATGTCGATAGCCGATGTTTTATCGGTAGGGAATTTCTTGATGAGCAAGCCATTCAAGTCGCTAACCGAAATTTTCATCGATTTTGGATTTGTTCCTGAAAGCAAAGAAACAGTGCTGGCAAATTTATTGCCTGAAGCACAAGCTTCGAGGAAATAGTTTGCTGAAGCGGCAAAGCCCGGATCAACGGCAGTTCCAACAAATTCGAGCATATTGGTACCATTGTTTCGCTGAAGTGTCAGATCGGGAACAGTCGTTAGCGTAGGAACGACTGGGCTGGCAGACATGATCACTTTTGTTTCGTCTTTTTCGCAAGAGAACAAAAGTCCGATCAACCCGAAAAATGCCAGATATATGATTAATTTTTTACTCATTTTTCAGAATATTAGAGGATTAGTAACCAGGGTTTTGTTTGATATTTGGATTTGAAGCCACCTCGTCTCCAGGGATTGGGAAGATGTTCAAATGCTTATCAGTATTTGTTCCTTTGTATGCGCCACCTTTCCAGGTCCAGTTGTAGTTTCCGTCAGTGAATTTTCCGAAGCGAACCAGGTCGGTACGGCGTTGTGCTTCGTAATAGAATTCGCGTCCACGTTCGTCAAGTAAGAACTGATCGGTAAGCTGGCTTTCGGTAATGTTGCCTGAATTGTTTCCATAAGCGCGTGTGCGAACAGCATTAATGTCTTTAATGGCATTAGCTTTGTCGCCCAAACGGTACAGTGCTTCAGCTCTCATCAACAACGCATCGGCATAGCGGAATACAGGAAAATCAGTACAGGCATAAGCGGCATTGTAGTTTGCTGCCTGTGAACCGTTTGTATTTTTTGCTGTGAATTTATACACGCCAACTCCATAGTCGCCATTCGATGAAGGACTTGGAATATTCAGGCTTTTCTTCATTTTCAGGAATACGCGTTTGTCTTTGGCTTGCGAAAAAGTTGGATCGGTTGAAGGAACCGGAACATTACCGTAAGTAGCAAGAGTATCAACCAGAACATTCATGAAATCTTTTCTGGCACGGTTACCATTCCAGTTGGTGTTCGATGTTAAACCGTGAAAATCCTCAGCACGAATGTATACGGCATCACTGCTTGATTCAATCAGGAATGTTGTTCCTACATAACCCTGTGTATTGATACCATCTTGTTCCCATGCAAAAATCATTTCCGGATTGTGTTTGCCATCGTTATCAGCACTAAAGTTTTGACGATAGTTAGTCGCCAGCGAATATTTACCGCTGCTGATTACTTTGTCGGCATAAATTTTACAGCTATCCCATTTCGCAGTTCCGGTGTAAACCTGAGCGTTGAGGTAAACGCGGGCAAGCAACATCCATGCAGCAGCTTTGTCGGCCTGTGGATACGAGAATCCGGGGTCGCCAAGTTTGCTTTCGATCGCTTTTAATTCAGAAGTGATATAATTGAACAGTTTTGCGCGTTCGATTTGTTTGGGGAAGAATTTACCAACGCCATCGGCATCGGTGGTAAATGGTGGATTACCAAAAAGGTCCATACTCCAGGCATAAGCCAATGCTCTCAAAAAGCGGGCTTCAGCATTGTAGCGGATAACGTTGGCATCGGTGCTGCCATTGGTATTTTTGATGAAATCGTTGGCGTAGGTAATACTCAAGCTCAGGCGTTGATAAAGAGCCGTAAGGAATGGGTTACTTGCGCTCCACGATTGGGTATTCAGGTCGGAGATACCTACGTCGCCCCAGGCACAAATTGCTTCGTCAGTGGTTATTTCCTGAACGTTCCATAAGGCCCTGGTTGTGGTAAAGAAGTTTCCGTCGGAAGCTGTGATATCATCACCCAATCCATTCTTGCTGTCTCCTCCTTGTCCTGAAATAATGAAGCTTGCATATATTTTGCCAAGAGTTTCTTTCATGTAAATCGGATCATCTCCAAGGTTTCCTGCCAGAATAGTGCTTGGATCTTTAGGTTTGATGTCCAAATCATTCACGCACGAGGTAAAAACCAGTGCTGAAAGTATAATTCCTAATATTGTTATTTTCTTATTCATATCTTCTTACTTATTAGAATATTAATAGGATAGGCTTACTCCTAACATAAAGGTCCGAGGCCTTGGATAGAAATTATTGTCGATACCTCCAGGTACTTCAGGGTCAATTCCTTTGTATTTGGTAATTGTAAATACATTCTGAACGGTGAAGCTTAACCGGGCATTCATCTTTTCGAAGATATTGTTGAAATTATACCCGGCAGTTATGTTATCGAGTTTAAAGAACGATGCGTTTTCAACAAAGTAATCGCTTGTGAACTGGCGTTTTACAAACTTGGTATCGCTCAAATAAGTAGGGAAGTTTTTCCAGTAGCCAATCTGGTACATCTGGTCGTAAGAAGAACCGGCAGCAATCTGGTTGTATACGTAGTTGCCAATACTGGCGCGTGATGATGCCGACAGGTCGAAATTCTTGTAGTTGAAACGGAACGAGAAGCCCATTAAAACATCGGCAACCGGATTGTGATAGATGTATTTATCATTGTTGTTTCCGTTTACTGATCCACCTTTTCCTGAAAGGTCAACATATAAACCTTCGATTGGATTTCCATTTGCATCGTAAACCTGTTTGTTTACGAAGTATGAATAGGCTGGATATCCAACTCTGGTAACTTGTTTCTGTCCTGTCATTCCATCGCCGTACAAAATACCAACGTAGCTTGGATCATCAGTCAAAAGCAGTTTGGTGATCTCATTCTTGTTGTAGGTAAGGTTGAAACCAAGGTTCAGGCTCATGTCTTGTTTTGAGATTGGAATCAGGTTCAACGAGAATTCAGCACCTTTATTTTTCAAGCTACCAACGTTGGTTAACAAGGTATTTGAGAAGTTGCTTCCGCTGGGAATAGTAACCGTATTCAACAAATCGTCGGTTGTACGTTGATAAACATCGATAGAACCGGTGATCCGGTCTTTCAGGAAGCCAAAGTCCAAACCGATATTTTGAGTTGTTGTTTCTTCCCATTTGATATCTGGGTCGTAAGCATTTGGACGTAAAGTTGGAAGGAACTGGCCACCAATCGGATAGTAATTTCCGCTAAGTGAAGACATATACTTCGCCTGTGCCGGATAATCGCTACCAATGTCCTGCTGACCGGTAACACCCCAACCTAATCTAACTTTCATGTCCGAAACTGCATTTACATTTTTCAGGAACGATTCGTCTTTAACTTTCCAGGCCAAAGCTGCTGATGGGAAAATTCCCCATTTGTTGCTTCCGGTGAAACGAGAAGAACCATCGTCGCGAAGAGTGAATGTTAACAGGTATTTGCTGTTGAATGTGTAATTCAAACGTCCGAAGAACGAAACCAAATAGTTCTCGGTGATAAACGAAGACTCACGAGCCAACGATCCGTTATCTTTTACACCTTTGGTAGTATTGTCTCCTTCGCGTTTAAAGTGTTGCCACGAATAACCTGCAGTTGCATCAATCTTACTTTTGATCGATGGATATTCTTCTACATAATTGGCATAAAAATCGAGCAGATTATTGTAGTTCGTTGCAGTGTAATCTCTCAGGATACCAATGTAAATATCGGTCAATGTTGATGGAGATGTGGCTGGTCTGTTGTTGTGTCCTTCGCTGGTTGTATAGTCAGTTGCCAAATTTAATACAGCGTGCAACTTTGGAAGGAATGGGAATTTGTAGTCGAATTTAGAACTGGCAATGACACGTTTTACAGTCGATTTATTGTCAGCAGCCATCAGTTGTTCAACAGGGTTTGCAGTACCCAGGCTGGCACCGTAGTTTCCCCATTGGAAGTATCCGTCAGAATTGGCATTACCATCTTTAACAGGTTTGGTTGGGTCCATATTAATAGCCGAACCAATGGCGCCGGTATCGCCAAAGTTATTTTTGGTCAACATACCTTTTGCATTCAGGTTAACAGTCAGGTTTCCATCAAACAAAGTTGGGTCAATGCTAACCGATCCTGTAATTCTATTCATATCTGTATTTTTCAGGATACCAAATTGGTCGGTATAACCAACAGATACGCGGTAAGGAGTTTTCAGAGCTGTACCAGTTACACTCAAGTTATGGTCGTGAGACAAAGCTGTTCTGAAAATTTCTTTCTGCCAGTTTGTATTTAAAGTTCCGAGTTTACTGAAACTGTCGGCACCGAATAAATCTTTATGGTTCAAAGCAATTTCTCTGATCTGGTCGCCCGAATAGACGTCAGTATATTTTACGGCCGATGCCAAAGATGTATTGGCGTCATAAGAAATGCGTAATGGAGTTCCTTTTTTACCTTTTTTGGTGGTAATCAGGATAACGCCGTTCGATGCTCTCGACCCGTAAATTGCAGTTGCCGAAGCATCTTTCAAAACAGTCATGGTTTCGATATCGTTCGGGTTAACTACCGAAAGGAAGTTGCTGCTTCCTGAAGCATTGTTGTTGTCGATTGGGACGCCGTCGATAATAATTAACGGATCGTTTGATGCATTCAGCGAAGAACCACCGCGGATACGGATAGTTGCTCCGCTTCCAGGGGCACCACCAGCAGTTGTGATAACAACACCGGCACTTTTACCTACCAGCAATTCCTGTGGCGAGGTGATGGCTCCTTTGTTGAAATCTTTTGAACTTACTGCGACCACCGATCCTGTGGCATCGCCTTTCTTAACTTGTCCATAACCAATTACAACTACTTCCTGTAATTCAGCTTTGTCTTCAACAAGTCCGACATTCAGTGTTTTTTGGTCCTGAATAAGAACTTCCTGCATTTTGTACCCTACAAACGAAAATTGAATAACATCTCCCTTTTTAACACCAAAGTTGAAGACGCCATCCATATTTGTAATGGTTCCGATAGTGGTTCCTTTCACAACAATTGAAACACCTGGTAAAGGTTCTCCCGACGAGCTATCGGTAACCTTCCCTGTTAATACTGTCTGTTGTGCCATTGCATAGTTTCCCAGCAAAAGCGCGAACATCAATATTAATACATTTAGGTTTTTGCGAATAATCCTCATGTTTTAATAATTATTGGTTCAAATACTTCTTTTTTAGATTCATTACTAAAAATCTTTTGGTCAATTTCGTTTGTGTTTTCCGTTAAATACTTCGCTTGTCAGTTAATTCTGCAGCCAAAGTAAAGCTTCTGTAAATAAAATGTTAAAAAATGTTATAGGCCTTTTTCTGCAATCGTTTGCGGTGACGTTTGCACTCAATGTGTTTTATAACAGGTGGTTACTGGTTGGTATAAAATTGGAGTTTAAAAGCATTTCAAAATTCAGTTTGACCATAAGAATAAAATCTTATCTTTAGTGTAGTATAAAAACTAATTGGACGAACAAATAGCAATGCGAAGCAATCAAATAACCATAAAAGACATTGCCAGAATTTTAGGAATTTCTCCCTCTACAGTTTCCCGGGCTCTGAAAGATCATCCGGACATTAATTCTGAGACCAAAAAAGCTGTTAATGAGCTGGCCGGAAAGCTGAAATACCAACCCAACGCGGTAGCTTTAAGTTTAAAAAACAGCCGGAGCAATACAATAGGCATTATCATTCCTGAAATTGTTCATTATTTTTTTTCATCGGTTATTAGTGGAATTGAAGATGTTGCATCGCAAAAAGGTTATACCGTAATAATATGTCAGTCGAATGAAAGTTTTGCCCGCGAGGTGGCTAATGCCAAAGCCCTACTGTCGCACCGGGTTGATGGTATTTTAATCTCCATTTCGAAGGAAACACAATCATACGATCATTTCACCAATTTGCAGGAAGGCGGAATCCCATTGGTGTTTTTTGATCGGATTGCTCCCGGAATTAATGCCGACTTAGTAATTAACGATGATGTGGAGGCTGCCTACAGAGCCACCCGCCATTTAATTGAATCGGGCTGCAAGCGGATTGCTCATTTTGCCGCACCTCAAAATCTATTGATTGGTCAGCACCGTTTGCAAGGGTATTTGGATGCTCACAAAGAAGCTGGCCTCCCAATCGATCAAAGCCTTATTATTGAGGTAGATACTTTCGAAAAAGCCCGAAACGCAGTTGGTCGAATGTTAGATACCGGTATTGTATTTGACGGCATATTTGCGGTAAACGATATGACGGCCATTGGCGCGATGCAAACCGTTCAGAAAAGAGGAATCAATGTTCCTGAACAGGTTGCCATTGTTGGCTTTAGCGATGGTTATTTATCCGGAATTACCGATCCGCATTTGTCTTCTGTCGACCAGCACGGCTACGAAATGGGAACCATGTCGGCCGAAATTCTGTTCAAGCGAATTTTTTCGGCTGACGAGAAATATGAACCGGAAGTGAAAGTTCTTAGCGCCGATTTAATTGTGCGGGGGAGTTCGGTGAGGGGATAATCAAAAAAAATCGAAATTTTTTTCAAGCATCTGCAAACGTTTGCAATGGGCTTTTTTTGTTTTAATGCGGCTGTTTGGCCTGCTATTAAAGGCGTTTGAGTGTTTTTGCATTTTGATTTCTCGAAACAACTTCTTTATATTTGTATCGTTAATTCCGTTTTCTGTTAATTCCATAAATACTTCATTGGGCTTCCCGAAAAATCTTTTCAGGAAGCAATTAGTTAATTCCAAACATTTGATGATGTTTCAGGATTGTATTTACAATGACCTGAAAGGCTTGATATATTTCACCACTTAATTGCCGGGTGATATTTTTTAAGTCTTGTATCTGGTATCTTGCATCTTGAATCTAAAAATTAACTAAATGAAGAAAAAACCTGCCTTAAGTTTTTGGCAAATCTGGAACGTGAGTTTTGGGTTTCTTGGAATTCAGATTGGATTTGCACTTCAGAGTGCCAATGTTAGCCGTATTCTTTCCAATCTGGGAGCCGATCTGCATTCGCTTTCCTTTTTTTGGCTCGCAGCTCCAATGATGGGGCTTGTCGTTCAACCAATTGTTGGTGCCGCCAGCGACCGAACCTGGAACCGGCTTGGCCGAAGGGGACCGTACATTTTGGGAGGAGCTATTGTTGCCAGCATGGCTATGTTTCTAATGCCAAATGCCTCTGCTCTCATTGCAATTATTCCGGCTCTGGTTTTTGGCGCCATGATGTTTGCGCTGATGGATGGATCGTTTAACATCACCATGCAGCCCTTCAGGGCACTTGTGGCCGATATGGTTCCCGACGAACAACGCACACTTGGATATTCTATTCAGAGTTTCCTGATTAACACTGGCGCTGTTTTGGGTTCTGTGTTACCGTTTGTATTAACCAACATTTTGGGCGTTCAGAATACTGCACCAACCGGCGAGGTTCCTCCATCGGTTATCTGGTCGTTTTATATAGGTGGTTCAATTCTGTTGCTATCGGTTATTTGGACTGTTTTTAGAACCAAAGAATATCCGCCGGAAGAATATTGTGCGCAAAATAATCTCGATTACGACGTCTGGAGCAAAAAGCAAAAGGAGAAGAAACCGACGACTGAAAAGCTGGGTAATTTCTTCAAGTTGTTTGCCCAAATGCCTCCGGTCATGGCGAAATTGGCTATTGTTCAGTTTTTCTCATGGTTCGCCCTTTATCTGATGTGGGTTTACACTACACCGGCCGTGGCCCAGCACGTGTATGGTACAGCTATTGACGATTCTTCGTCGGCTTTGTATCAGGAGGCCGGAAACTGGGTAGGAATATTATTCGGGGTGTACAGCTTTTTTGCAGCGATCTTCTCGATCTTGATGACCAAGATTGCGAGTAAAATTGGCCGGAAAACCACGTATGCCCTTGCCCTGGCAATGGGGGGGCTGGGGTACCTGTCGATGTACTTATTTAATACACCAAACCTGTTACTGTTTTCAATGGTCGGGATTGGAATCGCCTGGGCAGCCATTCTTGCTATGCCCTATTCTCTGCTTTCGGAGAGTCTGCCAGCCGACAAAATGGGTGTATACATGGGGATTTTCAATTTTACAATTGCCGGGCCGCAGATTATTTCTGGTCTGCTAGGTGGACCATTGTTGCGCGGGTTATTTCACAATCATGCCATATTCATGATCATGATATGCGGGGTAGCTATGCTGTTGGGATCATTATCGGTGATGTTCATTAAAGTGCCACCAAAAAAGAATTGAGTTCAGGGGCGGCTTATAAAAATTTCTGCCAGAAGATAAAGATGCTCTCAACTGAGGTGGTTTGGATGGCAGAGCTTTAATAATAATATTTTGAAAATGATAGAAGCTTGTTTATTCGATTTGGATGGGGTAGTGGTTGATACGGCCAAATACCATTTTATTGCATGGCGTGCTTTGGCCGAGGAGTTGGGTTTCGAATTTACCCTTGAAGATAACGAAAGGTTGAAAGGCGTGAGCCGGATGCAGTCGCTCGAAATCCTTCTGGAGATTGGCGGATTGCAATTTAGTAATCAGGTAAAAGAAAATATGGCTGCACGGAAGAATGCACTTTATGTGAGCTATATTGAAAAAATGACTCCTGAAGAAATTCTTCCCGGAGTTGAGCGGTTCCTTCAGGAATTACGAAAGAGTAATATAAAAATAGCATTGGGTTCGGCCAGCAAGAATGCACCTATGATTTTGGAGCGCATTGGTTTGACTGCTCTTTTCGATGCAGTGATCGATGGAAATTCGATTACTGAAGCCAAGCCAAATCCCGAAGTTTTCCTGAAAGGAGCCGAAACATTGGGTGTTGATCCCGAGAATTGTGTGGTATTTGAAGATGCCATTGCCGGAATTGAAGCTGCCCGGAACGCCAACATGCACTGTGTTGGAATTGGGCAACCTGAAACTCTCGGGCTTGCTGATTTGGTTATCGCCGGGTTTCAGGATTTTACACTTGCCGATTTAAACAAGGCAATAAATAAATGAACCGGAAACTGGAACGAAAGAGATTAGGAACAATTTGAAAAATCCCTGATTCACTTCAGGATTAAAAAATTAGGTATGAAGAATTACATCATACACGATGAGTGGAAAATCATTGAGAACGGATTTCATAAGGAGGAGAACCGGGTTACCGAAAGTTTGCTGAGCATTGGCAACGGACGAAGTGGCCAGCGTGCAAACTTCGAGGAAAAATACTCGGGCGACAGCCTTCGCGGTAGTTATGTGGCTGGAATTTATTATCCCGACAAAACCCGTGTGGGCTGGTGGAAAAATGGTTATCCCGAATATTTTGCAAAAATATTGAATGCTACCAACTGGATTGGCATAAACGTTTGGATTGACGACGAAGAACTCGATCTAAATCAGGCTGAAGTGCTGTCGTTTTACCGCGATCTGGATATGAAGTCGGGATTGTTGACACGAAAGTTTGTCGCGCAAATGGCTGGTGAGAAGCAGATTGAGGTTTCTGCACGACGTTTTTTAAGCATTGCCGATCAGGAAATTGGGGCGATTAGTTACTCGGTAAAGGCGCTTAATTTCTCCGGGAAACTGACGTTTGAGCCATACGTGGATGGCGATGTGGTAAACGAAGATTCGAACTACGACGAAAACTTCTGGATCGGAATCAGTCAAGGTGTTTCCGGACAATCGGGCTTTGTTTGCCTCGAAACTAAAAAAACCGCTTTCCAGCTTTGTACCGGAATGAATTACAAAGTGCAGCTTAACAACGAGTCGTTTTTGCCAGACACAAATTCAATTGAAAGAGAGAAATATGTAGGTTCCAGGTTTTCGGTTGAGGTAAAACCAGGGGACGAAATTACGATAGAAAAATATGCAGCTCTTATTTCGACACTTTACCACGCCAAAAACAAATTGAAAGAGGCGACTGAAAAAGCGTTGAAACGAGCTACCGAAAAGGGTTTTGAAAAATTACTGGCCGATCAGCAAAAGGCCTGGGCCAAACGCTGGGAAACCAGCGATGTTCGCATTGAAGGCGATGTGGCCGCCCAACAGGGAATTCGGTTTAATATTTTTCAACTGAATCAAACTTATCTGGGCGATGACGAACGACTGAATATCGGCCCCAAAGGTTTTACCGGCGAAAAGTACGGCGGTGTAACCTATTGGGATACTGAGGCTTATTGTCTTCCGTTTACTCTAGGTACCGCACCGCAAATGGTTTCGAAAAACTTGTTGATGTACCGCTACAAGCATTTGCAGAAAGCCATCGAAAATGCTGAAAAACTTGGATTTACTGATGGCGCTGCTCTTTTCCCAATGGTAACCATCAATGGCGAAGAATGCCACAACGAATGGGAAATTACGTTTGAGGAAATTCACCGAAATGGAGCAATTGCCTACGCTATATATAATTACATCAATTATACCGGCGACAAGGAATATTTGGCTCCGTATGGATTTGAAGTTTTGCTTGCCATTTCACGTTTCTGGAGCCAGCGCATCAACTGGTCTGAAGAAAAGAAGAAATTCGTTTTGTTGGGTGTTACCGGCCCGAACGAATACGAGAACAATGTGAATAACAACTTCCACACCAGTTATATGGCTGTGTGGACAATGAAATATACGCTGGAAGCTATTGATTATCTGAAGAAAGAGCACCCGATGTTGTACGAAGTTTTGGTGAAGAAACTGAAATTTCAGGAGCTGAAAGAAACTTCGCGCTGGAAGAAAATCACCAAGGAAATGTATTTTCCTTACGATTTTACCCGGAAGATTTACCTGCAACAAGACGGATTTTTGGATAAAGAGCTAATTCCGGCGAGCGAACTGAGGCCAGAGGACCGTCCGATCAACCAGAAATGGTCGTGGGACCGAATTTTACGCTCACCATACATTAAGCAGGCCGACACACTGCAAAGCTTATACTGGTTCGAGAATGAATTTGACAAAGCAACGATTGAACGGCACTTCGATTTTTACGAACCGCTGACAGTGCACGAGTCTTCGCTTTCGAGCTGCATACATTCCATTTTGGCATCGGCGATAGGCCGGCAGGAGAAAGCCTACGAAATGTATTTACGTACGGCTCGCCTCGATCTCGACGATTACAACAACGATACCTGCGACGGCTTGCACATTACCAGCATGGGCGGAACCTGGATGGCTTTTGTTCAGGGCTTTGGCGGAATGCGTGTTCTGAACGGACAACTGCACATTAATCCATTTATTCCCGATGGCTGGAAATCGTATTCATTCCGGCTTAATTTCAGGGAAGCTCATTTGGAGTTTTTGATCAACCGGAACCAAATTAAGATTCTCAATCATTCAAAAATCAATGTCGATATTGCAGTGCATGGAGAATTGCATCAAGTACCTGCAAAAAAGGAAGTTACTATTAATAACTAGTTTCAGAAAAACACAATCCATATGAAAAAAATAGTTCTGTTTGTGATTAGTTTAGCGTTCAGCTTCAGCACTTTTGCGGCGAATATTGATCGCGTTGAGCCTTTGTTTTGGTGGATTGGAATGAAAAATCCAACCGTTCAGCTGATGGTGTATGGTTCAAACATCGCTTCGAGCCAGGTTAACCTGAATTATCCGGGTGTTTCAATCGAAACCGTTACCCGCTCGACAAACCCAAATTATTTGTTTATCGACTTAAAAATTTCGCCGGAAGCCAAAGCGGGTAAATTGCCGCTTCAGTTTATCGTAAGTAAAAAAGAAATGTTGACCTTTTCGTATGAACTGAAAGATAGGGAGCCCAATTCGGCTTCAAGAAAAAGTTATACCAATGCCGATGTGATGTACCTTTTGTTTCCTGACCGGTTTGCCGATGGCGATCCTACAAACAATTCGGTGGAAGGAATGCCTGATAAATTTAATCGTGGCGATTCATTCGGACGTCATGGCGGCGACATCAAAGGTATTACCGATCATCTGGATTACCTGAAAGAGCTTGGCGTAACTGCCATTTGGTCAACTCCTCTGCTCGAAGACAACCAGCCTCGTGGTTCATATCACCAATATGCCACAACCAATTATTACAAAATCGATCCTCGCTTTGGAACCAACGACGATTATAAAAACATGGTGGCCAAATGTCATCAGAACGGCATAAAAGTGATCATGGATATGATTCCAAATCACTGCGGAAGTGCACATGCATGGATGAAAGACCTGCCGTTTCATGACTGGATCAATGGCGACACGGTTTATACGCAAACCAATTACCGGATTTCGACGATAACCGATCCCTACACTTCGCAGTTCGACAAAAACCTGAACTCCGACGGCTGGTTCGTTCGCGAAATGCCCGACATGAATCAGCGCAACCCATACATGCTTACCTATTTAAAGCAATTTGCCATTTGGTGGGTTGAGTTTTCAGGATTGGATGGCATTCGTGTCGATACCTATCCTTACAACGACCCGGCCAAAGTTGCTGAATGGACCAAAGCTATTCGTGCCGAATATCCCAACATCAATATTGTGGGTGAATGCTGGCAGCACTCAGTTTCGGATGTGGCCTATTGGCAAAGCGGAACACAAAACTATGACGGCTACGACTCCGGTCTGCCATCGGTGATGGACTTTAATATGCACGATGCTATTTCCGGCGCATTCAACGAAAACGAACAAGGCTGGGATGGAGGAGTTGCCCGCCTTTGGCAAAAACTGACCCAGGATTATTTGTACGCCAACCCATCCAATTTGGTGATTTTTACTGAAAATCACGACACGCAACGTTTTAGCACCGTTGTGGGCAACGATGTGAAAAAATACCTGCTCGGCTTCACGTACCTGCTGACTACACGAGGAATTCCGCAGATTTATTACGGTAGCGAAATTATGATGGGCGGAGATAAAGGTAAAGGCGACGGAGATATTCGTCGCGATATGCCTGGCGGTTGGACTGGCGACACCCGTTCGGTGTTTACCGCCAGTGGCCGCACCGAAACCGAAAATCAGGTATTCAATTACATGAAAAAACTGATTCACTGGCGGAATGAAAACCCGGTAATTCATTCGGGCAGACTGTTGCACTACATTCCGCGTGACAATGTTTACACCTATTTCAGGATGAATGCTGAAAAAACAGTGATGGTGGTTTTGAACAACAACGCTAAGCCGATGACGGTTGATCCCAAATTATTCGGCGAAGGTACAACAGGTTTCATCAAAGGAAACGATGTGATTAGCGGAAAAACAGTTTCGCTCAGCCAGCCTTTTGAACTGGAAGGAAAAACCGCAGTAGTTCTCGAATTGAAAAAGTAAAATCGTATGATCCTCAAAATATTCATTGCCATAGCTTTTTTCTGTCTCATTGCAATTGGGGCGAATGCCCAGCAAATCAAATCTCCGGATGGAAATTTTACCCTGAACTTCGAACTTAAAGATGGAATTCCTTATTACAACCTTAGCTATAAAGACAAAGCCGTGGTGAAACCCAGTTCACTTGGGTTGGAATTGTTTGACGATAAGTTTAGCCTGATGAACGGTTTCTCTGTAGCAAAAAGCGAAACTTCCACTTTCGACGAAACCTGGCAGCCTGTTTGGGGCGAATACAAACAAATCCGCAATCACTACAACGAACTGGCTGTAACTTTAAATCAGGAAAAAGCTACGCGCCATATTATAATTCGCTTCCGGCTTTTTAACGACGGGCTCGGGTTTCGATACGAATTTCCGGAGCAGTCCAACCTGAATTACATGGTTGTGAAGGAAGAACATACCCAGTTTGCTATGGCAGGCGACCACACGGCTTTCTGGATTCCTGGCGACTACGATACCCAGGAATACGATTATACCGAATCGAAACTGTCGGAAATTCGTGGCCTGATGAAAGGCGCTATAACGCCAAACGCATCACAAACGCCGTTTTCGCCTACCGGTGTGCAAACGTCGCTGATGATGAAAAGTGCCGATGGTTTGTATATCAACATTCACGAAGCTGCCTTAGTCGACTACTCCTGCATGCACCTGAATCTCGACGATAAGAACATGGTTTTTGAATCGTTTCTCACGCCCGATGTTCAGGGCAAAAAAGGTTATTTGCTGGCTCCGTGCACTTCGCCCTGGCGTACAGTTATTGTAAGCGACAAAGCCACAAATATTCTTCAGTCAACATTGACCCTGAATTTGAACGAACCATGTAAATTGAAAGATACTTCGTGGATTAAACCAGTCAAATACATTGGTGTTTGGTGGGAAATGATTACGGGTAAAAGCACCTGGGCATATACTGATGCGCCTTCCATTAAACTTGAAACATACGATTACAGCAAAGCCAAACCCAACGGAAAACACGCAGCGAACAACGACAAGGTGAAAGCCTACATCGATTTTGCCGCTCAAAATGGTTTTAGCCAGGTGCTTGTTGAAGGCTGGAATGTTGGCTGGGAAGACTGGTTTGGCAAATCGAAAGATTACGTGTTCGATTTCGTGACGCCATATCCCGATTTCGACCTGAAAATGCTTCAGGCTTATGCCAAATCGAAAGGCGTAAGTTTGATGATGCACCACGAAACTTCGTCTTCAGTAAGAAATTACGAGCGCCACATGGACAAAGCCTACCAGTTTATGGCCGACAACGGTTACAATTCGGTGAAAAGCGGTTACGTGGGGAACATCATTCCTCGCGGCGAGCACCATTACGGACAGTGGATGGTGAACCATTATTTATATGCAGTGAATAAAGCTGCCGATTACAAAATCATGGTCAATGCCCACGAAGCTGTCCGTCCGACCGGTTTGTGCCGCACTTATCCCAACCTGATTGGTAACGAAGCCGCCCGCGGAACTGAATATGAAGCTTTTGGAGGAAGCAAACCTTTTCACACCACTATTCTTCCGTTTACCCGCCTGATTGGCGGCCCGATGGATTATACACCCGGGATTTTTGAGATGGACATTTCGAAGCTCAATCCTGAAAATCATTCGCATGTCAATTCCACGCTGGCGCGACAATTAGCGTTGTATGTAACCATGTACAGTCCGCTGCAAATGGCCGCCGATCTTCCTGAAAACTACCAGCGCTTTGCCGAGGCTTTTCAGTTTATAAAAGATGTGGCTATTGACTGGGACGATTCGCGCGCTTTGGCTGCCGAACCTGGTCGCTACATTACCATGGCGCGGAAAGCAAAAGGAACCAACAACTGGTTTATCGGCACAACGGTTAGCGAACATGGTTATCTGTCGAACCTGAAATTCGATTTTCTAGATGAAGGAAAACAATACCTGGCAACCATTTATGCCGACGGTGCCAATGCTCACTACAAAACCAATCCGCAGGAATACACTATCAGGAAAGTACTGGTTACCAACAAATCGGTGCTGAAACAGCAATGTGCTCCGGGCGGCGGTTATGCCATAAGCCTGATCGAAATTACCGACAAAGCTCAAATTAAAGGACTGAAAAAGCTTTAGCATAGAAATCTAAATCACTAAAAATGAATAAACTACTTATTGTTGTACTTGCTTTTATCGTTTTTGCTTGCCAACCGGCGACAAAAAAAGCGGAGAGTCCGAAAAGTCATATTCCCGAATGGAGTAAGAATTCGGTACTCTACGAAGTAAACATCCGCCAATATACGCCTGAAGGAACATTCAAGGCTTTCGAAGCGCATTTGCCACGCCTGAAAGAATTGGGCGTAGATATTTTGTGGATTATGCCGATTCATCCGATTTCAGTAAAAAACCGGAAAGGTAGTTTGGGATCGTACTATTCAGTAAAAGATTATAAAGCAATTAATCCTGAATTCGGGAACCTCGATGATTTCAAGAGCCTGGTAAACAAAGCGCACGAATTGGGTTTTAAGGTTATTATCGATTGGGTTGCCAACCATACGGGATGGGACAACAATTGGATTACCGAGCACAAGGATTGGTACACGCAGGATTCATTGGGTAATGTGATTCCGCCAAATCCCGACTGGAAAGACATTGCCGATCTGAATTTTGACTCGAAAGCGATGCGCCACGCGATGATCGATGCCATGAAATACTGGGTAAAAGAAGCCAACATCGATGGTTTCCGCTGCGATGTAGCATGGGGAGTTCCGCAGGATTTTTGGGAAGCAGCAACTGCTTCGCTCGATTCAATTAAGCCGGTTTACATGCTCGCTGAAGACGAAGATCACCCCGATTTCCTGAAAAAAGCATTTGTTTCGAACTATACCTGGAAATTGCATCACCTTATGAATGAAGTGGCTCAGGAGAAAAAGTCTGCGGCCGACATTCAGAAATACTATACCGATTCGGTTAGTAAATATGCTGCAGGTTCGTTCCCTATGCAATTTATCACCAACCACGACGAAAACAGTTGGGCCGGAAGCGAATATGAACGCATGGGGGAAGCCGTTAAAACGTTTGCAACGCTGACTTTCACGCTAGAAGGTATTCCGTTGATTTACAGCGGACAGGAAGCTGGCTTGAAAAAGAGGCTGTTGTTTTTCGAGAAAGATACGATCAACTGGAAGAACATGGAAATGCTGAGTTTTTATCAATCATTGATCAAACTAAAACACAACAACGAGGCGTTGTGGAACGGAACTTCAGGAGGAGCTTCTAAGTTTCTGACCACAAATGCACCAACCAAAGTTTTAGCTTTTGTTCGCGAAAAAGGTAAAAATCAGGTTGTTTCGGTATTCAATTTTTCTGCTGAGCCAGTTGAATTTACATTACCATTGCCGCAGGAAGGAGAGTTCAAAGAGTACTTTTCCGGAGAGGTAGTAAAATTAGGCAAGGAGTCAAATCAGAAATTAGAGAAATGGGGATATAAAGTTTTTATCAAAGAATAGATTTTGGGGATCTGGTTTATAGTTAATTAGGGGAGAAGCTTGCTCGGAAACGGGCAGGCTTTTTTGTTCGCGTATATTGCAAAAAAAATCCCTGTTATTTTGAACGACAGGGATTTTTATCTTTTAAGCTGGAAGCTTACTTTTCATACAAATTGCTCCATTTTTTAGGAGTACGCATTTTCCATGTTCCCTTGTGGTAAACGTAGCTAACGATTAACGGAAGAACCGAAGTTGCTTCAGCATAAACCATTTGCTCGTCGGTTACCTGAACTTTTCCCCAAGAGCTGGCTTCTTTCAGTGTTGATGATGAGCAAGCACCGTCGCGAACATCGGCAACAGTAATCTGAACAGCATATTGGTGCATTGGAACCTCTTTACCAAGAATTTCAGCACAAACGACAGTGTCTTGAGCGAAGTTTTTTGGAACGCCGCCACCAATCATGAACAAACCGGTTACACCGGCGGCCATTTTAATTTTGGTTAATTCAAGGAAGTCGGCAACAGAGTCGATCGAAACATGTTTATCAGGATTTTCCCATTGGTGTTTGGCCAAGCCAAAACCAGCGCTTGAATCGGAGAATGCAGGGCAGAAAATCGGAACGTTGTTTTCGTAACAAGTTTGGATCAGGCTGTCTTTCTTTACCGAATTTTCAACCAGCCATTTGCCAATTTCTTTGATAAATTCACGAGATGAATATGGTCTTCTTTCCAGTGAATCAGCTATTTCTTTAATTGTTCCATCGCAATTCTGCAATTCTTCTTCGTCGATAAACGTATCGTAAATACGGTCGATATAGAGGTCGCGTAAAATACCGTCGTTAATTTCGGTTGAGCCACGATAATGTTTGTGCCCAAGGGCTTCGAAAAAATCCATGTCGATAATAGAAGCGCCGGTAGCAACAACTACATCGATCATATTATTTTTAACCATGTCAACGTAAACCTGCATACAACCAGCAGCGCTTGTACTTCCGGCAAGAGTTAAAATGTTGGTACATTTGTCGTCATTCACCATTTTCAATAAAATGTCGGTTGCGTTGGCGGTATCGCGCGAGGTAAACGACATTTTTCGCATTGAATCGATAATTGGAGTTGAATTAAACGATTTAATGTCGATGTGTTCAATGGTTTCTTTTAATAAATCTGATTTTTTCATCCTTTCTTTAACTTTTTAATCTTTCCACCAAACTGTATTTGTTTAAAAATTAGCCCAATAGACTATAACCTTTTTTAGAAAAAGCGTGCGAATATAGTATAAAATATTTGGTTGTACTACCATTCTGAGCTAAAAAAGCGATTACGTTTCTTTTGCGCTAAATTGTTCAGTTCAAATGCCTTTCTTAAAATGCACAACTTGCATACGGAATTACCCTGTCGATGTTCTAAAATTTTATTGGGTGGGTGGTAAAACCATGTCTTTCAAAAATATATCCGCAATATCGGTTATCGATCTATCCAGACTTCGGTAGGTGAAACCTGTTGTACGTGTAATTTTTTCTCCTGAATACTGATTTTTCTGATTGGTTCCAGAAACAGCGTCGCGAGTGATTACGGGAGGCTTACCTGTAAAAAAGCTTGCTGTCTTTGCCATTCTCCAGGCTATTTGCAACTTGATATCTGATGCAAAACTTTTTGGACGAGGTTTGTGAAGCGCATCGGCAATCTCGTTAAAGAAATCCTGATAGCTCATGTTTCCAGCGTTCAGGATAAATCGTTGATTTTTTACTTTTTCAAATTGCGTGTCGTCCATTAGCAGAATCATTGCTTTCACTACGTCGCGTACGTCAACAAATCCTGAAATGCCTTTTGTGTAATAATTCAGGCCTTTCCAAATCGACTGAAACAATTTTGGGCTGCCAATATCCCAGTTACCAGGCCCCATGATGATCGACGGATTCACGATTACCGCGTCCAAACCTTCTTCAATACCGCGCCACACTTCCATTTCTGAGAAGAACTTGCTCAACGAGTAGCCCGATTTTCGTTTTGATGGCGTCCAATAGGTTTCTTCGGTAATCTGGCTGCCATCTTGTGTTTTGCCGAGTGCGGCGATAGAACTTACGTGGCAGAAACGTTTAACCCCATTGTAAATCGCAGCATCAATCAGGTTCCCGGTACCTTTCACGTTGTTGTTGAGCATGATGTCGTGGTCGTCGCCGTGAAATGAAACGATTGCGGCGCAATGGTAGATCGAAGTAATTCCTTTTAAAGCTTCTTCCAGGCTCAGGTAGTCGAGAATATCGCCTTCAACCCATTCAATTTGGTCAAACAGTTTTTCGGCATCAGCAGAGTAATACGAAAAGATTTTTTTCACCCAATTCGTGTTGCTTTGCGCCCTACGTAAGGCCTTTACTTTTTGTCCGGAGTTGGTCAATTCGTATAAAAGATGAGCTCCAACCAATCCTGTACCGCCTGTTACCAATATCATTTCGAAAAAGTTATAAGTGACTAAAGTGAGCTAGAGTGCCTAAAGTTTGTCGAGTACCTTTTTAACTTTAGGCACTCCGGACTTTAGCTCACTCAGAACTTTTATTCCAGGGAGTTACAGCTTTGGCTCCAAATTCCTTGGCCGTAAGTTTTTCAATTTTAACAACAATAATTCCCACATTTTTAATCGCCGGACCATTGAATTTGAATGGCAGATCGCTGTATTGAGTCATGAAATGCTTCACGACCCGTTCTTTTTCTTCATAGTCATCAACTATTTCGGCGATTCCTTCAACAATTACCGATTTCGATTTCACCCGGTAACTGCATCCAACCAACTCGTCTTGCCAGGCCAATTCTTCACCTAATGTCCAGTTGATGCACACTTTGGGGTTCTTTTTTATTGTTTCCCACATACGGCCGTACTGTGCCGAGTGTAAAATTACGGTGTCGCCTTCAATTGCAAAGTTCAATGGTAAAACGTAAGGAACATCGTCAACTGACATGGCGAGGTAGCAAGTTTTGCATTGCTTCCAGATTTCGTCGATTATTTTTCGGTCGTGAATAAAATGTGTCCTCATATTCTCGGTTTATTCTTCATTCATAATTCATAACTCTGTCTTCAGCTGATGGTTCTGAACCCGAGTTGCTCCGACAAAGCTTTCATCACTTTTTTCAGATTTTGGAATTGAGTCATGCATTCCATCAGCTTTTCGGTATCGTTGTTTTTGTTGGCCTCGTTTATTTCGTGTTCAATTTTCCGCAGCAAAACTTTTACGTTTTTCAGTTTGTATTCCTGAATGAGCTTTGGAACGAGCGCATACAGCAATTCGCTTTCCGTTTCGATGAAAGCGCCGCTTTTACTCCACCGCTTGCTTTCAATGTACTTTTCGGCTATTAAATTACTTGCGTACTGGCTTATTTCCATGTCCGGGTGTTGTGCAAAATACTTGATCGGGTCGAACTCCTTGTTATCGATGTTTTCTTCCATCGCTTCAATCATTGCCCGCACCACTGGATTTACCGACACCAGCCCATCGTTCTGCAATTCGGAAAGCACGTAAACTCCAACCGTGTAAATGTGCGTTTGCTGAGTTTCTTCGTCCATTATCTCAAATACTTCCTGATGGAAATACTTCATCAGAAGGCGCAATATCTCGCGTTCTTCAGTCTCGAACGGATTGACACTTTTTTTAGCGACAGGTTGTTCTTTTGGCTTTGCAGCCTGAATCTGAAGAGCCTGGATATCCTTCCGCGTTTGGTCTTCGGATTGTTTATTCTGTATTTTCCGGATTTCGGTATATAAAATTTCCTCCTGAACATCCATCAATCGGCTGCATTCCTTGATGTAAACGGTTCTGGTAATGTTATCCGGAATGACCGATATAGACCGCACAATGTCGTTGATCAGCCGGGCTTTCGAAACCGGATCGTTTTCAACGGTCCCCATCAGAAGCTGCGTTTTGAACTTGATGAAGTCGGTTTCGTTGGCTTTAATGTATTCGGCCAGTTGAGATGCGCTCATCGAGCGTGCAAATGTGTCGGGGTCTTCGCCACGGGGCAGAGGCAACACTTTTACGTTGATGCCTTCCTCCAAAACCATGTCGATTCCGCGCAGCGAGGCTTTAATACCTGCGTCGTCACCGTCATACACAATGGTAATGTTTGGCGTGAATCGGCGGATCAACCGGATTTGGTCGATAGTAAGCGACGTGCCCGAGCTGGCCACTACATTCTCGATGCCCGCCATGTGAAACGAAAGCACATCGGTGTAACCTTCAACCAGGTAGCATTTGTCCTGATTGGTCATTTGCCGTTTAGCCTGGTAAATACCATAAAGGGTCCGTCCTTTGTGGTAAATTTCCGATTCGGGCGAGTTGAGGTATTTGGCTACCTTTTTGTCGTTGGTCAACGTTCGTCCGCCAAAAGCAATCACACGCCCGGCAACATTGTGCACGGGAAAAATCACACGTCCTCCAAACCGGTCGCGAATCCAGTCATCGCGCCTGATGGTCAGCCCGGTTTTCTCGAGGAATTCCATTTTATAACCTTCGCGCTGGGCCGCCTGCGTGAAGGTGTCTTTTCCGTCAGGGCAATAGCCCAGTTCAAATTTGGTTATCATGTCGTCGCGAATTCCCCGTTCGCGTATATAACTGAGCCCGATGGTGCGTCCTTCATTTTCTTTCAGGAGAAACCGGCTAAAGTATTTTTGCGCAAAAGCTGATACAATCATCATGCTTTCGCGTTCGTCTTTCAGAGCCTTTTCCTGCTGCGATTCTTCCTTTTCCTCGATTTCGATATGGAACTTTTTGGCTAGCCAGCGCAAGGCATCGGGGTAACTTAATTGTTCCAGTTCCATTATGAAATTCACCGCGTTACCTCCTTTTCCACAGCCAAAACATTTGAAAATTCCTTTGGCCGGAGAAACGGTGAACGAAGGTGTTTTTTCGTTGTGGAACGGGCAAAGCCCGAGTTGGTTGACACCTCTTTTCTTGAGCGTAACAAATTCCGACACCACATCAGAAATGTTTGCCGCATCAATAATGCGCTCTATAGTTGCCTGATCAATCATTGACGCAAATGTAGAAATTTAAAAGCTGAGTTTTTTCTGAATGACTCGTCTCGATCTACCGGTTGCAAATTCTTATGTCCGACTCCAGCACTTCATCCTGGTCGTTCAACAAAATCATCCCTTCGAAAAAGCTTTCACCATCAAGTAGGTTGGGCATTATTTCGAGTACCACGCTTTCCATCTGCAGGTTAAAAACATTCAAAATATCAACCCACTTTAACTGACCAGAAATTTTCTTTTCGAGTTCTCCTGAAAAAAGTGCCGATTCGTAAATAAAATAAATTGCAGAAGTGTGGTTTTCCTGATGTACCGTTTTAATAATGCCGCGCAAAACCATTTCTTCAATTTCGAGGTTTGCGGCTTCCTGTAGGCTTCTGATTGCCGCAGTATTTATATCTTCCGTCGGTTCAATATTTCCTTTTATGCCTGAATGTTTTCGTTTAAGCGGACCGTCTTCAACCATTTGATGCATAAGCAGAAGATCGTTATCGTTGTCAAAAATAAATGACAATGTTTTTAAAACCGGATTGTTCATTACACTGAATTTTTAGATAATATTTTGTGGCTCAAACTTGAATAAAGATAAAATTTAGCCTTTAACAAATTGGTATTTCAAACGAAAGTTTTTCTGATTTTTTGGTGTGAAAGACAATCTATTGAAATGAAACCAATGATTCAAGAATGTTTAATTGTTACCTTTGGGTTGAAACATCTTATTGTCAGATGGAACTGATGGATTGGAGGAAAAGTTTCACCTGACTTTTAATTTATTAAAAAATGAAAAAGAAGCTTGTTATCCTCACTGGCGCAGGAATGAGTCAGGAGAGTGGAATCAGAACTTTTCGCGACATGGGCGGACTTTGGGAAGAATACGATATCGAGGAAGTTGCAACTCCCGAAGCCTGGCGTAGAAACCCGGAATTAGTAATGCGATTTTACAACGACCGCCGAAAACAATTACTCGAAAGCAAGCCGAATGCCGGTCATGTTGGTTTGGTTGATTTGGAAAACGATTTTGATGTACACATTATAACGCAGAATGTTGACGATTTACACGAACGGGCAGGAAGCAAAAGCGTGTTGCATTTGCATGGAGAACTGAAAAAAGCCAGGAGCTCGGTTGACGAGAATCTTATTTACGACATCGATGGTTGGGAACTGAAATTTGGACAGAAGTGTGCCAAGGGAAGCCAGTTGCGGCCATTCATTGTTTGGTTTGGCGAAGCTGTGCCAGCAATGGAAGATGCAATTCCGTTGGCTGAAAAAGCTGACATTATGGTTGTTATCGGCACATCGTTGAACGTGTACCCTGCTGCTGGATTGGTAAATTATGTGCAACGAGGCACGCCGATTTTTGTAGTCGATCCTGAACGCCCTTCAGTGTATATTCGTAATGTAATTTACATCGAAGAAAAAGCCAGTAAAGGCGTCGAGATTCTTAAACAAAAACTAAAGGAACTTATATGAAGAAGCGTTTCCTATTCATTGTATTACTGATTTTTACAGTCTCGTTTGGCTTTGCTCAGCAGTTTGAAGGCGGCATTATTGGTGGATTTAATGCAGCTCAGGTTGATGGAGATAATTATAAAGGATACCACAAACCGGGAGTTGCCTTGGGTGGATATGTAAAAACAGATTTATCGCGAACCGTTTTTGCTTCTATGGAGCTCAAATTAATGCAAAAAGGGAGTCGTAACGTCGATTCAACGGCAACCAACGGTCAGATAAAGTACATCATGCGATTGAATTATGTTGATTTGCCTGTTTACCTTGGATTCAGAACAAGTGAGCGAATTTCGATTTTGGTTGGTGTTTCTTCGGGCTATCTTTTAACCGGGAACGAGTACAATGATTATGGGAAATTTCCAGTGCAAGACAGGCATCCTTTTCGGTCGGTTGACCTTCAGGCCATGTTGGGTTTTCGCCTGCAACTAACAAACCGGTTATCGGTAGATGTGAGAGGTGCATACTCTTTGCTGCCTATCAGGAGTCAACCCGGAACAGTAATTTGGTACTGGAAAAGCAACCAATTTAATAACCTGCTAAGTACAACTATTTTATATCGTTTGGACTTTATGTAGAAAACAGAGGCATCTTCTATTAAACAAGATGCCTCTGTTTCTTTAAGCTTTCTCAAGCGAAACCGTAAAGTGCCGCATTATAGAGGCTTCTTTTTTGATAATCAGTCCCGAGCGAATTTCATCCCGAATGTCGTAAATATTTTTTAAGCCGGCGGCCACTACATCCATGTGGTTATTGGTATAAGTTCGGCGCGGAATGGCAAGCCTTAGAAATTCGAGCTTCGGATAGCGGTTGTCGCGTGTTTCAGGATCACGGTCAGCTAACAATGTACCAACTTCAACCCCTCTCACCCCGGCTTCGAGATAGAGAATAATGGCGAGTGTTTGAGCGATAAATTCTTCTTTTGGAACATTGGGCAGGAACTTTTTGGCGTCCACAAAAACAGCATGTCCGCCAACCGGGTGCTGAATTGGTATTCCATACTCGATTAGCTTATTTCCCAGATATTGAACCTGGTTGATACGCGTGTCTAGGAAATCGTTCGTGGTAACTTCGTCGAGCCCAACAGCCAGGGCGTTCATGTCGCGGCCAGCCATTCCGCCATAAGTAACAAAACCTTCGTACATGATATTAAACGTAGAGGCTTTGTCAAACAAATCCTGATCTTTCATGGCGATGAAGCCACCAATGTTAACAATGCCATCTTTTTTGCTGCTCATGGTCATAGCATCCGCAAAAGAGAACATTTCTCTGACGATTTCCTTGATGGTTTTATCGGCATAGCCTGCTTCGCGTTGCTGAATAAACCAGGCATTTTCGGCAAAACGAGCCGAGTCGAAAATTACCGGAACGCCGTATTTCGACGCCAGTTGTTTTACTTCCCGAAGATTTTTCATTGACACTGGTTGGCCTCCAGATGAGTTACAGGTTATGGTCATAATCATGGCAGGAATTCTTTTTTCCGGCGATTGCATAAAAACTTGTTCGAGTTTCTTCAGATCAACGTTGCCTTTGAATGGGAAAGTGCTGTCGGTGTTAAATGCTTCGTCGATGGTACAGTCAATCGCTTTTGCCTTTCGGTACTCAATGTGGCCTTTGGTTGTATCGAAATGCGAATTTCCGGGAACAAGATCACCCTCTTTCAGGAGAACTGAAAATAGAACATTCTCAGCAGCACGGCCCTGATGTGTTGGCAAAACGTATTCGAATCCGAAGATGCCGTCGATTTTTTCTTTCAGGTGATAAAATGACGAAGATCCGGCATAACTTTCATCACCGGTCATTATCGCTGCCCATTGGCGATCGCTCATGGCGCCTGTTCCGCTGTCTGTAAGTAAGTCAATGTAAACCTTATCGCTGCTTAGATTGAAAAGGTTGTAGTTCGCATCGGCGATCCATTTTACGCGTTGTTCCCGGGTTGAACGGTAGATTGGTTCTACCATTTTTATTTTATAGTTTTCGGCAAATGGTAATTTCATTTTGTGACAGTTTTAATTGACCAGCAAGAATATTAGTTCATTGATGGCTAATCTGTTAATTGTAAAATATTTATAAAAGGAGATTGAGGTTTAGCAGTACAAATCGGGATACGATCTGTTACCTTGACCTTAAGAGATGAAGAATTTGTCCCTGTTTTTCAGGTTAATAAACAAGCGGTTTAACAATGCCGAAACGAGTTTGTCTTTTCGCATATAGCAACACTTTCGTTTTATCGCTACAAAAATAGAGAAACAAGAACCTGAAATATAGTGCAAAAGTCAGGTTTTTTTAGGGACTGAATTTAAGCAGTGGCGAGAGTTGCAATACTTATTTTGGCATTCGTAACTGACAGGATTGCGGTGGCGCAGGCTTCGAGTGTTGCACCGGTGGTAACTACATCGTCAATCAACAGGATGTGTTTTCCGGAAAAGGCTCCCGGGTCTGATAATTCAAAAATTCCTTCAACGTTTTGCCAGCGGGCAAAACGCGATTTTCGGGTTTGCGTTTCGGTTGCCGTATTTCTGAACAAATTATTTCCCGAAAGCTCTTTATTCATTTGTTTGGCAATTCCCGAAGCAATCCACCAACTTTGATTGTAGCCGCGCTTCTTTTCTTTCGATGGATGTAATGGAACCGGGCAAACAATATCAATAGAATTAAACTCCGGAGACTTGAGCAGATCGATTGCAAAATGCTTGCCTATTTCTTCACCCAGCTCTTTCATGCCCCTGTATTTTAGATCGTGCAGCAGAGTTTGATATTTGCTTCCCTTGCTAAAATAAAAGAATGCTGTGGCGTATTCGATGTTTACCCGGCCATAAAAAAGTCGAGAAACCGGATTGCCTGACTGCAAATGAAAATTTGTGCGAGGTATGTGATGCAGACAATTCAGACAGATCCATTTTTCATGATCAATTAACCTGTCACCGCAAACAACGCAAAGCCTTGGGTAGAGTAACTCTGTCAGATAAGTTAAAAGCTGAAACTTCATATTTTGCTTCAAAACATTTAATATGCTGAAAGTTACAAAAAAATGACGACAAATAATTTATGTATTCTTGATTTGATTATAAGAATCTGGATGGGACAAAAAAATTGAGGCAGCTTCAACAAGCCGCCTCAAAGCCATGAAAACAATTAAACAATGTTCAGAAAACAGAAAACTAGAAACAATTATATCGTTAATATCTCGGCGTTTTTTTCGTCGAGCATTTTATCAATTTTTTTTGCGAAGTCATTAATCATATTTTGAACTTCGTCTTCAGCATCTTTTTCAACGTCTTCTGAAAGTCCATCTTTCAAAAGCTTTTTCAGATTGTCGTTGGCATCTTTACGTGCACTGCGAATACTAACTCTTGCAACTTCGCCTTCCTTATTAACAACTTTTACCATTTCCTTACGACGTTGCTCAGTTGGTGCCGGCACATTAATGCGAATTATTTCGCCGTTGTTGTCGGGATTAAAACCAAGATTAGAATTGATAATTGCTTTCTCAATCGGTTTAATCATTGATTTTTCCCAAGGTTGAATAGCAATTGTTCGGGCATCAGGAGTATTAATATTTGAAACCTGTGCCAGAGGAACCATGCTTCCGTAATATTCAACCGTTACTGAGTCTAGCATTCGTGGGGAAGCTTTTCCGGCACGGATATGAACCAATTCTTTATCGAGATGGCTAATCGCATGTTCCATTCTTTCCCTGCAAATATCTAAAATCATTTCAACCTCTTCGTGCATATGAACTAACTCTTTTCGTTTATTAAAAGTGCTGGCAACAAATATAGAAAAAATAAAATTACTTTAAAATCTATATTTTGTATGAAAATTTATTTTTATTGAAAAAATTATTTAAAAACGTAAGTGCCAATGCTTTGACCTTCGATTACTTTTTTGAGATTTCCTTTTATATCCATATTAAAGACGATAATCGGCAGATTATTTTCTTTGCACATGGCTGTAGCAGTTAAATCCATTACTTTCAAGTTACGTCGGTAAACCTCATCAAACGAAATTTTTTCAAATTTGGTGGCAGTTGGGTCCTTCTCTGGGTCAGCCGTATAAATTCCGTCAACCCTGGTGCCTTTCAGCATAACATCAGCCTCAATTTCAATTCCTCTCAATGATGAGCCGGTATCGGTAGTAAAATAAGGGTTGCCAGTTCCTGCAGAGAAAATTGCAACTTGGCCGCTTTCCAGAACCTCAATTGCTCGATCTTTAGAATAGAATTCTCCGATGGGCTCCATTCTAATTGCTGTCAAAACCCTCGATTTACAACCTACATTTTTTAGCGCTGAGTTTAATGCCAGGCTGTTAATAACAGTAGCCAACATTCCCATCTGGTCTCCTTTAACTCGATCGAAACCTTTCGTAGCGCCACTCAGTCCACGAAATATGTTTCCGCCACCGATTACAATTCCAATTTCTACGCCTAAATCAGCAATTTCTTTTATTTGCTCGGCATAGTCGGTCAGCCGCTGCTGGTCTATTCCGTATTGCTGTTCACCCATCAGCGATTCGCCGCTCAATTTTAACAGGATCCTTTTGAATTTGGCCATGACTTCAATTTTTGGCAAAAGTAAATTAAAGTTTTAAAAGTTTTGCCGAGGGAATTATGATTATACTAAAAAAGTCAACCTGGTGAGATTGACTTTTTTTGCATGCAATCAATATTGCAGCATTTTGGTAATGCAATTGATGTGATAATTCGATTGATTTGACAAATGTACGGTTTGGAAGATTATTTTGAAATGTATTTGAGCAGTTCTTGGCGAAACTGTCAAATTTTAGCATGAAATGATGTTTTTTTTGAATGAAAGGAAAAATTTAAAAGAAAAAGGCACTTGGAAACCAAATGCCTTTGAATAATTTAATGAACGAAACTGCTGAATCAGGCTTCTGCCAAATGCGGTTGCGTTCTCTTGTTTACAATTTCAATTGAATCGTTTACCCGAGATAAATTTGTTATTTCCTGATCGTCGAGTTGAATGTTGAAAAAGCCTTCCAGATAAAAAACGAAAAGCGCCCAATCAACTTGGTCAAAATTCAAATCGTCAGTAAATGAAGCCTCGAGTTTGATTTGATCGCGGCGAACCCCTGTTTTCCTGAGTACCTTATATAAGGTTCGCTGAATTGTTTTGTTTTCCATAGTTTCCTACTTTTTTCCAAATCGTTAGTTATTAACGATTTTGGTTTTTAACCGTGCAAAAATAGAAAATAAAACATTCGAACAACTGATTGTTTGGGTCAAAAATGACTAATGTCAATATTCTTGTAATTAGATATGATCCTATTTGTATTTAAGTAATTGATAATAAGCAATTAACTAACAAGCATAACTTGGAAAAAGTGATCTAGCAAAAAATTAACTTTTACAGGTTCTTTTAGAAAAGTGTTTTTGCCCACTCACTTTTAAGCAAGCTAAAAACCTCTAAATCAATGTACGACAAGTTGTGTCGTTCTCCGTGTCGCTCAATTCCCTCGAACGAGAACCCGAGGCGTTTCGGAATTGCAGCGCTTTTTTCGTTTCCAACGCCGCATCTGATAGTTATTCGATTCATATTCATGTTTCTAAACGCCAGATTGATCATTTTCTTTGTAGCTTCAGTTGCTATTCCTTTTCCAGTCATCTTTTTGATTAGCCAATACCCAATTTCAATTTTATCATTCACGCGGTCAATGTCTTTGAAGCCAATCAACCCTGCAAAATCATGTTTGTACCATATAACATAAACTTCGTCTCGATTGGAGGAAATTTTTGAAATGACCGATTTCACAAATCGCTCTGTATCAATTAGTTTCTGGGTAAAATCAACAAATGGAAGCCATTTCCGTAGAAAAGTTCTGTTTTGATCAATAGCATAAAATATTGTTTCTGAGTGGTTTACATTTAACTTCTCAAGAAAGGTATAGTCGTCTATTATTAATTTCTCCATTTTTTGGTCGGGTATAATTGCACGTAACACCAAGATAACACATTTCGTTTGATTTGCATTTCAGACTCAATAAAATCTAATTTGCATTTTTGATGTATAATTGCAAGGGGGTGTTTGATTATCTTTGTTTGGTCAATAAAATAATGTAATACAGATGAGAAAGATCGCTTTAATAATGCTGTTTGCAGGATTATTTCTGAATATGTCGTGCGGAAATTCAGTTAAAGATGGTGGTGTAACAGTGAAAATTGACACGGAATATGGGGTCATAAAAATTAAGCTTTACGATGAAACGCCTTTACACAGAGATAACTTTGTTAAGCTTATCAAAGACGGTGTTTATAACGATTTGTTGTTTCACCGGGTAATTAATCATTTTATGATTCAGGGAGGTGACCCACAATCAAAGAATGCTGAGCCCGGTAAATTGCTTGGAACTGGTGATTTGGGCTATACCATTCCGGCGGAAATTAACCCAAAATTTTATCACCATAGAGGTGCTTTGGCCGCTGCAAGACAAAATGACGACATTAATCCTGAACGGAAATCGTCAGCATCGCAGTTTTATATTGTTCAGGGAAGAAAATTCAGGATGGGAGAGTTGGATACACTTCAAATGAGAATGAATGAAGCCCGAAAAATGAGTATGTTGCAGGCAAAGCTTAAATCGGTTGAACCAGAATTGAACAAGCTCGGTGCAGAAGGCAAACAAGATGAGTTGATGGCCCGATACAATGCGATAAAAGAAGAAGTCTCAGCAGAAGTTACAAAATTAACCCCGATTGGTTTCAGCGAAGAACAGCGCAAGGCGTACACTACGGTTGGCGGTTTTCCTCCGCTTGATAACCTTTATACTGTTTTTGGCGAAGTGACTGAAGGAATGGACGTTGTTGATGAAATTGCCAAACAGGAAACCGATCGCAACGACCGCCCAATGAAAGACATTAAATTTACCATCACAATTTTGTAATTTTTAAGGAAAGGTTTTCTGAAGCGAGTATTCCTAAAGAATTGGAACACATTAAAATTTGAATGATTATCTTTGCTGCTCAATAAATGTAACATGAACGAAATAGCCATGAAACATACCGTTTGCAAAGATTGGATAATTTGAATGGCTATTCCATTGGTTGAGATGTTTTCAAAAAGAATACCTTAATACCAAAGTTGTGCGATGTTAAATGGAAATTATACAAATGAAATGTTAGAAAAAATAAAAGCATTGAAAGCTGAATTAGATGAAATCTCTGTTTCGGCAAAAGAAGACGTTGAAGAATTACGTATTAAATATATTAGTAAAAAGGGCTTGATCGGCCAGCTTTTTACTGAATTTAAAGATGTTCCGAATGAGTTGAAGAAAGAGGTTGGCCAGGCAATTAATGAATTGAAAGAGTTTGCGACCAACAAGATAAATGAACTAAAAGACTCGTTCGATTCGGCTGAGCAAGGGCAA
>Ga0209098_1000481_pt1 | contig 43828 bp, 34 predicted proteins | sample AD_JPNHW1_MetaG_FD_184429 | JGI IMG/M metagenome (GOLD analysis project Ga0209098, IMG submission 184429) | Active sludge microbial communities of municipal wastewater-treating anaerobic digesters from Japan - AD_JPNHW1_MetaG (SPAdes) (version 2) | ecosystem: Engineered > Bioreactor > Anaerobic...
CCTTGATGGTTTTTCCGGCGGTGCTAATTTTGATTATCTGAGGGCGAGTGAATCAATAAATAATTATTTTTGTAAAAACAGTCAAACTATTTTTAATTTTTTATCCAGTTAATTGGGGTTAGGTACAATGGAGTTTCAAAGTTGATTTCTTGGCAGTCTTTATTTATTGAAAGTTTGGTTTGACTTTTTTTAGTAAAATTTACTATCAAATTTTTATTCGTTTTCAAATGAATTAAGGTAACTTTTGAGGATTCTTTTACGGCAATATCAATATTCTTGACAAAATCAATGTCGTTGTTGAGCAAATAAACAGGAGATGATGAATCTTCAGTTGCACTCTTATTATCAAACGAACTAATAAATGATATAAGTCTTCTTATTTCTTGATCTTGGTTCTTCCACCAGTTTGTGGACCAAATTCTATAAAACTTAAATCCACAAGTTTCTAATTGTTTTTGTCTGAATACATCCCATAAATATGCTTCTTGGCTTTCATGATATGCAGCACCATCACATTCAATTGCTATAATAGGTTTCTTTGTTTTTAAATCTTTTACTATAATATCTATCCTAAATCCACCACATTTGTGCTGTAATTCTATTCTGTCTTCTGTTATGCCATTTCTAAGTAATGAATCAACTACTTCTTGTTCGAAAGGTGATTCCGTTCCAAAGAGTGTTTGATAATTATTACTCTGAGATGTGTTGATACCTTGGCTTAATAGCAGGTCTATTATGAAATTAATAGTTTCAATGTTATCTTCTTCTATAGCCTTGGCATAAGCTAAATAAGCATATAAAATACCTCTTCCAACATTTCCGTTCTGAGAAATAAGCTCTTTATATTGTTGTATTTTTTCAGTTGGAAAAGATGAGCAAATAAACACCTGATATTTAGCTCTAGTAATAATGACATTTAACAATCTATGTCCTTTACTTGCAACATTAAGAGGTCCAAATTTTTCACTAAATATTCCATTCTTGTTTTTCCCAAATGTTGTAGAAAGAATAATGACATCTCTTTCATCTCCTTGAATATTTTCGAGATTTTTAATAAAGAGTCCTTTTTCAAATAATTTTTCTAATTTACTCCCAAAATCCGCATCAATTCGAGATTCTTTATTTATCTCATCCCAAATCAAATTTCTTTGATGTATGTTAAATGTTGCTATACCCAATGAAGGATAATCTCCTTTCGCATCTTTTTTTATATTATCTCGAATTATTTTAATGACTTGTCTTGCTTCCAGCTGATTAATTTGATTTTCATATAATCCATTAACGGCAATATATCGTATGGGCTTATAATCTATAATTGGAGGCAATGGATTAAGCCTATTTGAATAGAATGCTGCGTTAGAGAAATCAATCAGGCGAGGATGCCTTGAACGATAATGAATTTCAAGATAAGAATCGTGATAATGTTCAGATGCATATTCCAGTAAAGATTCCTTGTACGCTAAATCTGCTAGTTCATTCATTTCAAATGACTCTAAAGTTTCATCTTCAATTTCTTCACCTGTGTCTAATGAAAAATCACTTGCTTGAAAATAAGATGATGGAGGCATTTGGTGTTCATCACCAGATATGATTTTAATCTTACCACGGATTAATGCACAGAAAGTATCTTCTATCCTTAATTGGCTTGCCTCATCAAAGATCACTACATCAAATAGATTTTCTTTTAGCTTAAAAAGTGAACTACAAACAGAAGGGTTAACGAGAAGAACGGGAAAAATATCAGTGAAAAGCTCAAAATCTATATCTATGATTTGTCTTAAGGTTTTCTTTTTGTTATTATGATTTTTGAAAGAAAATAATTGTTTTGCAGTTACAGAATGTTTCTGGTTATATCTATAAATTGAATCAATCCTCTTCTGTTGCCAATAACTCAAAGCTTTTTTTGTGTTTTCTTTTTTTATTACATCTAACCCATCAACAATACTATTTATTAAATCATCAAGGTTATCCAAAGTTTGACAATATTTTGTATCCAAAAGTCTGTTAAAATACCAAGAATTGAATAAACTATTTATATTAGTAATCCCTTGCTTGGAAAGAAAAAGAATTAACTTTTTTTCTTTTGGATTAAGAACGTTTATAAATTTATGCCAATTAGAATAATCAAAAACCTCATCCTTATGAGAAATTGTTTTTTGTATCAATGAAATTCTGTCTGTGAGAATTTGTTTTATAGAAGAAAGTTTCTCTAATAAAACCAATTTTATGTGAAACAGACCTGTGTTATTTATTTCATTGAATATGTCAGTACACTCTTGGCAAATAGCTTTTATTTCTTTGTCAATATTGCCAATATTAAAATATTCATTGATATTAATTTTGCTTTTTAATTCTTCTGCAAATGTTTCAATATTGGTATACCAGGTATTGTTTTTTACCTCAATATCATTAATTACCTCACAAATTTCTTTTAGAGATAAATTATCACATGAGAAATCCAGTTTGTTTAAGAAATTTGCCGATACCAATAAGCTTATTCTTTTGGCATTTTCAAAATATTTTATTCTAGCGGTTTTTATTGCTTTAGCCTTGGAGCTGAATAAAGCCAAGAAATTATTGGATAAAGAGTAAATAAATCCAGATTCTGTAAAGCTCTTTCTCTTGGAATAATTAGACCAAATGCTTTTCATCTCAACTAATAGCTCATTGAATTGCTCCATTTGTCTTTGAGCTTCAAGAAGGACAGTGTTTTTATACTCTTCAATGAACGAATCGATATGTTGTAAAATATTATTTAGCTTTTCTATCTGCAAATAAAGCATTTCGTCAAATATCTGCTTAATATTAAGAAAACTCTTATCAACAAAATACTGCTCGTTTAGTAATTCCAGTGTATTGTCTTTTGGATTGTATTTTTTTAGTAAAACCGAAGCTTGTGTAACTTTTTCACTCAGCTCACGATATTCGGATTCGCAATATTTAAAATCACTATATGGTAGTTCTTTATCCAACACTCCAATATCTACGTGCTTGTTTTGTTTCAAAAACTCACCCACTAAATCAGTCCAATTTTTATTCCCAACCAATTTTTCAGAGAGTGTTTTGTGATAATTATTTTCTTTTACAATAAATGCTTTAAGTTTCTCAAGTAAATCATTATATTCAATTTCATTGAATTTATAGTCGGTATAATAGTATTTTGTGTCCCTGATATTATCTATCGTGCTTCTTGCTTTCTCTATTATTTTTTTTCTATCCTTTGAAGTGTCTTCTATTAAGCCGCAGAGTCTGTCTAAGTCCACAGATTTAAGGTTATTATAGATAACGTCCAGTGCAGTCCTTTTTTCACAAACAACCAGACATTTTGCTTTATTAGCAAGAGCATTTGAAATTACAGCAGTCAAAGATTGACTTTTGCCGGTGCCAGGAGGACCATGAATGATAATTGTATTATTAATTGAAATATCGTTTAAAATTTTTTGTTGAGATGGGTCTGTCTCAATTGAAGCAAAAGGATTGATTTTAAAATTTTCCTGAATTAATTCTTCAGATAATGTAGTATTAGATTCTTCAATTAATAAATTTACATCTTGAATAATACTCTGCTTTTGATTTATATATAATCCTAATACACCACCTCCAAGAATAGCAGGTTTAGTATTTATCAAATCCTCATGGTCTTTATAATATCCCGATTCCACAAGTCTGAAGATTTTTGATTTCACTTCATCCTGCGGTAGATTTGAACCAAAACGCAATAGAAAATTTTGACTAATTTCTACGAGTTCACCTTCGTCAATGATAGAATCTTCAAGATATTCTTTTTGAAGTTTTTCAATTTTAATGCCTTCATCATTTTCAATATGAGAAATAAGTACCTCGTTTATATATATTGGATAATCATCTTCTCTTTTAATAATCCATTTATTGGTATATCTTCTATCCTCTTCTATCTCTAATGACCATATTAATAAAGGAGCTTTGATGATATTGGATGGATCTTTTTTATCCCTTTTATAAATTATTGGGAAGCCAAATCCAAAAGGCTCAACTCCATGTTCAAGAAAATAATCTTTATTTTGTTTGCTTATGCTTTTCAATCGCCGAATAGCAACTAAAAGCCTCTGCTGAATTTTTTCATCTAAAGTATTTATATCGAACTCTTCAGGAAAAGAAATTTCAAGCTTAAAATTTCCATGACTCAATAGCTTTTCAATTAGTTTTTTTGAAAGGCCAGGTTTAATCTGGTCTAAGTCCAATAAATCTATTCTTGTTGCAGATCTTCCAGGAAGCACGTTAAGATGAATAGACCTTTTGTTTCCACGTGACAATTTTTCACGTAAAATATTTAAGAATTTTGGGTTCTTAATTAGAGTTTTTTCTATATTTTTCGTATTCTTTTCCAAAAAAATATTAGTAAATAAAATCAGAACCTTAAAAATATATATAAATTAAACATGTTAGTCAATTACTTTCAAAAATATTCAAATCTATTATCGAGAATTCATTTAAAGATATAAAGATTAATAATTCCTTGAGTTAAAAAGAATTTCATAATTTTGATATGATTAATAAATGAATGGTATGAAAAATATTTTATTTACTGTTTTGCTTATTTGCACAGCATTCTTTTTGTTGCCCATATATTGCAGTAATTCAAAATCAGATGGGGAATGTACTAATGGTGATTGTGATGACGGCAAGGGAACTTTTATATGGGAAAATGGAAATAAATATGAAGGGGAATGGGAAGATGGAAAAATTAACGGTTCAGGAACATATACCTGGCCCAACGGAGAAAAATATGTGGGCGAATGGAAGGACGATAAAAAAAATGGTAAAGGAAAATATTCGTGGCCAAATGGAAAATCATATGATGGTGAATGGAAATATGATTTAATGGAGGGAACTGGTAAAATGATCTGGAAAGACAGGACATATGAAGGCGAATGGAAAAACAGCAAAATGAATGGCAAAGGCACCATGATCCTGAACAACGGCGATAAATATATTGGTGAATGGAAAGAAAATAAAAAAGATGGCAAAGGTGTTCAAACATTTGCCAATGGCGAAAAATACGATGGAGGTTGGAAAGCCGGACAGAAAAACGGACAAGGGATGTATTCATGGCCCAGCAAAGCTGAATATACTGGCGAATGGAAAAATGATGTTATGGATGGTAAAGGTGTTTATAAATGGCCTAATGGTAAAATAGACCGTGGAACCTGGAAAGATGGAAAATATATGGAATAAATAAAAAAGTTTTTTATTTCTTTGGCCGGTATAAAATATATTGACTCAGAATAAGCAGAAACACGGTAAATGCTATGCTTAAAAAAGTCCTCAGCAAGGTTTGAAAAAACTCTTGAAAACTAAACACTTCCAGGTAAAATAAAATTAAATGATGAATGCTCACAAGTATGAGTGAGTATGAAAAAAACCAGCGAAACCCAAGGTCGCGGATGTTCGGCTGAATACCCAGTTCATATTCCTGCTTTGAAGTAACCACGCCAAGAATGTATGGGCGCATGTATGCCATGAAAACACATGCTGCTGAATGAAGCCCGGGTGTATCGGAAAAAATATCGATCGAGAAACCAAGAAAAAAAGAAGAAATTAACAACAACCATTTTGGCGTTTCGAAAGGAAGCATCAAAATAAACAATACATAAAAATAAGGATTGATATAACCTCCCAAATTTATACTGTTCAGAATAATAACCTGAAAAAGCACCAGGAAAATAAAACGGAGAATATTTCGTGATACAATGTTAATCATGCTGAGCTTTTATTTCTAATTCATCTTGTTCGGTCTTGAGAATATTCCTAATGATATAAGCATAAGAAATATTATTAAAATCCGTGCTGAAGTAAACAGTCAGAGTATAAAAATTATCTCCCTTTTCGGCTTTGATATCTGTTACATAACCAATCATAATATTTGCAGGAAAGCTTGTTGAATAGCCACTGGTAATAACAGTGTCGCCTAATTTCGGTTTTACGTGTGTAGGAATATCAATCAGTTTACCAAAGCGGTAATCGCCCCCATCCCATTTAATTGTTCCTATCTGTTCATTGTTTTTTAATTTGGCGCTCAATTTAAAATCTTTATGCAGAACAGATATTACACTGCAAAAATTTTCGGAAACTTCATTAACTATTCCAACAATCCCTGCCGATGTTATTACACCCATATCTTTGGTGATACCATGTTTTCTGCCTTTATTGAGTGTAAGATAATTGCTTCTTTTATTGGTAGAGTTCTTAATAATCTTTGCGCTGATGAATTCATACTGCTGACGGTAAAGCGTGTCATCATGATAAAATACTTTACTATCGGTTTTTATGTAAAAACTTTTCGACTCGCTAAGAAGTTTTGCATTTTCTTCAGCCAGTTCTTTATTGGCATTTTTTAATGAAAAATATTGTGATATATTATTGAAAGTAGTAAGAACACCACCACTGAATTCATTAGCAGAATTAATAAAACCCGAACGCTGATAATAATTATTCTGAACGATCATAATAAATGAAATGATCTCAAGAACAAAAAACAAGAAGAAAAAATGTTGGCGCCACAAAAAAAGAAAAAAATTCTTCATGCCTTTCTATGGTCTTTTCTGCAGCAATACAAGCGGCTGCCGTTATTTAATTAAGAAAGTGAACTTATCAAAATTCTTTAAAGCAATACCGGTTCCGCGTGCAACAGCTCTTAATGGGTCGTCGGCAATATGAACAGGTAATTTTGTTTTTAAAGAAATACGTTTATCCAAACCTCTCAGCATGGAGCCTCCTCCTGCAAGGTAAATTCCTGTACGGAAAATATCAGCCGAAAGTTCAGGCGGGGTCATTTCAAGAGCATTTAAAACTGCTGCTTCAATTTTTGAAATGGATTTATCAAGAGCATGAGCAATTTCGGCATAGTTAACCAAAATTTCTTTTGGAATACCGGTAAGCATATCACGACCATGAACTGCATAATCGGGCGGAGGATTATCAATCTCAGTCATAGCTGAACCGACTTCGATTTTTATTCGTTCCGAAGTTCTTTCGCCAATGTGAATGTTATGCTGTTTACGCATGTATTCTTCAATGTCGGTATTGAAATCATCACCGGCAATACGTATTGATTTGTTACAAACAATTCCGCCAAGTGCAATAACGGCAATTTCGCTGGTACCACCACCTATGTCGATAACCATATTCCCTGTTGGTTCAAGCACATCGATACCGATACCGATTGCAGCAGCCATAGGTTCGTGAATCAGTCGAACTTCTTTGGCGCCGGCCTGTTCAGCGGAATCGCGAACAGCACGTTCTTCTACTTCAGTAATACCGGAAGGAATACAGATAACCATTTTCAATGACGGAGGAAGTAATGATTTTTTTGGATTGATCATTTTTATCAACTCCCTTATCATGTGTTCAGCGGCCTGGAAGTCAGCAATAACGCCATCGCGGAGCGGACGAATTGTTTTGATGTTTTCATGGGTCTTCCCATGCATCATCATAGCTTTCTTACCTACGGCAATTATTTTTCCCGATTGACGGTCAATAGCAACAATTGAAGGTTCATCAACAACTACTTTGTCGTTATGAATAATAACCGTGTTGGCAGTGCCAAGGTCAATAGCTATTTCTTTTGTTAAGAAAGAGAAAAGTCCCATTTCTTTCGTTTATTTTTTAATGTTTAAAATGCCTGAATCCTGTAAGGACCATGGCCATATTATTTTTATTACAATACTCGATCGAAGCTTTATCATTTATCGACCCCCCCGGTTGAATCACCGTATCGATCCCTTCTTTATGCGCTATTTCAACGCAGTCCGGGAAAGGGAAAAAAGCATCCGATGCCATTACTGCACCATTCAGGTCGAAACCAAAATCTTTCGCCTTGGCAATGGCTTGTTTTAATGCATCAACCCTTGAAGTCTGACCTGTTCCGCTCCCAATCAGTTGTTTGTTTTTTGCCAAAACAATTGCATTCGATTTAGTATGCTTCACTAAAATATTGGCAAAAAGCAAATCTTCTTTTTCTCTTTCACCGGGAACGGCATTTGTAGCCTGTTTCAGGTCTTCAAAAGTTTCAGTCTTCCAATCTTTTTCCTGCTGTAACACACCATTCAATATAGTACGATACTGAATATTCGGCAAGGCAGAAAAATTATATTGCAAAATTATTCTATTTTTCTTTGATTTTAAGAGTTCAATAACATTTTTTTCATAGGAAGGCGCGATAATGATTTCAAAGAATATTTTATTGATCTCTTCAGCGGTTTTAATATCAATGGGTTTATTGGTAACAATCACACCTCCGAAAGCTGAAACAGGGTCGGCGGCGAGCGCATCTTTCCAGGCATCTGTAAGTTCTGCCCTGCATGCAATTCCGCAAGCATTATTATGTTTGAGGATTGCACAAGCCGTATCGTTAAATTCACTTATCAGTTTAACAGCAGCATCAATATCCAATAAATTATTATAAGAAATTTCTTTCCCGTTATGTTGCTGAATCAATGATTCGAGGTTGCCATAGAAAACGCCCTTCTGATGCGGGTTTTCGCCATAACGTAATTTGTAAGAAGTTGGAATGCTTTTTTTGAAAACTTCATCTTCGTCTTTGCTGAAATAGTTGAAAATACAAGTATCATAATGAGAGGAAATATGAAATGCTTTTTTAGCAAAATATTTTCTTTCTTCTAACGATGTATCTCCTTTTTTCTCATCAAGAAGTTTATTCAATTCGGGATAATATTCAACCGCAGGAATTATCAGCACATCATTAAAATTCTTTGCCGCTGCTCGTATCAGCGAGATTCCGCCGATATCAATTTTTTCAATAATCTTTTCTTCTGAAGCATTTGAAGCTGCCGTTTTTTCAAAAGGATAAAGGTCAACAATCACCAGGTCGATTTGTGGAAGTTCATATTTTTCGAGTTGTTCAATATCACCCAGGTTTTCACGGCGTGCCAGTATTCCTCCAAAGACCTTTGGATGCAATGTTTTCACACGACCACCCAGTATTGATGGATAAGAAGTAAGCGACTCAACGGTATAAGCTTTCACTCCAAGATTTTGGATAAAATCGTAAGTCCCTCCCGTTGAATATATAGCTATACCAAGAGAATCCAGTTTTTTAATAATTCCTTCCAGGTTATCTTTATGATAAACTGAAATCAATGCATTTTTAATTTTTTTTAGTCCTTCCATCCTCAATTTCTATTTTTTTGCAAAGGTTATGATTTTCGCATCAACTCACAATATATTTTCACATAATTTATAAAAATATTTATCGTACTTTTACAAATATTTTTTTAGCAGATAAAAATGAGGCTGGTACTTTTTATAAAGCTGGTACGCGAAAGTTACCTGTTTGCAATAAATTCCCTGATGGTTAATAAGCTCCGGACCATCTTATCGTTGCTTGGTATCACTATTGGTATTTTCTCAATCATTTCTGTTTTTACTGTTTTTGATTCTATGGAACATGAAATCCGTACCAATATTGAATCGCTTGGAAACAATGTATTATTCATCCAAAAGTGGCCATGGTCGTTCGAAGATGATTATGCATGGTGGAAATATATGAACAGACCTGTTCCTAAAACAAGCGACCTGGAAGAAATCCAAAAAAAGTGTACTTCAGTCGAAGCGGCATCGTTAGCAGTTTTTACTTCTAAAACTGTTGAATATATTGATAACAGCATTGAAAATATTTCTGTAGGCGCTGTTTCACAGGATTACGATAAGACCATGAACTTAGAAATAGAAGAAGGGCGTTACTTCACTTCGCTTGAATCAGTGAGCGGTAAAAATGTTATAATTATTGGCAGCTTCATATCCGAAAACCTTTTCAACTATACCGACCCTTTAGGAAAAATGATAAAAGTCTTCGGCAGAAAACTTAAAGTTATCGGGGTTCTGAAAAAGAAAGGTGAAGATATGTTTGGCAACAGCCAGGACAAAGAAGTTTATATACCTTTAAATTTTGCAAGGAATTTTCTGAATATCGAATCCGATATGGTTGAACCCATGATTATAGTAAAAGCAAAAAAAGGAATAAGTAACGAGGAGCTTAAAGATGAAATTACAGGGATCATGCGTTCGGCACATAAATTAAAACCCATAGCCGATGATGATTTTTCGATAAATGAAACAAGCTTGTTAACAAAAGGATTTGAAAGTATATTTTCTGTAATCTCATTGGTAGGATGGGTAATTGGAGGTTTCTCAATATTGGTTGGAGGTTTTGGAATTGCAAATATTATGTTTGTTTCTGTAAAGGAAAGAACCAGTATTATTGGCATTAAGAAATCGCTGGGCGCAAAAAGATATATTATTTTGTTTGAATTTTTATTCGAAGCCATCATTCTTTCGCTGATCGGTGGAGCAGTTGGATTGTTATTGGTGTTTACAGGTACGCTGATTGTATCAAATATTTCTGATATGACATTTACACTTGGAATGGGAAATATTTTAAGAGGGGTTATCACATCAGCTGTTATTGGTCTTGTTTCGGGCTTTATTCCCGCTTTTACTGCATCGCGCCTCAATCCTGTTGAAGCTATACGCGCTAACCAGTAAAAGAAGTTGAAAAGGCATAAGTTGAAAAGTGATAAGTGAAAGAAGAAATAAATTATACAATTCTGTAAATTTTATGAAGTATCAATTTTTATGAAAAGAATAATTTTTATAATATTCTATTTTACTGGGATATGGTCAATATATGGACAGAATAATAAGTTTTATTTTGCTCAAGATTCAGCCATTCTATCATTCAATATAGACAGCAATAAAAGCTATATTGAATATAAGATTCCGAAAATATTTAAACCACAAAGTATATCTGATATTAAATACAATAATGGAACGTTTGTTTGGCCAATAGAAAATAAAAAAAAACTAATTGTATATAAAAATGAATTAATAAAAACGGCTAATTCAAATGATTCCGAAATATGTATAATTGATTTACCAATCAATTATACATCTGATTATCCATCAATATATGGATCTAATGTAAATCCTGATACAATTCCAAAATCAATTAATTATTTTGATGATTTTTTTATTTCACCTGATGGAAACAGTATTATTTGGAGCTCTGATTGTAATTTGACATATACTTTAGATTCATGTAAAAAGAAATTTCAGATATATAAATATGATTTATCAAAACAAAAAACTGAAAAAATATTTGAAGAAAAATATAAATTTGGAGGCTTAGGATATAGCAATTTTGAATATAGAAAACTGATTCATTATTCAGATTCCGGTTATATCTATTTTAATACACTTCAGCAAGGTCAGTTGAATTCAAAAGAAATTAATTTAGTGAAATATAATATAAACAATAAAAAGAAATCTTTTGTGTCTTCAAAAATCGAAAAAGTATTATTGATAGACGACCTGAATAAAAAAATCATTTATACAAATGATGATCAATCATGTTGTGGAGGATTAAATTATACAAACAATTTAATATTTGATTACAATTACATAACTAATAAAACCACTGAAATTTTTAATGAGCAGGAAACATACAAAAACCACAAATCTTATATGCCTGTTCCTATAGATGAAACGATAAAAGATTACATTCCCGAAAAAGTAAATATTTCTGAAAATAATGATGTCGTTGGGTTTTCATTGCTTGGAATAAAAGACGATAACCATTTTGTATGGCTTACAACTATTAAGTCATTAAGTGGGAAAATTAAAACAACTGGTTTTGAAAATAAAATAATTATTAATTGGATTCATGAATCTGATGTTTTACTAGGTTCTCTGCCAGATAATAATTATAATTTTAAAATAAATGAACATGTTTTCATTTTTAATTTAAAAGAAAAAAAACTCCGAGAATTACCTTTGAAGAATGTGTTTATTTTGGGAACATGTAAATTTTAAAAAGAAATTATGGAAAAGAAAAAAGTCATTCTTATCATCATGGATGGTTGGGGCGAAGGCGATAAAAGCAAAGCCGATGTTATTGCAAATGCAAATGTTCCTTTTATTAAAAGTTTATATAAAACAGCTGCTACCTGTCATTTGCTTACTTCAGGCGAAGATGTGGGTTTACCCGAAGGACAAATGGGAAATTCGGAAGTGGGGCATTTGAATATTGGCGCCGGAAGAATAATTTACCAGGATTTTGTAAAAATAAATATTGCTTGTAAAGATAATTCAATCGCTTCAAATACCGCACTAAACCAGGCTTATCAATATGCACGCGACAATAATAAAGCAGTACATTTTCTTGGTTTGGTTTCTGATGGCGGTGTTCATTCATCAACAAAACATTTGATGAAATTATGCGATATTGCTAAAGACTGGAATCTGAAAAAAGTTTTTATTCATATTTGTACCGATGGCCGCGATACCGACCCATACAGCGGTAAAGGTTATGTCAGCGAATTGCAGGAACATTTAAAAAAATCTGCCGGTCAAATTGCTACACTCACCGGAAGGTATTACACCATGGACCGCGATAAACGCTGGGAGCGCGTGAAACAAGGATACGATTTAATGACCAGCGGAAAAGGAAAACCGGCAACCGATGTGCTTCAGGCAATCCAGGCATCGTATGATGCCGGTATAACCGATGAATTTATAAAACCTGTTGTAATGGTTGATAATTGCGGAAACCCGATTGGCTTAATTAAAGAAGGCGATGTCTTCATTTGTTTTAATTTCCGCACCGACCGTTTGCGCGAAATCACTACTGTGCTTACACAAAAAGAAATGCCTGAAAACGACATGCACACCATTCCGCTTCAATACTATACCATGACGCGCTATGATGAATCGTTTAAAAATGTTCACGTACTTTTTGATAAAGAAGATATAACAAATACACTTGGAGAGGTCGTCTCACGTGCAGGACTTAAACAATTAAGAATAGCCGAAACAGAAAAATATCCGCATGTTACATTCTTCTTCTCCGGCGGAAAAGAAGAGACTTTTGAAGGCGAAAGCCGAATATTAATTCCTTCACCTAAAGTTGCCACTTATGATTTAAAACCCTCGATGAGTGCAATAGAAGTAAAAGACGCACTGGTTAAAGAAATCAATAAAAACGAAATTGATTTTATATGCCTGAACTTTGCAAATGCTGATATGGTAGGACATACAGGATTTTATAATGCCATATTGGAAGCATTGGAAACCGTTGATAATTGCGTGAAAGAAATTACTGAAACAGCAATGACCAATGGATACAGTGTAATGATAACTGCCGATCATGGTAATGCTGATTATGCCATAAACCCTGATGGCTCGCCAAATACCGCACATAGCTGTAACCCCGTCCCCTGTTTCCTTATTGATAAAGATCATAAAAAAATAAACGACGGAAGATTATGCGATATTGCTCCTACTATTCTTACTTTAATGAACCTCGAAATTCCAAAAGAAATGACTGGAAAAACATTGTTATAACTACAAAAGTAAATACCTGTATATGTTATAATTCTTGACTTTAACTCATTCATCGTATAACTTTGCAAAAATTTAATATTTATGAAACATCTATTAATAGCTGTATTCGTGTTGTTTTCTACAGCATTATTTTCACAGGACACTTTAAGCATCATGCATTATAACCTTATGTATTACGGGGAAAACACTTCCTATTGCACGGCTGCAAATAATCCCCTTGCCACTAAGGATTCCTGTTTGAAAAAAATTATTCAATATGTAAAACCCGATATTTTTACAGCTAATGAAATTTCGCCAAGTACCACAACACATCAGCATATTCTTGATGCCTGCATGAATGTTAACGGGGTTACCTATTATAGCAAAGGTGCTATGACAAATTTATCCAATACCGATTTATCCAATGGTATGTTTTATAATTCGCAAAAACTGGGTTTGCTTTCACAGAGTAATATTCCTACAAGTGTTCGTGATATTAATATATATAAGTTTTATTACAAGTCAGCGAATTTATCTGCAACACACGATACCGCTTACCTTACCTGTATTGTTATGCACCTGAAAGCCGGAAGTACCGCCGATAATGAAACTGAACGCGCCACTCAAACAACTACCCTGATGAATTATCTGAACACATTAAACAAAAAAGATAATTACCTGGTGATGGGCGATTTTAATGTGTATACAAGCAACGAACAATGTTTTCAGAATTTAATTAATTACACTAATGCCGATATTCGTTTTTACGACCCACCTAATATGCTTGGCGATTGGAACAGTAATTCATCATTTGCTGATTACCACACACAATCCACTCATTCAACCTCAACCAGCGATTGCCCTGCTACAGGCGGGATGGACGACCGCTTTGACCATATACTGGAAAGTGAATATATTAAAAATGGAACAAACCATTACCAATATATCGCCGGTACATGGAAACCAATCGGGCAAGACGGAAATCATTATAATGGTGCTATCAATAGCGGCACCAATAACAGCGCACCTTCTGATATTATAACAGCATTATTTAACATGTCTGATCATCTTCCTGTAAATTTAAAACTACTGGTTGACCAGTCTGTTGGAATTAACAAAACGGAAAATTTTATTTCAAATATCTGGGTTGAAAATCCTGTAAAAGATGAATTATACTTTTCTTTAAGCTTACAGAAAAAATCAAAATTAAGTGTAAACATTTTGAATTTATTAGGTCAGATTATATTTTCAACAGAAATACAATCACACGAAATATCAGTAAATTCAATCGTTCCGGTTAGTTCATTGGAAAAAGGTATTTACTTTTTACAAATTTCTGATGAATCTAATAATTCGATTACAAAGAAATTCATTAAACAATAAAATCTGTAATGCGACAGGGACATTACATTATACCTGTTTTCATTCCTGACCTTGCGTGTCCGCATCAATGCATTTTCTGTAACCAGAAAAAGATTTCCGGACATATTGCTATTCCTTCAATCGAAGATGTTAAACAAATTATTGAAAAACACCTTTCAACAATACCAAAAGGAAGCAAGATTGAAATAGGTTTCTTTGGAGGAAATTTTACGGGTGTAGATATTAACCTTCAAAAAGAATTTTTAACTGTTGCAAAAAATTTTATCGATAACGGGAAAGTATTGTCAATACGGCTTTCCACACGACCGGATTATATAAACGAAAATATTTTAAAATTTCTTAAATCATTTTCTGTTTCAACAATCGAACTTGGCGCACAATCATTCGATGATGAAGTTCTGCGTTTATCGGGAAGAGGACATGATTCTGAAACTACAATAAAATCAAGTGTTTTAATAAAACAATATGGTTTTGATTTAGGATTGCAAATGATGATAGGACTTCCCGGAGATACTAAAGAAAATTCAATTATCACTGCACATAAAATTGTTGAACTCGGCGCTGAAAATACACGAATTTATCCCGCGCTTGTCATAAAAGACACGGCTCTTGAAAAACTTTTTCATGAAAATAAATACAAACCTCTTTCCATTGAAGAATCTGTTGATTGGGTAAAAGATATTTATAAAATTTTTGAAGATGCAGGAATTACTATTCTGCGTGTTGGGTTGCACCCCTCGGAAGGGCTTATCAATAAAGAGGTTTTAATTGCCGGGCCTTTTCATGTTTCATTCCGCGAATTGGTTTTAGCAGAAATATGGAAAGAGATATTTCAGCCTTTGTTAAAACAAAATAAAAAGGAAAATATTTTAATTACTGTGCCTTCAGAAGAATTTAATTATGCAATTGGCTATGAAGCATCGAACAAAAAAATGTTACAGCAACATTTTAAAAATGTAAAATTTGTTGCAAATGCATCATTGAAAGGAAGAAATTTTAATGTTGATTATTGCTGATAAAAGGATTCCGCAACAGGCGAAAGAAAATCTTTTAAAATACGGAAAGCTTGTATTGCTTGAAACCACAGGCATTACGGAAGAAAGCATTTCCGGGCATCCTGATGTTTTTATTTGCGAAACAGAAAATAAAATTATTATCTCGCCAAATCTTCCGGATAAAATAAAAAGAAAATTTTCAGAAAATAAAATATCATTCAATGAAGGCGAAAAGCCTGTCGGTATTGATTACCCAGAAGCTGCGCATTATAATGCTGTTGTAAAAGATAATTGTATCATTCACCGAAATGATATCACCGATTTACAGATTATAAATGAATGCAGGGGTTTTAAAAGAATAAATGTAAACCAGGGATTCACGCGTTGCAGCTTGCTTCCACTTGGGAATAATAATTTTATTACTTCAGATGAAGGAATTTATAAAATACTTTTACAAGAAAAATTTAATGCTCTTAAAGTTTCAACAGAAGGAATTATTTTGCCCGGGCATAAATATGGCTTCTTCGGCGGAACCTGCGGCTTTCACAACAATAAAGTTTTTATTCTTGGCAATATAAAACATTATTATGATGGAGAAAAAGTAAAAGAATTTTTAAGATCATTAAACTTAGAAATCGTTGAACTTTATGATGGGCCTTTATTTGACGGAGGTGGAATATTTTTTTTAGATAATTCAAAAAAATTCAAGAAACGTAATAACTAAGATACGAACAAATTACTTTTTTTATATTTTTGTATACTGATTAGTAAACAGAATAAAAAATATAAAAATAAATTATGTTTTTAGATAGGTACACCCAAGATATTAACAAACTTTGTTCTGAAAATAAGGTCAAATATTTATATGTATTTGGCTCTGTTCTCACAGATAATTTCAATGATGAAAGTGATATTGATTTGGTCGTTGATATCAATTCAAATGATCCGATAGATTATGCTACCAATTACTTCAATTTAAAATTTTCTTTAGAAAATTTATTTAAAAGGCATGTGGATTTACTCGAAAATAAAGCTATCAGAAATCCATACATCAGAGAAAATATAGAACATTCAAAAACCTTAATTTATGAAGCATGACATTAAGGTATATTTAAAAGATATTGAACTTTCGATAGAAGAAATAAATAAATTTTTACCGGCTAAACGAAAATTTTCTGTTTTCGAAAAAGATATAAAAACCCGCAAAGCCGTTGAAAGAAATATTGAAATTATTGGAGAAGCTATGGACAGGATTTTAAAAATCAATCCCGAAATAGAAATTACCGATTCCCGAAAAATAGTAGATACAAGAAACCGGATTATTCATGGATATGATACTGTATCGGCAGATGTGCTTTGGCTGATAGTTATAAAGTATCTGCCGGTATTGGAAACAGAAATAAAAAAACTTTTGTATTAAATATAAACCTGCATTATTCGTTTATACCGATACGGAATAGATTTGCATTTTTCTTATTTTGTTCCTATCGGTATAACTCGTTCTAATCAAATTTACTTTTGCATTCTTAATAAGAACGAGTATAAATTTTTCTACGCACCAGAAGACACGCAAAAACCAAAAGCAAAAAATTTTTCCTGGAGAACTAAAGTTCCTCATCATCATCTTTTACTTTCTTTTTCCTTTTATATTTCTTTTTGTCGGGGGTAACTTTGGTGCGAAAGCGGCCATCGTAATAGCCGTCATTTTTACGTTTTTCACGTTCTTCGGCTTCGCGTATTTTCTTTATTTTCGATTTTTTCAGCATCGAAATTTTTTGCACTGTAAAAATAAATAAATTTTTCGACAAAAAAATATTAATATTCCAAGCAAAAAAATATAAACAATTTTCTCTAATAATTTTTGCTTTTCTTCACTTGATTTTCTGAATCAATTCATTAGGTATGTTATACTAAATTAATTAATTAAAATAATTTTTTTATCTCGTTCAATACTTATAATTTTGCCGACTGCTATAATGAATAGTTGTGTTTAAATATTAATAAAAATCAGAGTTCATTTAACGGTTAAACCTTAAAAAAATGCTAAAAGAATATTTAGAACATGTTGAGGAAAGGAAAAAAATGAATGTTCCGCCTCTTGCTCTTGATGCTAAGCAAACAGAGCAACTATGCGAATTGATTCAAAATCCTCCAACAGGAAAAGAAGATTTTTTACTCGATTTGTTGTGTAATAGAATATCTCCCGGTGTTGATCCTGCCGCTAAAGTTAAAGCTGAATTCCTTGATAAAGTTGCAAACGGAAAAATCAAAACAAAATTGATTTCTCCATTCAAAGCAATTGAGATATTAGGAACTATGGTTGGCGGTTATAACATTACACCATTAGTAAATGCTCTTGAGAACAAAGAATTATCGGAACATGCTTCAAAAGCATTATCGAATATAACATTGGTTTATGATTCATTCGACCAGGTATTGGAGTTATCCAAAAGCAATAGCCCGGCACGAAAAGTAATAGAATCATGGGCTAAAGCAGAATGGTTCACATCAAAACCAAAACTGGAAGAAATAATAAAAGTTAAAGTTTATAAAGTAGAAGGAGAAATAAACACCGATGATTTTTCACCTGCTTCCGATGCTGTAACCCGTCCGGATATTCCTTTGCATGCCTTGTCAATGGGGAAAACAAAATTTCCTGATGGAATTTCTGTTATTTCAAAATGGAGAAGTGAAGGACATAAAATTGCTTTTGTTGGAGATGTTGTGGGAACCGGTTCTTCACGAAAATCGGCGTGCAACAGTGTTATATGGCATATCGGGGAAGATATTCCTTATATTCCTAATAAACGTCGCGGAGGTGTTGTAATAGGAGGAAAAATAGCTCCTATTTTTTTTAATACAATGCAGGATTCGGGCGGTATTCCTATTAATGCAGATGTTTCCAAAATAAAAATGGGCGACATTATTACCATCAATACAAAAGAGGGTATTATAAAAAATGAATCAGGCGAAGTCATTTCAAAATTCTCATTGAACCCGAATACATTGCTGGACGAGTATCGCGCAGGAGGTAGAATTTCTAAAATTATTGGCAGGGCTTTAACATTAAAAGCCATGAAAGCCTTGAATATAAAAGAAAAAGAAATATTCGTTGCGCCGATAAATCCTGTTCACAAAAAAGATCAGGGATTCACATTAGCTCAAAAAATTGTTGGTAAAGCATGTGGACTTGAGGGAGTACTTCCCGGTACGGCATGTGAGCCAATTATGAATACAGTAGGTTCGCAGGATACAACAGGGCCAATGACGGCCGATGAATTAACCGAGTTAGCTTGTTTAAAATTCCAGGCACCTATGTTCATGCAGTCGTTTTGCCACACTGCAGCTTATCCTAAAGCAACAGATATTAAAATGCAAAAAAATCTTCCGGCATTTGTTATGGAACGCGATGGTGTAGCTTTAAAACCGGGTGATGGAGTTATTCATTCGTGGTTAAACCGTTTATTGGTTCCCGATAAAGTTGGAACCGGTGGCGATTCCCACACACGCTTTCCGTTAGGAATTTCATTTCCTGCAGGCTCAGGATTAGTGGCATTTGCAGGGGCTCTTGGATTTATGCCTCTCGATATGCCGGAATCAGTACTTGTTCGATTTAAAGGTAAAATGAAACCCGGAATAACTTTAAGAGATGTTGTAAATGCCATTCCTTACTTCGCAATCAAAAGAGGTAAACTTACTGTTCCAAAGAAAAATAAAGTGAATATTTTCAATGGAAGAATAATTGAAATGGAAGGGTTACCTGACATTACTCCTGAACAGGCTTTCGAACTTACTGATGCAACTGCCGAAAGAAGCGCTACGGCAACATGTATCAAACTTTCTGAAAAATCGGTGATTGAATATGTAAGATCAAATGTTGCATTGATACAGGATTTGATAAATAACGGATATGAAAGTAAATCGGCATTAAAAAGGCGTTTGGATGAATTGACCGAATGGCTTGCAAATCCGAAATTATTATCGGCTGACAGTAACGCTGAATATGCAGAAGTTTTTGAAATCGATTTATCAGAAATTACTGAACCAATCGTTTGCTGCCCTAACGATCCCGATGATGTTAAACTATTATCTGAAGTAGCAGGAACAAAAATTAATAATGTATTTATCGGTTCGTGTATGACCAATATCGGTCATTTCAGGGCAACGGCAAATATCTGGGATGGTGCAAAATTCAATGCTGATGTTAGAACATATATTGCAACGCCTACAAGAATGGATAAGAAAAAACTCTTTGAAGAAGCCACCTTTGCCAAATTCGCTAAAGTAGGAGCAAGCATTGAAGTACCGGGATGTTCGCTGTGCATGGGTAATCAGTTGAGGGTTGCCGATAATGCAATAATTTTTTCTACATCAACACGAAATTTTGATAACCGAATGGGTGATGGTGCGCAAACATATCTTGGCTCTGCTGAATTAGCAGCCATGATCGCATTAACCGGAAAAATTCCAACGCCTTCAGAATACTTCAATATTTTTAATAAAAAAGTAGAACCAAATAAAGATAAAATATATTCTTATCTCCAATTTGATAAAATGCAAACAATTTAGTTTTAATGAAAAATCAAAATACTAAATAGATATGACAAAAATTATTTATACAAACGTTGATGAAGCTCCTGCGTTAGCAACATATTCATTTTTACCAATAGTTGAAGCATTTACTGGCGTTGCCGGAGTTTCTGTTGAAACAAGAGATATATCCCTTGCAGGCAGAATAATTGCAAGCTTTCCTGAATATTTAACCGAATCGCAAAGACAAGGTGATGACCTCGCTGAATTGGGAAAATTAGCTACAACTCCCGAAGCTAATATTATTAAGTTACCTAACATCAGCGCTTCTGTTCCGCAACTTGTTGCTGCAATTAAAGAATTGCAATCGAAAGGTTACGCTTTGCCCGATTATCCTGAAGCTCCAAAAGATGACAAAGAAAAAGAAATAAGAAGTAAATACGATAAAGTTAAGGGAAGTGCCGTTAATCCTGTATTACGAGAAGGTAATTCCGACAGGCGTGCTCCTCTTTCTGTAAAAAATTACGCAAGAAAAAACCCTCATAAAATGGGTGCATGGACTGCTGATTCAAAATCGCATGTTGCACACATGAATTCCGGAGATTTCTTTTCAAATGAAAAATCGTTAACGCTTAGCGATGCTTGCGATGTTAGAATTGAATTCGTTGATAAAGAAAATAAGATAAAAGTATTGAAAGAAAAACTTTCGCTGAAAGCCGGAGAAATCATTGATTCTACAGTAATGAATGTTCGTGCTCTCAGGTCGTTCATTGGCGAACAAATTGAAGATGCAAAAAAGCAGGATGTTTTATTCTCGGTACACCTGAAAGCAACCATGATGAAAGTGTCTGACCCGATTATCTTCGGACATGTTGTAAGCGTCTTCTTCAAAGAGGTTTTTGAAAAACACCGTACCACTTTCGAAAAAATTGGAGTTGATCCGAATAATGGATTGGCTGACCTTTTTGCAAGAATTAAAAATTTACCAGAAAATCAGAGAGCGGAAATAGAAGCAGATATAAATGCTTGTTACAAGAACAGACCAAAACTTGCAATGGTCAATTCCGATAAAGGCATCACCAATCTTCATGTTCCAAGCGATGTAATTGTTGACGCATCAATGCCTGCTTGTATTCGTGAATCAGGACGCATGTGGAATGCAGAAGGAAAACTTCAGGATACAAAAGCAATAATTCCTGACAGAAGCTATGCAGGTGTTTACAAAGCAACCATCGAATTCTGTAAGAAAAATGGCGCTTTCGATCCTACCAAGATGGGAACAGTTCCTAATGTTGGGTTAATGGCTCAGCAAGCTGAAGAATACGGTTCGCACGATAAAACTTTTAAAAGCCCCGGAAATGGCGTGATTCGGGTTATCACAACTTCCGGAAATATTTTGTTAGAGAATAATGTTGAAGAAGGTGATATCTTTAGAATGTGCCAGGCTAAAGATGCTCCGATCCAGGACTGGATAAAGCTGGCTGTAACCAGAGCCAGATTATCGAACACACCTGCTATTTTTTGGTTAGATGATAAACGAGCTCACGATACTCAGATTATCGCAAAGGTTAAGAAATACCTGCCAACTCACGATACCAAAGGACTCGATATTCAAATCATGTCACCCGTTGATGCAACACTGTATACTTTAGCAAGACTAAAAGATGGTAAGGATACGATTTCAGTAACAGGTAATGTTCTTCGCGACTACCTTACCGATTTATTTCCAATTATGGAAGTGGGTACAAGCGCAAAGATGTTATCAATTGTTCCCCTTATGAACGGTGGTGGATTATTCGAAACCGGCGCCGGTGGCTCAGCTCCAAAACATGTTCAGCAATTTGTTGAAGAAGGTTATCTGCGTTGGGATTCTCTTGGCGAATTTTTAGCGCTTGCTGCTTCATTGGAACACTTGGCAATAAATTCTAAAAATGATAAAGCACAGGTTTTGGCCGATACGCTTGATAAAGCTACCGGTAAATTCCTTGATGAAGATAAATCGCCAAAACGAAAAGTTGGCGAGATTGACAATCGCGGAAGTCATTTCTATCTTGCTTTATACTGGGCGCAGGAGTTATCTAAGCAAACCAAAGACGCAGACCTGAAAAACCGTTTTACAAAAGTTGCCCAACAAATGGAAGAAAATGAAACCAAAATAGTATATGAGCTGAATGCCGCTCAGGGCAAAGCAGTTGATATTGGTGGTTACTACAGACCAAATTTCGAATTAACGTCAAAAGCAATGAGACCAAGTGTTACATTCAACAAAATAATTGATAGTATTAACTAACATTTGCCAGGTTGTTAAACAAAAAATATTAGGAAGATAAAAAATAAAAATTATGGTAATTAAACAACAAGCTCAGGCAGGAACTTTTGAATCTAGCGATATGCTGGTCTTGGTTGAGCCGGTTTCTGAAGGTACAGGCAGAATAATTGAATTGCATTCACCTGTTATGATCCAGTTCGGGAAAAGCATAAAAGAAGAAATCATTAACGTCCTGGATGAATATGAAATAAAAGACGTACGACTGATCTGCAATGACAAGGGCGCATTAAGTGCCACTATCAGCGCGAGAGTTGAAACGGCTATCCGAAGAGCGTTAATGATACAAGACGGAGTTCTACCATCAAAATAATTTTTTATATGAAAAAACATAAAAGACGTACAGCCTTATATATTCCCGGACATAACCCTGCCATGGTTCAACAGGGCGGTGTTTATGGTGCCGATATGGTGTTGCTCGACTTAGAAGATTCAGTTGCTCTATCGGAAAAAGATGCAGCAAGAATTTTAGTCAGGAATATGATCAAGGCAATCAATTTTTATAATACCGAAGTAACCGTTCGAATTAATCATATCGATACGCCATTTGGAATTACAGACCTTGAATACATTGTTCCTGTTAAGCCCGAAGCCATACGCCTGCCAAAGATCGAAACAAAAGATGATGTGATTCGTGTGATTGAAATGATTGAAAAAATCGAGAAGAAACATGGTATTCCTTCCGGGAATATTAAAATTCATCCAATGATCGAAACAGCTATTGGAGTTCAGAATGTTTTCGAAATTGCCGGTGCACATCCATGCATAGATGCTATCACTATTGGCGGTCAGGACCTAACAGCAGATATGGGAATTGTAAAAACCAAAGATAATGCGGGTTTGGATTATGCACGTAAAGCAATTGTTATGGCAGCAAAAGCAAACAGGATTGATGCTTTGGATTCGGTTTTTGCAGATGTGAATGATGATGAAGGTTTGCGTATAGAAACGGAATATGCAAAAAAAATAGGGTTCACCGGTAAAGCAGTAATTAACCCCAGGCAGATCGATATCATTCACGATGTGTTCAATCCAACGGATGAGGAAATAAGAGTTGCTATTAAGATTGTTAAAGCATTCAACGAAAATATTGCAAAGGGCATAGGTGTATTTGCTCTCGACGGAAAAATGATCGATGCTCCTGTTGTTACAAGAGCACAACATGTTTTGAATTTAACGGACATTGATATTAATGAAATGTAATTTTTATAATACATGAAAAATGTTTTAGGTAGAGATATTCCGGAATATATTGAAGGAATAGGCAAATTAGAACCATTTCAGGGTGCATGGACAAAATTAAAAGAAGGTTGGATGAATGAACCTCCTGTTGCTATTGCAACCAAAGCGAAACTGCCCCACGAAAATAAATTATACAAAACTCTTGAAGAAGCCATTATTAAAACAAATCCGGTTAACGGAATGACTGTTTCATTTCATCATCATTTAAGAGAAGGAGATGATGTAATTGTAAACTGTATTTCAATCCTAGCGAAACTGGGAATCAAAAATATGACACTTGCATCATCGTCATTAACCACGGCACACGACGGACTTGTGCCTTATCTTCAGGATGGAACAATAACAAGAATATATTCATCAGGAATTCGCGAGAAGCTTGGCAAAGCTATATCAAAAGGTGTGCTTGATATACCTGTTATTATTCAGTCGCACGGTGGCAGGGCAAGAGCAATAAGGACAGGAAAAATAAAAATCGATCTTGCTATTATTGCAGCGGCATCTGCCGATTGCGAAGGCAATGCTACGGGTACCGACGGAAAATCAGCATTTGGCTCTATCGGTTATTCCATGGTTGACGTGGAATATGCCAAACAAGTAATTGTGGTAACCGACAATCTGGTTGATTATCCCTGTATTCCAATATCAATTCCTCAAAACTATGTTGACTATGTTGTAAAAGTTGATTCTATTGGTGATCCATCAAAAATTGCATCAGGAACTACGCGTATAACTAAATCACCAATGGACCTTCGAATTGCAAGATTAGCCGCAGATGTGATTGAGCATTCCGGATTTTTTGTAAATAATTTTTCTTTTCAGGTTGGTGCCGGAGGTGCTACTCTTGCAGTTGCAAAATTCATCAGGGAAAAAATGATAAAGAAAAATATTACCGGAAGTTTTATGCTTGGCGGTATTACTTCGTATTGTGTAGACATGCTTAACGAAAATTTATTCAAAGCCCTTTTTGATGTCCAGTCTTTTGATGCAGCTGTCAGCAGTTCGTTGCTTAATAATAAAAGGCATATTGAAGTTTCTTCTACATTATACGCAAATCCTTTTAATTGCGGATGCCTTACCAATAAACTCGATATTGTTGTTCTGGGTGTATTGGAAATTGATGTTGATTTTAATGTAAATGTTATTACAAGTTCTGAAGGTTATATCACCGGTGCTTCGGGCGGTCATTCCGATACAGCTTCAGGTGCCAAGCTTGCTGTAGCTGTTTGTCCGTCTTTCAGAGGTAGAATTCCAATCATTAAAAAAAATGTAAACACTGTTGTTACTCCCGGCGAAAGTATTGATGTATTGGTTACTGAACGCGGCATTTGTGTAAACCCGAAAAACAAAGAACTGGAAACAAGATTGCGGAAAGCAGGTTTGAACATCAGGGATATTCACGATTTGGAAAAAGAAGTTGATGGAATTACCGGCGTTCCCGAAAAGATACAATTTACAGATAAGATTGTTGGTATTGTTGAATACCGCGATGGGACTATCATTGATGTAATCCGACAAGTGAAAGAATAATGAACGAAAATGATAAAATTCTTGAAGGGATTTTACTTGCAAAAGAGAAACGTTCATTAATAAAAGAATCTATTAAAAATGAAGGTTATGTTTCTTTGAGTTTTTCATTAAACATACCCGGATATCCAAAAACTTCCAATGATATAACTGCTTTTTTTGATTCGGTTTTAGTTCAATTGAAAATATTTTTATCTGCTAATCGAATTGAAATTGCAAATGAGTATAATCAAACCGATGATGCCGGGAACATTTTTATTTCTTCAATAAAATCATCTTTCCTTTCTATTCAAAACATAAAGCAACTTTGTGAAACATTTGAAGAAAGGCATGAATTGGGGAGGCTCATCGATATTGATGTAACCGATAATGATGGGAAATATATTTCTTCGGGAAAAAATAAACTTTGTTTTTATTGCGGGTCATATTCTGCTTTGGATTGCATGCATTCAAAACGCCACGATTATTCAGATGTACGAAATTTTATTTTTGAAAAAATTAAAAACTATTTAATTGTTCAGCAAAAAGAAAAAGTTTGTAATACCCTTGCATCTTACGCGTCAAGAGCCATTCTTTACGAGATTTCACTGACTCCAAAACCGGGCCTTGTTGATTTTAATAATTCAGGGAAACATACAGACATGGATTACTATACATTTCTGGATAGCAGTTCGGTAATTTCCCCTTACTTTTATAAGATTGCTGAAAGAGGATTTTTGTTTGATAAACATCTTTCATCTGCCCTGGCTTCAATACGGGAAATCGGATTGACCATGGAAAAAGAAATGTTTGAAGTTACCAAAGGAATCAACACGCAAAAAGGAATTATTTTTTTAATGGGAGTTGCTGTCTTTGCTTCAGCCAGGCTGATTTCAGAGAAAAAAACTTTTGATTTAACAGAGTTCTCATCTATAGCAAAAAATATCGGAGAAAATTTATTAAGCGAGTTCGATGAAAAAACTTCTGAGAAAACCCATGGCAGAATTTGTGTTCAGAAATATGGAAAACAAATTGCCGGCGGAGCAAGATATGAAGTTGCTGAAGGGTTTAATACTACCATAAAATATGGCTTGCAGATGCTCAATGATTCCGAATTGGAAAAAATCAGCGCAACGGAAAAACAAAAGATACTTTTTAAATCTTTACTTTTGCTTATCGGGAACAATAATGATACAAATGTTATTTTCAGAAGCAACACTGCGATTCTAGAAGAATTAAAGTTATTGGCAATGAAAACATTTAATTCAAAATCGGAGGATGAACAAAAAAATAATTATAAAATCCTCGAAAATTTTTGCCTCGAAAAAAATATTTCGCCTGGCGGTTCTGCCGATTTGCTTGCTGTTGCTGTATTTTTATATTTAGTAAAAAACAAGTATTCGTATGATCGTTGAAAATACAGATTACAGGTATGAAGTAATGGATATGAAAAATCCTTACGATGTAAAAAAAGTAAAAGATTTTTTACGACCATTAGGATTTGATTTTATTCCCGATGAGATTGATTATACTGTAATCCTTATTAATCTGAATGATGAATTAATAGCTACCGGTTCACTTAAAAAAAATATTTTAAAATTTGTTGCTGTTTCGCCAAAATACAGGGATACCACAGCATTTTCATTTATAGTAAAGCATTTGAGCGAACAGGTTTTATTAAAACACAAAACCGTATTTGTTTTTACAAAACCTGAAAACGTAAAAAAATTTGAAGGTATCGGATATACTGAAATTGCTTCTGCCCTGCCTACTTATGTATTACTCGAGTTTGGTTATGAAACCATCGACAATTACAAAGCATATCTGAAATCCAAAAAGATTAATAAAGCAAATCTATCTGTTGCTTCGATTGTTGTTAATTGCAATCCTTTCACGAATGGGCATAAATATCTTATTGAAAAGGCTGCTTCTGAAAATGATGTGTTATATCTTTTTGTTGTGGAAGAAGACCAATCTGTATTTGGTTTTGATATCCGCTGGAAATTAATTGCAGAAGGAATTAGTCATTTGAAAAATGTTATCATGCTTCGCGGAGGAAATTACATTGTTTCATCGGCAACATTCCCTGCATATTTTTTAAAGAATGAAAAAATAGATTTGATCACACAAAAGCAAACAGAGCTTGATGTTACTGTTTTTACTAAACATATAGCTCCTGTCCTTGAAATTAAAAAGAGATATGTTGGAACGGAAACATATTGCAAAACAACAGCAGAATACAACAAGTCGATGAAATATATTCTTTCAAAAAATAATATTGAATTAATCGAAATTCCGCGATTGGCAATAGGAAGCGAAGATAATTTTGTGAGTGCCTCAAAAATAAGAAAAGCCATAAAAGAAAATAAACTCGATGAATTTTTGGAATTCCTTCCCGATTCAACTAAAAAATTCCTTTTGTCAAAAGATTCTGAAAAAATAAAAAATCAAATCAAATCTTCCTCGTCAAGACATTAATTTTTCAAATAGTAACTGTTTTTATTTTATCTTTTTTAAATATTATGTGGAAATTTCTGCCACAAAGGCACAAAGTCTCAAAGTTTCACGAAGCTTGGTTTTGCTGGCATTGTATGTTCTTTGTGATTCTTAGTGTCTTGGTTACTTAGCGGCAATAATTATGTAATTGCAAAATAATTTATGAATTTTAAACAAAAAATAAATACAATTAGTATTACATATATTCAATCGGTATTATTTTTAATTTAGCAATGATTTGAATTTTGTTAAAGGTTGAAAGTTTAGAGCAACTTGTTTGGTTTAATGTTATTGATTAAATGTAAAATTTAAACTTACCAAATTTGACGACTAACCAAGCCAGCTGCAACAAACCATCAACATATAACTAAAAAAATACTTATTAATGAAAATAATCACCTACAATGTAAATGGTTTGCGAACAAATAATAAAAATGAATTTATACTCGTTCTTATCAGGTTTGCAAAAGCAAAACTGTTTAGAACGAATTATACCGTACAGAAAACAAAAAATATTTTTGCAAACCTTTTTTCTGTCGGTATAAATCAAATAACTGCAACTCTATGAAATTACCTGAATAAAGTAGTATATAAGTTGGTGGTAATGGTAAAAAAAGAAACTTAAAATTGACATAAAAATCGTATAATTTAAGTAACTTTGTATAATCGGTATTTGAAATGAAAACCCATCATAAAATAATTAACGGTGACAGTAGGCAAATGACTGAATTGTCAGACAATTCAGTACATTTGGCTATTACTTCACCACCATATTGGCAGTTAAAAGATTATGGAACTGAAAATCAAATTGGCTTCCATGATAGTTACGAGAATTATATCAACAACCTGAATTTAGTTTGGAAAGAGTGTTACCGCACTCTTCATAAAGGTTGCAGGTTGTGCATAAATATTGGCGACCAATTTGCCAGAGCAGTTTATTACGGACGCTATAAAGTCATTCCTATTCGTGAGGAAATCATCAAGTTTTGTGAGAATATCGGGTTTGACTATATGGGTGCTACCATTTGGCAAAAAGTTACTACTTCCAACACAACAGGTGGCGGTGTTCAAATGGGTTCTTATCCGTATCCAAGAAATGGAATTTTGAAACTTGATTACGAGTTTATTCTTGTGTTCAAAAAACTTGGTGACAGCCCAAAACCGACTAAAGAGCAAAAAGAACTTTCCAAAATGACTGCCGAAGAATGGAATACTTTTTTTGCCGGGCATTGGAATTTTATAGGCGCTAGACAAAACGGACATATCGCAATGTTCCCGGAAGAACTGCCAAAACGACTAATTAAAATGTTTTCGTTTGTTGGGGAAACTGTTCTTGACCCATTCGCAGGAAGCGGAACAACAGCATTAGCTGCAAAAAATAACGACAGAAATTCTGTTGGCTTTGAAATCAATCCTGAATTTATTCCGATCATTAGAGAAAAACTGGATGTTCATCAAAAGGACTTGAACGGAACAACTTATGAATTTATAACTCAACAACTGATAACAACTGGCTTTGAAAATGAAATTCAAAAACTTCCTTATTTATTCAAAGACCCACATACACTGGATAAAAAAATTGATTTAAAGAAACTTCAATTTGGTTCTAAGATTGACAAGGACAGTTCAAACAAACGAGAAGAACTATATACAGTAAAAGAAATTATTAGCCCGGAAAAAATTCGTTTAAGCAATGATCTAACAATAAAATTACTTGGTATAAAAGAAGACCCCTTGGTTAACGGGAAGGCTGTCTTATTCCTTATTGAAAAAACAAAAGGGAAAAGAGTGTTTCTGAAATACGATAATGTAAAACACGACAGCGAAAACAATTTGCTTTGCTATCTCTATCTTGAAAACAAAACATTTATTAATGCACATTTAATTAAAAATGGATTAGCACAAGTAGATAGTAATATAAAATATAAACACAAAGAAAAATTTCAAATTTTATTTCAAGCAGCACATGCCTATTAATTTTACACAAGCAGAAAGAAATCGATTGCTACAATTTTTAAATTTCGGAATAAATAACGCATTTAACGCTCCAACAATCGCGGCACACATGGGATACCCTACTGGTGGAAATCAAGTCAAAACCAGAAATCTAATTAGAGAGTGTATTCAACATGATCATGATTTAATTGCCAGCACTTTAAAAAAACCAAGAGGTTTCTACAAAATACACAGAAACAATATCCAAGAATTGCATGATTATCTTGACTCACTTGAGAACAGAGCAAGAGAAATCAATGGGAGAAGAACTAACCTCATTTATAATTGGAATGTTTCTGTTCCTGCAAATCAAACCAATAGAAATATTTTACCTTATTAGTAACTATTATTATGGAAGAATTAGAAGAAGAACAACCAATTTATAAATATGCAAAACCTTTCGGTAAAAAGGAGAAAGTATTAAATTACACAAGTAACGCATATCAACTTACAAGACCAAGTAAAGTTGGTGCCGTAATGGCTCTTATTCGTGAGTGCCAACCAAAAACTTTTAAAGAATGGCATGAGTACTATTTTGAAAACGCATATACAAAAACTAAAGTTCCAATTAAAATTACCAAAGAAATTTTAACCGAATTGGGAGAACGCCTTTATGAGAAAATTACTGAAGTTGTAATACCGGAATGGACAGAAGCATTCAAACAGATTACAAAGCAAGACTGCTATGATTATGTTTATGAAGTTACAATTCCAAGAACCTATGATGGATTTTTAACTGAAAAGTCTGTCATTAATGATTTTCTCGCTAATAAATTTCCTGAAATAAAATTTGAAGAATCAGATTGTGACTTAGACCATTCAGGAGATGTAGATTATTTAGGTAAAGTTGGCACAAAAGCTTTTGGAATTCAAATTAAGCCAATAACAGGAAATTCAAATTTTGGCAATTACAAATTAACCGAAAGAATGCAAGCAAATTTTGATGCTTTTGAAGAAAAGTATGGAGGAAAAGTTTTTGTTGTTTTTTCATCAAAAATTGGAAACAAGAAGGAAATTCAGAATAAAGAAGTTTTAGAAGAAATAACACAAGAAATTATTCGGCTAAAAATGTGATAAAAAATCACATACCGCCAATAGTGTGTTTGTGCTTTTTAATTGCACAAGTACTTAATCCGTTAAACTCATAAAAGAATAGTGTTAATTATTAACAGTAAAACTAAAATATAAATCTTTTGACTACCAACTAAGCCAGCTGCAACAAACCATCAACATATAACTAAAAAAATACTTATTAATGAAAATAATCACCTACAATGTAAATGGTTTGCGTGCTGCAATTGGCAAGGGTTTGATAAGCTGGCTTAAAACTGTAAATCCCGATATTGTTTGTTTCCAGGAAACCAAAGCACAGCCCGATCAAATTCCTATTTTTGAATTTGAAGAAGCCGGTTATCAAAGCTTCTGGCATTCGGCACAGAAAAAGGGTTACAGCGGTGTTGGTATTCTTACAAAGAAAAAACCCGATCATGTTTTTTACGGAATGGGAATTGAAAAATATGATAACGAAGGGCGTTTCCTTCGTGTTGATTATGGCGATATTTCTGTTGTTAGTGTTTATCATCCTTCGGGTTCAAGTGGCGATGAACGCCAGGATTTTAAAATGATCTGGCTTGAAGATTTTTTGAATTACATAAATGAATTAAAAAAAATCCGTCCCAATTTAATTCTTTGTGGCGATTATAATATTTGTCATAAACCCATTGATATCCACGACCCGATTCGGAATGCAACATCATCAGGATTCTTACCTGAAGAACGCGAATGGCTGTCGCGCTTTATCGACAGTGGTTTCATTGACTCGTTCCGTTATTTCAACAGCGAACCAAAACAATATACATGGTGGAGTTTCAGGGCAAATGCACGCGCCAAAAATCTTGGCTGGCGTATCGATTACAATATGGTAAGCAAACCGCTGGAAAATAAATTAAAGCGTTCGGTAATTTTACCCGATGCAAAACATTCCGACCATTGTCCGGTTTTACTTGAAATCGATTTTTAATAATCTGTTATGCAGGAAAAACCTGTTTTGTTAGCTGTCATGCCTGAAAAATGAGGCATCTTAATTTAGATTCCTCGTTTCACTCGGAATGACAGACGTTTTCATTTTCAAAAGCAAAACTTATTTTTAATATTAATTTTATACTTTTGTAGAAATCTAAAATTCAGTAAAATGAAAATATCAAAAATGAAACCTGTTCTTTACGTTGCTGTTTGCAGTGCTTTTCTTTTTTCCTGTGTCCCTGCACGTCAGTTGGAAGAAATGAAAAAAAAGAAAGAAGCTTGCGAAAAGGAAAACACAAATTATAAAACTGAAAACGAAGCGCTAACAACAAAAACAACAGAATTGGGAGCTGCAGTTGAAATTCTTAAAAAAAGGATTTCAGGTCTTGAGCTGGATTCAACTGTTCGCGGAACTTCTCTAAAAACAATGACCACCAACTATGACCAGTTGAATAAAACCTACCAGGAACTTATGGCAAACTTAAAAGAGTTGAATGAAGGAAAAACTACTGAAACACAAAAAATCCTGAAAGAACTTCAGTCAGCAAAAGACAGCTTGATTTCAAAAGAAGATGCTTTGAAAAAGCTTGCTGCAAGCCTTGAAGCAAAAGAAAAAAATCTCAACACACTAAGTAAAGAACTCGAAACATCAAAAACCGATTTGGAAAAATCACAATCGGAGCTTGATGCCAAATCAGCTAAACTTGCTGAACTGCAAAGCATATTAAACAAAAAAGATTCTACGGTAAAAGCTTTGAAAAATAAAGTTCTTGACGCACTTACCGGTTACGAAGGAAAAGGATTGACCATTACCCAGAAAAACGGAAAAGTTTATGTTTCGCTTGAAGAAAGTTTGTTGTTTGCTTCGGGCAGTTTCACTGTTGATGCAAAAGGAGTGGATGCTATTAAAAAACTTTCAAAGGTTCTTGAAACCAATACCGATATCAATGTATTGATAGAAGGGCATACCGATAATGTTCCTTACAACGGGACAGGTGCATTAAAAGACAATTGGGATTTGAGCGTAATGCGTGCAACAGCTATTGTAAAAATCATTACCGCTAACAGCAGTGTTGAACCAAAACGCCTTACGGCAGCAGGACGTAGTCAATACGACCCCATCACTCCCAATTCTACAAAAGAAGAAAAAGCTAAAAACCGTCGTATCGAAATTATCCTGACTCCCAAACTCGACGAGCTTTTCCAGATTATAGAAAGCAATTAATTAAAAATATATTTATCGTAATAAAAAAATGTCAGGCTTCGATAAACTCAGCCTGACATTTTTATAATAAACAGAACCATGAATAAAAGTATTTTCACATTTCTCATAGCATTTATGTTTGCAGGAATAATGAGTCCGCAAGCACAAAATAAAAATGCGGGATTTTTACTTTCCAATAATGTTACCTCGTTTCCTGTTACCGGTTACCCTAAGGTTTTCTACAGTCAGCTTCATCCGGGAATAGATTTTTTTTATAATCTGAAAATAAATAAAAAAGAAAAAAATCAGTTTTGGCTTTGCGCTGATTTTGGTGGATATTATCATCGATTTATTCAAACAGCTATTCGTTTGTATGCAACAGTTAATTATTTGAATCAAATAAATCAGCGTTTGAATTTATTTGCAGGATTAGGCGGTGGTTATCTTCATTCTTTTGAAAATATGACCACACTAAAATTGAATGATGAAGGAGTTTATGAAGTGAAAAGTAAATTAATAGGTCGCCCGCAAATGCTCATTGCTGTTGACCTTGGTGGAAATTATGCTTTGAAAAAAGATAATCCAAATTCCATGCGTTTGCAAATGAATATCCGAACTTATGTCCAGGGACCATTTGTAAACGGTTATGTTCCTTTTCTTCCGGTAAACACTTTTGCACTTGGCGTATCTATTCCTTTAACTTCAAAGAAAAAAGAATAAATAAATGCAGAATTTAAATGACTATTAATGACTCTGCTCTTGCGGACAAATGACAATTAAAATATTTTAGATTTAAGAATTTAGATTATAGACGAAGAATAAAAACTTTCATTATGAAAACACTCAAAATAATTTCAGCGATAATATTAATCATAGCAATTTCATCTTGTAAAAAAGAAAATATTGTTTCATCAACGGATTGCGATTGCAATTATGCAGACAGCAGCTCATCGCATCCTAAAAATGCGACGTTCAGGGCAGTAATTGATAAATACGTTCAAATGGGATTGCCTGGAATATCAGTTCTTGTAGAAGATTCAAATGGTGTTTGGGTTGGAGCAGGTGGTTATGCCGATATTGAAAATAATATAAAATTTACACCCTGTCATATTTCAAAAGCAGCCAGCATCACAAAGTTTCTTGTTGCAACATTATTTTTTAAATTGCAGGAAGAAGGAAAAATAAATATTGATGACCCCGTTTCAAATTATATTGATGCAAGTATATTAAAGAAAATAAAAAATGCAGATGGCATAACGATACGTCAATTAATGAATCATACAACAGGAATTTTTGATGTTATCACTTCCTCCGATTTTTATCTTGCCGTTTTGAATAATCCAAACAAAGATTGGACACAAGAAGAATTATTGAAATATGTGTATGGCGTTAATCCTTATGAATTGAATAATCCTTATCCTGCACACTACTCAAGCACTAACACATTATTGCTCTCAATGTGTATTGAAAATGCAACCGGTGAAAAACATGATAAACTTTTACGCGAAAAAGTTCTTGAACCTTTAGGCATGACAAGTACATACTATCAGGGAAGAGAAGAAATTCCATCAACCGCAGCACAGGGATATTTTGATTTGCATAACAACGGAAAAATAAATAACGTATCGAATCTGATAACCGGTAGTGGTAATGGTTATGGCGGAATTTTTTCAAATGTTTTCGATTTGCATAAATTTATCAAAGCCGTTCTTATTGATAAAACCATTTTAAGCCAGGCGTCGCTTGATCAAATGCTTAATTTTACACAGGAAGACACCGATTTTTATACTGGTTACGGTATAATTAAAAAATTTACTTTAAAACAAAATTATGGTATAGGGCACACTGGTCGCGACCTTGGCTATAATGCCGACCTTTTTTATTTTCCCGAAAGAAACATCACAATGGTATTTTTTGTGAATTACGGAACTAACGGTGAAAGCGCATTAAAACAGGTTTTCTTCGATTTTGAAAGCGAACTGGTGGATAAAATTTTAGAGTAAGTTAAAGTGTTTCAAATGAAAATCCTGTATCACTCATAATTTTCAGAAATTCGGGTAATACAAATTTTACTTTCTCGGAAGCTTTTATGGAATCGTGGAAAACCACAATAGAACCGGGTTTAATAAAGCGTACCGAATTTTGAAAACATTTTTCGGACGAAAGGTTATAATCGAAATCTCCCGATAAAACACTCCACATTATTATTTTATATTTTTTCTTCAGGCGATATATCTGCGAAGGTTTTATTCTTCCGTAAGGCGGACGGAACAAAGGCGATTTAATTATTGCATCAGCTTTTTCAATGTCGGAAATATAATTTTGTGAATGTGTTTTCCATCCGTTCAAATGCGAGTAGGTATGATTGCCAACGGTATTCCCATTTTTAATTATAGAATCGTACAGCACTGGATGCAATTCGATATTTTTTCCGAGACAAAAAAATGTTGCCTTAGCGTTATACTTATCGAGTGATTCTAAAATAAAATTTGTTGTTTGAGGATTTGGTCCGTCGTCGAAAGTAAGATATATTTCATTTTGTTTTGTATCTACACCCCAGCACAAATCTTTATTCAAGCATTTGCGAACCAGCCAGGGTGTAGATACAAGGAACATAATATATTTTATTTCGCCGGAACTTTAGTATTTGCCGGAGAGCTTGTATAACTTGCATAATATTTATCGAAATAGTCTTTAGCTTTTTTCGATAAACTATCCTGTCCGTGATTTTTAGTAACATATGAAATGCGATTCATCACAGCAAGAGATTGTTCAAGTTTACCTGTAACCGTTTTTGCCAAACCGGATTTAAAAGCCGAGTAATATTCAAGATTCTGAGCGTACAGTTCAGTAAGCCGTGAAATTATTTTATTCGCTTTTTCATTAGCTCCTGCTTTATAATAAGCTTCAGCAACAGGAAGAATAAAATAATTATAAGGTACTGTAGTTTCGGGCATAACTTCCATACATCTATCCAGAACTTTAATTGCAGAATCTTTTTTCCCTTCATTCACTAATACTTCCGCTAAACGGGCAAAATTATTTCTGAAATTCATTGTCATTCTTAAATTGGTTTCATCAAGATAAACTTCAGGGTTATTCATATTTCCCCATTTAAATTTATTCATGATATTATTATACATAACCGTAGAATTAATTTCTCCGGTTTGCCCGTTAGCTGTTTTTACTTTCAAAGGAACTAACCGATAAGCAAGTCCTTCGAGCTGGAAATATTTTTCGAGGTTAATGTACGCATCGTTTCCTGTAGTTATAGAAAAATATATCGGGCGTTTCCAGTTATTATGTGCAATAATATCAAGTACCGCCAAATTATTTTTTTGCACGCCTACACCTTTTACTTCCCATTCTATTTTATCAACTATAGAATCGGTCTGCTCTTTGGAAACAGTACCGCTTTTTATTACAGCATCTTTATCAATAGTTAGCTTGAATTTATTTGTCGGGAAAAAAGCAATTGATTTTCCTGACTGCAATGTTTTCTTTGTATTAGGATCATCACTAAGAACAACATCAAGCAGGTCTTTCAGTTCATAATATTTTCCCGGGTTGCAAATAGTAGTATCGCGAACAAAGTAAACAACATCTCGTGTCCCCTGCTTATACTGATCCCAGGTCATAGAGATAGGTGCAGGATCCGAATCATAGGCTTTACGTTTTATCTGATCGATATACCAGTCGGTATTCAGAAGACTTAAATTAACAACACGAACATCGGTACGTATACCTTCCACTTCCTGAACATACCACAAAGGGAAAGTGTCATTATCGCCATTGGTAAATAATATAGCATTGGGTGCGCATGAATTTAAATAGTTTGCCGCAAAGTCAAGACAGGTATATCGTTTTGAGCGATCATGGAATTTCCATTCTGCTTTTGCCATTACATAAGGAACAGCAAACAAACAAATAAGGGTAACAGCCAAAGCAATTATTTTATTGGGTTTAATATATTTTGTAATGGTATCGTATATTGCCAATACTCCCAGTCCAATCCAAATTGCAAAAGCATAGAATGAACCGGCATATGCATAATCCCTTTCCCTGGGCTCGCTTGGACCCTGATTCAGATAAATAACAATAGCCAAACCGGTCATTAAGAAGAATATTAAAACTACAATTCCATCTTTGTAATTTTTAGAAAATACATAGAACAATCCTATAAGTCCTAATATCAAAGGAAGAAAATAAAGACGTGCATTCCCTTTGTTTTCAAGATTTTCAGGAAGAAGTTCAACAGGCCCTATTCGTGATTTATCAATACTGTTTATTCCGCTTATCCAATTCCCATCAATTGGGTCGCCGGATCCCTGTAAATCATTTTGCCTTCCTGCAAAATTCCACATAAAATACCGCCAGTACATGTATCCCATTTGATACCTCATGAAATAATAAATATTTTCTCCGAATGTTGGAACTTTAGCGCTTTCGGTTTCCCCATAGTTATTTGTATATGAAACCGTTTTTCCTTTCACTTTTGCCCATTCTTTATATTCATCTTCTTTTTCCTCTTTCCACATGCGTGGGAAAATAGTACAGAACTTATCATCATAATTCGGAATGGAACTTTTTTTATCATCAGATATGACATATTTTCCTTTTGCATCATCCCTTGAATAAACAGGGTTTCCATCGGTATACGGTTCCTTATTATTTAACGGTGCATTATAATATTGCCCATAGAATAAAGGCCAGTCGCCATATTGTTCACGATTCAAATATGAAAGTAATGCAATAGCATTCTTAGGAGCATTTTCGTTTAAAGGGGTTTTGGCATTTGAACGTATTACCAAAATGAAAAATGTAGAATAACCTATCAGTAAAAAAATAACACTTAAAACAATGGTATTGATAAGCGGTTTATTATTCCTTACATAATAGAAGAATGCAACAATTCCTCCCAGAATAATTAAACGACCCAGGAAACTTAAAAAAGATGAACTTGCAGCAAATACAAGCAAAGCGAGTATAGAGCCTAATATAAGTATGTAGGTTTTTATTTTCGGATTTTGCTTAGTAGTATAAAGAATTCCGGTGGCAAGTAATGCAATGATTAACAACCCAAATAAAAGAGAACCAAAATTAAAAGGAAGTCCTAAAGTATTCACAAAAAGTAATTCGGTTTTTGCAAATAAATCAACCACATGGGGAATAATAACATACATTACCATTACAAGCATTAACAAACCTATGCCTGTAGCAAAAACGAACCCTTTAACAGAAGGTTTGTATTTTTTAAAATAGATAACGTAGGTAATTGCAGGTATAGCAAGAAGGTTCAGAAGATGCACGCCTATTGATAATCCAACCAGGTATGCAATAAGTATAATCCATTTCATGGAATACCTGTCATTGGCATTTTCTTCCCATTTTAATATGCACCAAAAAACTATGGCAGTAAAAAATGAAGAAGTAGCATAAACTTCGCCTTCAACAGCCGAAAACCAAAATGAATCAGTAAAAGTATAAGCTAACGAACCAACAAGGCCACTTCCTAATACTGCCCACATTTTCCCATCAGTAAGTTCACCATCGATGGTCGCTATTTTTTTTGCAATATGTGTAATCGACCAGAACAGGAAAAGAATAGAAAATGCACTTACAAGAGCCGACATGATATTGACCATACGTGCAACTTGTGTTAAATCATTGAAAGCAAATAATGAGAAAAAACGACCAAAGAGTTGAAAAGTTGGAGCACCCGGCGGATGACCTACTTCTAATTTAAAAGCTGTGGATATGTATTCACCGCAATCCCAGAAACTGGCAGTGGGCTCCGAGGTCATGATATACACAACGGATGCAACAATAAAAACAACCCATCCAAGTGTATTGTTTAATAATTTATAATTTTTCATAATTGCAAATATTATAAGTTGCGAATATATAAATTTTAGATGAAATGCCCTGACTTATTATGGCAATAATAAGAAAGGGCAACTACTGCTGCCCTTTCTTATATATTATACTCGTTCTTATTAAGAATGCAAAAGCAAATTTGATAAGTACGAGTTATGCCGATAGGAACAAAATAAAAAAATTACAAATCTGTTCCGTATCGTTATAAATCTGATTATTTGTTTTTATAAATATTATAGTATTTTTCAAAAATATCCTTAGAACGTGTAGTTAGTTTATCCTGTTTGTATTCGCTAGTTGTAAAAGCCAGTTGCTGCATTACATACAACGCCTGCTGAATATGCATATCAATCGCTTTTAATTTTGAATCTTTAAAAGAGAAATAATATTTTAAATTCTTTTCATAAAGATCAATCATATAAGAAGTGATTTTTTTAGCTTTTTCAAATGCTTTGGCTTTATAATATGATTGAGCAACGTAACATTCCAGATAATCATACGGAAGATTTTTTTCAGGGAATATTTCTTCACATTTATCAAGCACCTTTACAGCTGAATCGTATTTGCCTTCATCAGATAATGCATCAGCTAAACGGGTAAAACTGGTTTTTAAACTTCTAGCTGTGATCAGTACGGTTTCATCAAAATACAAACTGGTATCGTTAAAGTTTCCCCACTTAAATTTATTCATCAGGTTATCGTACATTATGGAAGTGTTCACAAAACCAATTTCTCCATCTGTATTTTTCGATTTTACCGGTACCAGCCTGTATGCAAGCCCTTCAAGTTGCAGGTAATTATTTAATCCTAAATATGTATTAGGACTTGAAGTGGACACAAAATAAACCGGTCGTTTCCAATCATTATGAGCAAGTAAATCAAGAATCATCAAGTTACTTTTATAAACACCGTAATTCCCTTTCTCTTTTATTTTCCATTCAATTGCAGGAACTATCGAATCTATTTTATCTTTTGGTACCGTTCCGTTATTAACAACTGTTGCACTATCCACAGGAATGCGGAAATTCTCAGTTGGAAAATAATCAACAGGGCCAATCTGACTTTGAAATTTAGCATCAGGATTATCTGTTGCAATAAAATCAAATAATTTTTTCAGGTCGATATAACCCGGAACCTGTTCATTCGGAATAAAATAAAGGTAATCGAGCGTACCTTCTTTATACCTGTCGTGAGTAAGAGCAAAAGGTACCGGGTCGGAATCATAGGCTTTACGTTTCATCTGATCGATGTACCAGTCGGTATTCAAAAGACTTAGATTGCAAACGCGAACATCGGTACGGATTCCTTCAACTTCCTGTGCATACCATAATGGGAATGTATCGTTATCCCCATTTGTAAACAGTATTGCATTAGGAGCGCATGAGTTCAGATAATCTGATGCAAAATCAACGCATGTATAGCGATGAGAACGATCATGATTATCCCATCCTTCTTTTGCCATTACATAAGGAACCGAGAAGAAACAAACCACAGTAACTGCAATTGCAACTATTTTAGGATTTGCTTTTTTGCTGAGCCATTCGAAAAGCGCCAGAACACCCATTCCTATCCAAATAGCAAACGCGTAAAATGACGCAGCATAAGCATAATCCCTTTCCCTGGGTTGATTGGGTGGTTGATTTAGGTAAACTAAGATAGCAAACCCTGTCATAAAAAATAAAAACATCACTGTAAGTGAATCGTTTGTATGCTTATTTAAATGATAATAGAATCCAAGAAATCCTAAAATCAAAGGCAGAAAATAAAACCTGCTCATTCCTTTATTGACAAGATTTGAAGGAATATTATCCTGCGAACCTAAACGACTATCGATAAATTTTATTCCGCTGTACCAGTTGCCTTCAATAGCGTTCCCATCGGTATTCCCTATATCATTTTGTCTGCCCACAAAATTCCACATAAAATACCGGAGATACATATGCCCTATCTGGTATTTAAAAAAGAATGCAAGATTATCAATAAAATTAGGTTTATCAATACTGGTTGTTTCGCCCGTTTCCGGGTCAGTATAAGTGGCTTTTCCTTTTACGTTCGCCCAATCTTTGTATGATTCGGGATGATGAAGCGATCCATCACTACTCCACATTCGCGGAAAAATAGTACAATAATCTTTATCGTAAGTAGGAATTGCATTTTTTCTGTCTTCAATTATAACATACTTTCCTGCTTTATCGTCGCGTGCATAAACAGGAGAACCATCGTCCCATTCGCTTTGTGGATTTCTTGGAGCACTGTAATATGGACCGTAAAATAATGGCCAATCGCCATATTGCTCGCGGTTAAGATATGCAAGCAATGCTATCGCGTTATTTGGTGCATTTTCATTAATAGGCGTTTTTGCATTGGAACGTATTATCAATATTAAAAACGTAGAATAACCAATCAGCAAAAAAGTAACACACAAAATAATTGTATTGGCAAGCTGCATCCTGTTTTTATTTTTAATGAAAAATGCAATGATAGCGCCTGTTACTATAGCCCTTCCCATAAAACTTACAAAAGATGTGCTTGTGCTTAAGATGATTATTTCAAATATTGCAGCAAGGATAATCAGGATGATTTTAAGTTTCGATGTCGGTTTTCCGGTATATAATAATCCAACTGTTATTATTGATACCAACAGCAAAGCAAAAAAGACAGAACCCGAATTAAAAGGCAGTCCCAAGGTATTAACAAAGAGTAATTCTGATTTAGCAAATAAATCAACAGTCTGAGGAATGATGACATACATTACCAAAACCAGCAGTATCAAACTTATTCCTGATGCAATAAAAAAATCTTTCCATGAAAGTTCTTTTTTTCTAAAATAGAATACAAATACAATTGCAGGAATTGCCAGCAAATTCAGTAGATGTACACCAATTGACAGACCCATAAGGTATGCAATAAGTATTACCCATTTAATAGAATATCTGTCTTCAGCATTCTCGTCCCATTTTAAAATAGCCCAGAATACTATCGCGGTAAAAAATGATGAGGTTGCATAAACTTCTCCTTCAACAGCCGAAAACCAAAATGAATCCGAAAAAGTATAAGCCAAAGCGCCAACAATACCGCTTCCAAAAACAGCATACATTTTTGCAGTGGTCATTTCACCTGACTTCAGGATTACTTTTTTGGAAAACATAGTAATGCTCCAGAAAAGGAAAAGTATTGTAAAACCGCTCACCAAAGCAGACATGGTATTTACCATCCGCGCAACCAGCGTTACATCATTAAATGCAAACAGCGAAAAGAAACGTCCCATTAATTGGAACATGGGAGCACCGGGAGGATGCCCCACCTGGAGTTTATATGCTGTAGCTATATATTCGCCACAATCCCAGAAACTGGCCGTAGGCTCAGATGTAAGAATATAAACAGCTGATGCCGCAATAAATACTGCCCATCCAATAATGTTGTTCAGAAGTTTGTAATTTTTCATTTCCATATTGTAAAAAGTCGAACGAAGGTATTAAAAATATTGTTAACTAATTTCCAAAATATTGTCAGAATAAACTTTCCATTTCATTATTTATTATTCGTTTAACATTTTTTTAATTAAACCGGCTTTTTGTTTTATTTTAATAATATATGCAGTTATCTACTTCCTTTTTATATTTTGTTTTTTAATATATTTGTAAAAAATTGATATCCGCAGAATATGAAGAAAAATATGGGTTCAACAGATAGAATTATCCGAAGCCTTGTTGCAATAATATTAGCAATCCTGATTATCACGGGAGTGTTATCGGGTATTGCAGCAATCATTTTGGGAATTCTTTCAGCAATATTAATGGTTACGGCAATATTAGGTTTTTGCCCTTTATATATATTATTTGGATTGCATACCCTCAGAACCCGCACTGGCATTGATTCTTAATCGTAAAAAATTATTTCCGTTTCTTTTTAAAAAAATCCTGTAATAATTTTTTTGCTTCTTTTTCGTGAATACCACTAACTATTTCGGTTGAAGGGTGAAGGAGTTTATCTGAATAATTCGAATAACCACGTTTTTCATCTTTGGCAGCATACACAATTTTTTTTACCTGTGTCCAGTATGATGCTCCTGCGCACATAGGACAGGGCTCCAGTGTTACATAAAGAGTACATTCTGTCAAATATTTTCCGCCAAGATAATTTGCAGCAGAAGTAAAAGCCTGCATTTCGGCATGAGCAGTAACATCGTTCAAATGTTCTGTATAATTATGAGCACGGGCTATGATTTTATTTTCACAAACAACCACTGCACCAATAGGCACTTCATCCGCATCAAAAGCTTTACGGGCTTCTTTCAATGCTTCTTTCATAAAGTATTCATCGGAGAATGCGGTGATCATTGGTTTAATAACTAATTAACTTTATTTCAATGGAAGTATTTTTTGTAAGATTAATTTTTGTTTCTTCAAATGATGGAGCGCTTATCACCGGTTCAACATTGTTTGAAAAACCATATTTTTCCTGCGGTATCCCCAGAAAATTTTTATCCATTTCTCCGTCTGAATCTTCATCATGAAACAATGCAATAGCATAATTCCCGGCAGGAACGGAAAACGTATAGTTTAATACATTTGCATTTACTGTAACAAATACTTTTTTATATTCTTTTCCTTCTTTAGGAAAATTATCCGCAACATTATATAAGCCAATCTGTACTTTTCCTTTTACTGTTTCAATTCCTGATATTTTTACAGTAAGATTAATATTTTGACCGAATAAAATATTTGTGATTGCTGTAAATACAATCGATATATACTAATGCTGAACAAAAATAGAAAAAATAATTAACAACCCAATGGTTAAAAAAATATTTTAAAATGACACAAGGAAAGAATATTTGATATTCCTTTGTCCTGTAATGAAAGACTTTTTAACAAC
>Ga0209098_1000482_pt1 | contig 43774 bp, 36 predicted proteins | sample AD_JPNHW1_MetaG_FD_184429 | JGI IMG/M metagenome (GOLD analysis project Ga0209098, IMG submission 184429) | Active sludge microbial communities of municipal wastewater-treating anaerobic digesters from Japan - AD_JPNHW1_MetaG (SPAdes) (version 2) | ecosystem: Engineered > Bioreactor > Anaerobic...
CGCGCGAACGCGGTCTGTTGGAGGCCGTGCTGAACACCGTGCAGGAGGGAGTCCTCGTGATCGCCGATACGGGCGCGATCGAGTATGGCAACGCCGCCTCGGCCCGCCTGCTCGGAGTGAGCGAAGGAGCGCTGGCCGGGGAGCAGCTTTGGCGCCTCTTGCCCGGATTGCGCCAGACTCTCGAGGCCACGCTCCAGCGCGGCGGTCCGCGGCCCGAGGTCGTCTCGCGCGAACTGGAGGTGAGCTATCCGCAACGGCGGTTTCTGCGTCTGCATCTGGTGCCGTTCGATCGTGAGGCCTCGGAGGAGGGCGGGGTGCGCCGGTTCACCGCGATCCTCGCAGATATCACGCAGGAGAAGCTGAGCACGGAGGAGCGGATCGAGAGCGAGAAGGTGAACTCGATCCTGTTGCTCGCCGGAGGCGTGGCGCACGAGCTGGGCAACCCGCTCAACTCGCTCACGATCCATCTGCAGTTGCTCGGCCGGAAGCTGAAGAAGCTGCGTTCGATCGACGACGGCGAATCCGCGCGCGAGTCGTTGCGGATCTGCCAGGAGGAGGTCGACCGGCTCGACGGGATCATCTCGAACTTCCTCGACGCGATTCGCCCGAAGACGCCGGATTTCAGCGAGGTCAACCCCGCGGAGGTGCTGGAGGAGGTGCTGCGCTTCCAGGGCAACGAGCTCGAAAACCGGGGGATCAGCGTCGATGTCGCGCTGCCCGCGGAGCCGTTGCCCATCATGGCCGACCGCAACCAGCTCAAACAGGTCTTCTTCAACATCGTGAAGAATGCCTCCGAGGCGATGCAGCCCGGCGGCTCGCTGCGCGTGCGCTCGCGGCGCGATGACGAGAATGTCTATCTGCTGTTCGGCGACACCGGCAGCGGCATCCGCCAGGAGGACATCGCGAAGCTCTTCGAACCGTACCACACGACGAAGAAGGGCGGGCACGGCCTCGGGATGATGATCGTGCATCGGATCATGCGCGACCACGGCGGCCAGATCGGCATCGACAGCCGCGAAGGTGTAGGGACGGTTGTGACACTCCAGTTTCCCCTCAAGCACAAGCGGGTGCGGATGCTCGAGCATTGATCCGCTCCCGGGGCGGGCCGGCGTCGCGATCAGGACCTGATCGGCGGTGCGGGTAGGGCCGAAGGTCCTAGGGTAAGAATGCGCCGCAGAATCCGCGTGCGCCGGTTGAGAACGGCACTGTGCAACCCACACTAGCGGTCCTCGTTCCTGTCGTTTGGTTACCCGACGGATTCGAACCTATGCAGGTGTCTACCCCTTGGAATATCCTGGTTCTGGCCGGGCGCGAAGCAGAGCTGAAGCTGCTGCAGCAGGCTCTCCAGCACGCCGGCGCACCGGCGGAGTTCACCGTGGTGCACAGTGGTGCCGAGGTCGTGAAAACGCTTGAGCAGACCACGCCCGATGCCGTCTTGATCACGTCGCATGTGTCGCCGATGCACTTGGCGCATGCGATGGCCGAGATTCGCCGCGGCAATCCGGTGTTGCCGATCCTTCTGGTGGTGGGGACTGAGGAATTGCCGCGGATGCTCGAGAGTGCGAAGGCCGGAATCACGGCTGTGGTGCCGACCGAGGCGCTGCCGTTGCTCGCGCCCACGTTGGCGCGCGAGATCCAGCGGGTCGCCGACACCCGGGCGAACGACGAACGGCACCGGCGTCTGCTCTGCCTGGAAGGCGCACTGCGCGTTGCTCCGGTGGCCTTGGCGATCGTCGACAACGCCGGCCTGGTCCGCTGGGCGAACCGCGCCTATCATGAGTTGTCGGGGACAACCCCCGCGCAGATCGGAACCGGTTGCGCCCGCTTGTGGCCTGTTGGAGAGGATCGGTGGCGCGAAGTGCACGAGGCGTTGCACACCGAGCGGTTCTGGCGCGGCAGCATCGCCACCGCCGCCGGCGACGACACGCTGGTGCTGCAGCAGTTGTCGATCGGCGAGCTCCCGCGCGACGATGGCGCCTCCTGGTACATTGTGATGCGTCAGGAGCCTGCCACTGAGGCTAGCCAGACACCTGAGCATATCGCCGCTACGCAACGGCATGAGCTATTCGCAGCCATCGCAGGTGGGATCGCACACGATCTGAACAACATCCTCGCCCCGATCACGATGGCCGCCAACATCCTCGGCGAGCAGGCGCTCTCCGACGAGAACAGCGAACTGGTTCACACCATCGAGCATAGCGCCGAGCGCGGTGCGGCGGTGATCCGCCAGGTGCTGACCTTCGCGCATGGCAGCGACAACTGCGAGATGGTGCTGCAGCCGCGATATCTGTTGCGAGAGGTCGCGCGGCTGGCTGCGGAGATCTTCCCCCCCAACATCGGTGTGCGCGCGGAGCTGCCCAAGACCCTGTGGAGCATCGTCGGCGATCCGGGAGAACTGCACCAGTCGTTGGTCAATGTCCTTCTCAATGCGCGCGATGCGATGCCCGACGGCGGGCACATCTCCATCACTGCGCAAAACCGAACGTTGCAGACAATTCCCCAACTACCGTTCTTCAATCCTGAGCCCGGGGACTATGTCGAGATCTGCATCGAGGACACCGGTCCGGGAGTCGATCCCGAGGTGGCAACTCGAGCTTGGGAGCCGTTTGTGACGACGAAAGGGATGGGGCAGGGCGCTGGGCTGGGCTTGTCGCGCGTGGCGGGTGTGCTCCGCAGTCATGGCGGCTTCGGCGAGATGCGCGCACGCGAGGAGCGCGGGACCCGGGTCAGCCTCTTCCTGCCTCGCGGCGAGGCGGCGCCGGTTACCGTGGCGGCGGAGAGCCCGGAGCTGGTCCGGCGCGACATCGGGCGGATCCTGGTTGTCGACGACGAGGAGTCGATCCTGACACTCAGCCGCCGTATCCTCGAACGCGCAGGATATGAGGTGCTTGTCGCCAGCGACGGGCGCGAGGCGCTGGGTGTCTTCATGCGGCATCGTGCCGAGGTCAGCCTGGTGATGACGGATCTGGCGATGCCGGGGATGAACGGTTTCACGCTGGTCTGGGCGCTGCGGCGCAGCAAACCCGACCTGCGCGTGATGGTCGCAACAGGACAGGGTACCGAGGCCAACCTGCGCGAGCTGGAATTGATGGGCGTACGCGAGGTGCTGATGAAGCCGTTCAGCTCGCGGCAGCTGCTTGAAACGGTCGCCCGTGCCCTGGCCGAGCCGGTGCACTGCGAACCGGAGTTGTTCCTCGACGCGGCGATTGCGGGCGGAGCCTGAGGCGGATCGGATTCGTGGGGACAATACCGACGGCCTTCCCATGGCTGGTGGGATGCCGCACACGGTGTGAACAGTGGAAGTGCGACGGTCTGTGGGCCCCAATGCTGTGCCCGGGACCTCCAGACATCTTCCAAACCAGTAGTTTCGTCATGCGGAAGTGCCGTTGGTTGTGCCGCAGCTGCGTCGCTGTGCCGTCCGGTCCAGTACTCGGGCGTATGAACTATCTACTCGGTCTGCTACTGTTTGGTGCGGGGAGCATGCTCTTGCGGCGCTGGGTCCGGATTGTGCGGCGCAACACTGCGGTGCTCAACGGATGGCGTTTGCCTCGGGGCGGTGCGTCGGTGGCACTGCTCGTCTCGTTGTCGCTTGCGGGCTGGAGCGCGGCGGAAGCGCGCGCGGAATCCGATCCCGCGTTGGATCCCGCCCAGGATCTGAGCGATCGAACGTGGCCGGAGGCTTTCGACGCCACGATCGACCTGCTCAAGGTCAGGTACCCGATAGCCGAGCACAAAGGCATCGATTGGGAACAGGTGCGGGTGCGCTACCGGAAGGCGTTTGAGGACGCCGAGACGTCCGGGGACCTGACCGAAGCGTATCTGGCGTGGCGCCGTTTCATCACCGAGACCTTGCGCGATGGGCATGTGGCGTTCCTGGTGGATTCCTCGCAGAAAGACGGCGAGTTGGGGCTGGTTGCGCAGGAAACGGCGATGCTGCGGCTACTCGGCGGGTACTTCGGGCTCGAGATCGCACGCTGTGATGATGGCTCCGTCCTCGTTGTGCAGGTGGATGATGCGCTCGCCGCAGCAGGCCTCGTGTGGGGCTCGCGGATTCACGAATGGAACGGGCGCGCGATCGAGGAGGTCCTGGCCGAGACGGATCTGATCGTGGCACCGATGACGGCAACCGTGGATGCGCGGCGTTTGCTGCAGGAGCGCGTGATTGTCCGCGCTCCGGTCGGACGTACCGCGGTCGTGGGATATACCGCCCCCGGGGGCGAGGCTCGGCATGCCTCCATCACGCTTACCGCGCGGGCTGCGGTGGCCGAAGAGATTTTCCCCAACCTGGCCTACAGTCGGTATTGCTCGGTCGCAGGCAGTTCCATGTGGCCGACGGGGACGGTTCGGCCGGACGGGATCGGGGTACTGCGGCTCCAGAGCATGGTCCCGGACCTCCCGACTGACCCCACCATGGAGGAGGTGCTGGAACTCGGGATGGCGTTTGTGAATGAGGCGCGTAAGGCGGTGTCGACGATGGCCGCCCAAGGCGTGCGCGGGATCGTGATGGATCTGCGAAACAACAGTGGCGGCCTCGACCAGTTGGGCGCCCTGATCGCCGGTGATTTCTTCCGTGAACGGAAGCACTATATGACAGCCGTTGGGTACGATGCCGCGACGCGGCGCTGGGTGGTTTCGCCGAGCGCGCCCCCACTGGAGAATCCGGTCATCGTCCGACCGTCGGGGGAACCTTTTGGTGGACGGGTCGTTATCCTCGCGAACCCGGAGACCGTGAGCGCCGGCGAGGGCATGGCCCGCTGCATGGGCATGATCCCCAACTCCGTTTCGGTCGGCTTTTTCGGCACCAACGGCTCCTTCTGCAATACGGGTGGTCAAGTGACCCTCAAGGCCGGCTTCACGTTGCTGTTCCCGATCGAACGTTGTGTAGACGAGCAGGGCCGGATCCTGATCGACGCCGATGCCTCCGGTCGTGGCGGCGTGGTGCCGGAGGTCCGCGTGCCCCGCACGCCGGAGACGCTGCACGCGCTGTATGTCGATGGACGCGATCCGGAGATGGATGCGGCGTTGGCGCTGCTGCAGCAGCCTGGCGAGATCGACAAGTCCATCCCGGTTGTGATGCCCGCGCGTGTCGACACGGTCGCTGGCGGTACATTCATGCTCACGGCTCCGGCCGGTGGCGTCTCCTATCAGTGGTTTGAAGGCGAACGGGGCGACGTTTCGCATCCGGTTCCCGGTGCCACCGCTGCGACGCTCACGTTCGCTGCCTCGACCACAACCTCGTACTGGGTGCGCATCCAGCGCTCGGTCGGAGCGCTCGATAGCGCCACCGTACCGGTCGTCGTGCCCGGCTCCGAACTGGAGCTTCTGGCCCCGACGGGAACCTACGGCGTCGGCACCGTCTCGATGCCGCTCGTCGATCCGACCCGGTCGGACGTGTACAAGGATGGCAGCACGACCGCCCCACGCAGGGTGATGCTGCGCATCTGGTATCCGGCGGTCACCACGCCTGAGGCCCCGAGATGCGAGTATATGGACGCGGCCACGTTCGCGTTCTCGGCAAAAGAAGTGGAACCCGCACCCGATCCAGAGTTGCGTGAGCTGATCGCGACTCACTCCGTGGAGAGCGCGCCGATGCCTGCAGGACAGGGTCGGTTCCCTGTCATCGTCTTCGCCCCCGGCGGGGAAACGACCTATTTTGGCTACCAGACCCTGATCGAGGATCTGGCGTCTCGCGGTTATGTCGTGGTGGCGGTCAACAGCCCCGGCAATGCCGGCATCACGGTGTTTCCCGACGGTGAGGAGTCGAAGTATGAAGTCCCGGCGAATGCCGACGAAACGCATCACGCGACGCATGCACGAGTATATGCGGACGACCTGTGTTTTGTGATCCGTTCGCTGGCTCGGCTTGATCGCGACCGTACGCTGCCGTTTTCCGGTCGCACGCAGTACACGAGAGTCGGATGCGTCGGGCATTCGCGTGGCGGCGCTGCCGCGTTCTGGGCCGCGGTGGAGTCGCCACAGGTCGTGGCTGCCGCCAACATCGACGGCTCGTTCTGGGGCACGGATCACCAGCGGCCGGTGTTGAAGCCGATGCTGATGATCCGCGCAGCGGCGAGCGCGGCCGAGGGGAGCGACGGCTCGTTCGAGGACTGTTTCCGGAATCTGAGGAAGGGAGGATGCCGCATCCTCATTCCCAATGCGGAACACAACAGTTTCTGCGATGAGAGTTATCTCCTGGCCAAGCTGGCCGTCCTCGAGGGCGGGGATGCGGCATCAGTTGATGAAGCTGCCTTTGCGCAGAGTGCGACACGCGCGGCGCTGCTCGGTTTCTTCGGGCCGATTCTCTCGGGCCCGAATGAACCCGGCGTTGTGGAGAAACTGGCCGCCTACCCCGGTGTGCAGATCGAACAACGCACCGTACGCACGACTTCCGCCCGCTGATTTCACATGCGAACGATTCCAACGACAATGACGACCTATTCAACTATCCGCCCCGGCTTTCTCGCCGCCGCCTGTCTTGTGCCCGTGATCGTGGCACACGCCGCGATCGTCTATTCCGGGCCTCTGGAGTTGACGGTTCCAGAGAACGGCGCCGCGATTCACTTCGATCTGCTTGGCGGTCAGGCGAAGCTCTTCGACACTTCGTCCACGCTGGAGGGGTGGAGTTGCTGCCTGTACTCCTCCATCTCGACTATCGAGGGTGAAGACTGGATCGACCAGGAGACCTGGGCCGGCTTGGTGGCCCAGCCCGGGCTCGACACCCTCGCGCGTTCCGACGCTCCGTTCGACGGACTGCTGCGGCTCGACGCCGGCTACGCACTCAATCTGACCGAAGACGCCTGGTACACGGGCGGCGGCGGGCTCCTCAATGCGTCATACAACGGGGCGTTTTCCAACGATGTACAATGGAGCGCAGGCTCCACGGGATACATCGGGCTGCGCCTTGATGGTAATCCCGGATGGGCGCGCGTGAGCTTCGACGCCGATAATTCGCTCACGCTTCACGACTTCGCCTATGCCGATGGCGGTGAGCAGTTGGCTACCGGTCAGACGGCGATCCCGGAGCCCTCTACCATCGCGACGGTTCTCGGTCTGCTTGCGGGGGGATTTGTTGCCTGCATCCGCCTGCGGCGGCGTTCGAAGAACGATTGAGTTGGACAGCTGATAGACCTTGCACGCAGCCTGCCCGTATCCGGGCGGGCTGTTCGCGCTTCAATAGTCCAGCCAGTGAGGCTGCGGCGGGCTCGCCGTGACTATCCGCCCGAGGGATTCTTGGCGTTAGTGGCTGAAGTTGGCGATGTCGGCGGACACTGCGCTGAGGGTGCGGCGGTGGTGCTAGCGACCGAAGCGGCCGAGTCTCCCAGGCTCGGCGCTCCTCTCGAGAACACGCTTGTCTCAAATCGCCAGTTCCCAACGCTGACGCTCCGCAAGGAGCGATCCCCACAATGCCATACACACACACGATCGAAGGTCGGTTGGTACATGTCTGCTGGCACGGGTCTGTGTCGCCGGCCGACCTCGATGTTTTTGGCAAGGAGATGCCGCAGATAGGCCGAAACCTGGGTTTTGCGCCTGATGTGTTGCATACGTTCGCGGACATAGAGGGCCTTGGGCTTAGCCCCATAGAGGCATTCACGTATTCGCTCCGCCAGAATCAGGAGCCGATCCCAAATCCGGTTCGCTGTGCGATCGTGACCGGAAGCGACAAGAACACCGCGCTCGCCATCGTTTTCAGGGATCTCAACAGAACGCCAAACCTGACGATGAAGGTTTTCACAGACGAGGCGGCTGCTCGGCGCTGGCTTGCTCGGACGTGATTGCGTGGCGCTGAGGTGTGGGAGAGCAGGCGCTCCTGGTTCTTGCTGAAGACCGAGGCGTTGAAGACGACCGGTCCCAAGGGCAGGTCGATGAACCAGCGGAACAGCAGGTCGGTCTGGAACTGGGCGCACAGCTACCGGTCCGAACGCACCGCGTAGAGCGCCTGCAGCACCTGCCCATTCAGTAGGGACTCCGGCGAGATCGAGGCCGCGCCGTCCTCTGCGTAGATCTCGTCGAAGTGCGCGTCCATCGCCTGCATCACCTTGTCGCACATCCGCTTGATCGCACAGATCGGATGATCGGCGGCGATCAACGCCTCCACGTTGATCCGACTCACGAAACTGGGCTGGACGGGTCGGTGACCTCGCAAGATGCAACCATAGACCAAGTACGTGCCGCTTCGTTCAACCAATCTTGGACTTCTCAGCAGCCTGCTAGATTTGGGCAACAACCCCTCGAGTCATGACGCCCCCGGATTGGCCCTCACTAGTGACTTGGCCACGACTGCGGGCAGGCGCTTCGGCGCCCGAATTCGCATCTGCTTGTGGATGCTGAAGCGCCCGAACACGACCGTGATGTCGTGGACGCCCACGCCAAACTTCGCTGCAAGAAACCGCACCATGTGATCGGTCGCGCGGCCGGCGACCGGGACGGCCGTCACGCTCACGCGGAGTTCGGCGCCGAGGGGCTTTCCAATCGCGTCTTTGCTGGCGTTGGGCGTGCCGAGGATGTTCAGGACGAGCGTGTCGCCTTCCATGGCGCAAAACGTGTCCATCTTGAGCCCCTGACTCTCGGAGTGTTTTGCAGCTTGGGTTCGGGGTTTCTTCACGCAGGAGCAGACGAACCTGAAGACTCCCCCGCGCCAAGGCAATCTGCACGAGTGGTGGCTGACTCCCCACAACGCTCTTCTCGGGGGCCAGTGTAATCGAAGGACGGACGACAGAGGACGGACGGCGGAGGGCGGAGGATCCGACGAGGTGTCGAGTAGCTGGGGCGTTCGTGATCCGGACAGGCTGGTGTTGGTCGTGGGCGGGGACCATCTCTGCGGCCTCCGCGCCTCTGCGTGAGCGACTCCGGGTTCGGATCAGTGTCCGTTCTCTTCCGGCTTTGCGTTCCTTACGGCTGAACCTGTTCCCGGTTCGGATGCCTGCTCTGTGCCTCTGTGCTGTGCCGATATCCGCCGTCGATGTCCTGATTCCCTGAGTTCCAGAGTTCCCATTCCCCATTTGCCTTCGCGGCGCATCGGGGACGTACGTTTCGGAGAAACGTCCCTACCGCCGTATGCTCGCTACCCGCTACTCGCTCCTCGCTACTTCTCTGCCATCACCGCGAGCTTCTCGCGGAGGTGGGTGCGGCGGTCTCGGGACTCGTTGTTGCGCACGGCCATGCCCCATGCGGCGGGCTCGCCGACGATGAACACGCGCTTCTTGCCGCGCGTGATCGCGGTGTAGAGCAGGTTGCGCTGGAGCATCATGAAGTGCGCCTTCAACAGCGGCACGATCACGACCGGGTATTCGCTGCCCTGGGATTTGTGGATCGAGCAGGCGTAGGCGAGGGCGACGTCGCCCAGGTCGCCGCGGTCGAGCGTCTGCTTGGTGCCGTCGAAGTCGGCCTCGAGCGTGCCGGCCTCGGGGTCGACGGCGGTGACGACGGCAATGTCGCCGTTGAAGATGCCCTTGTCGTAGTTGTTGCGGAGCTGGATGAGCTTGTCGCCGGCGCGCAGTTCGCCGGCGGGCGAGCGGAGAGCGGCGCCGCGGGGGTTCAACGCGGCCTGGAGCTCGCGGTTCAGATTGCCCACGCCGGCCACGCCCTTGTGCATGGGCGCGAGGATCTGGACTTCGGCGACGGGATCGAAGTGCCGCAGCTTCTGCGGGATGACCTTCGTGCAGAGCTCGACGACGCGCGCGACGCATTCCTCGGCGGAGCCGACGGGGAGGAACAGCAGGTCGTGGTGGAGTGGGTGCGTGGCGAGATCGACGACGGTGGGCGGGAGCGCGGAGTCGCCGTTGTTCACGGCGTGGGCGGTGACGACGATCTGGCTCTGGTGCTGCTGGCGGAAGATGACGGCCAGGCGCGTGACCGGCGCGAGGCCGGAGGCGATCAGATCTTTGAGGACGTTGCCGGCGCCGACGGAGGGCAACTGGTCGACATCGCCCACGAGGAGGATGTGCGCGGAGGACGGCACGGCCTGGAGCAGCGAGGCGGCGAGGCGGGCATCGAGCATCGAGGCCTCGTCGACGACGAGGAAGTCGGTCGGCAGCGGCGCGGCGGAGTCGTGGGAGAAACCGCCTTTGGCGGCGTCGTATTTGAGGAGGCGGTGGATGGTTTGCGCGAAGCCGCCGGTGGTTTCGGCGATGCGCTTGGCGGCGCGGCCGGTGGGCGCGGCGAGGTGTACGCGGACTTTCTTGGCCTTCAGGATGCCGACGAGCGCGCGGAGTGTGGCGGTTTTCCCGGTACCGGGACCGCCGGTGAGGATGGAGACCTTCGAGGTGAGCGCGGCGCGGAGGGCGGCGGATTGTTGTTCTGCGAACTGGATCTGGGATTTCTCCTGCGACCACGTGATCGCGGCATCGACCTTGATCGGCGGCAGGCACGAGGTGCAGCGCAGGACGCGCGTGAAGGCGGTGGCGATCTTCTCCTCGGCACGGTGGTAGAGCGGGAGCTGGACGACGGTGGCCGGTTGGCCGGCGTCGCCGTGGCGGACGAGGTCGCGGGCGGCGACGAGGGCGTCGATGCGTTTGGAGAGGAGCGAGGGATCGGTCTGGAGCAGCTCGGCGGCGTAGGCGCGGAGGTCGTTTTCGCCGTAGGCGGTGTGACCTTCCTCGGCGAGCTCGGCCAGGGCGAAGAGCAGGCCGGCGTCGAGGCGCGGTGGGGCGTCGTTGGCGAAGCCGAGATTGATGGCGATCTTGTCGGCGGTCTTGAAGCCGATGCCGTCGATCTCACGCGCGACGCGGTAGGGCTCGGCGAGGAGGATCTGCTTGGCCTGTGGGCCGTACTTGCCGACCAGTTTCACGCACTGCGAGGGCGTGACGCCGTAGGTCTGCAGGAAGATGAGGATCTCGCGGAGGGCGCGCTGGTCCTCCCAGGATTTCTTGATGGCGGTGGCGCGGGTGGGGCCGATGCCCTCGACTTCGCGCAGGCGCGCGGACTCCTCGCTGATGACGCGCAGGGTGTCGGCGCCGAAGTGGTCGACGATCTTGTTGGCGTAGGTTTTGCCGATGCCGTGGACGAGGCCGCTGCCGAGGTACTTGCGGATGCCGTAGACTCCGGCGGGGAGTTCGGAGCGCCAGGTGGCTATTTTGAACTGCGCGCCGTGCTGGGGGTGGTGAACCCACTCGCCGTCGAGCGAGAGCGTCTCGCCGCACTGCACGCCGGGGAGGAGACCGACGACGGTGACGAGGGCTGGATCGGGGGCTTTGGCGCGGGCGGGGGCGTTTTTCGACTTGGTGCGCGGGGGTGGCGGCTCGTCGAGGAAATCGGGGCGGAGCTCGGCGATGGTGTAGCTGTTCTCCTCGTTGAGGAAGATGATGCGCTCAAGGACGCCGCGCAGGGAGCTGTGAGGATTCGCCGGACCGGACACGATGGAAAACGGATGCCGGAGGGGGCGGCGCGAGGCAAGAGGCGAGAGGGGGAGACGGAAGGAGGAACGAAGAAGGCTGAGGGCGGAATCGGGAACCACTAATGCACACTAATTGGCACTAATGGCGGAGCTGATGAACGAGGGATAATGCGGGAGGCGAGAGGGAGGGAAAGGCAGAATGGAGGATGGCTGGCGACAGAGGGGCGTTGCCGGAGTGCGCGTCACGGATGACGGACGAGGTGAGGCGGATTGGGCGGCGGGAATGGTCTTGCTGGGGCGAGAAGTGTCACGGAATCTGCCCGACGTCCGGCAACTCCGTTGCACGAGAGCCGCACGAGGCGGATGCACGGCGGGTGCTGCGCATCCGAAAACGATCAACCCCAGAGCTTATCCCAGATGAAACTGACACCTTATCTTGTCTCCGTTTGCCTGTTGTCCCGTGCCGTCGTCGCGCTCGCGCAGAGCAGCGACGATGGCGAGATCGTCTGCCTGAGTCCGTTCGAGGTCTCGACGCAAGAGGATCGAGGATATCACTCGTCCGACACTATGGCGGCCAGGGCGCCCAATCTGCCGGTGACGCTGATCAAGCCGGCCGATGCCGTCATCATCGAGTTCGCGCTCTCCAACAGCGCCGACAAGCAGGAGACGCGGAACAAGGAATTGACGGACTCCATTGAGGCATTGGCCAAGGAGGTGCGGAAGGTCCCCGGCTTGAAGCTGGAGAATCGGGAAGTGCGGTTGACCACCGGGGACCGGCGGAAGTCGATCGTCGGAAAGGGCGGTGCGGTGACTTCCTTTGCTAACATCGTGGTGCTGGCGGATCTCTCGGCGGAGGTGCGCCTCTATGACCGGGTGAAGCAGGTGCGAGACCTGATCGACGACACCAAATTGCGCGGCGACACCAAAGTGATCGACGGCCCTGTGGGCCTGTTCATCCGGCGGCCGAATCAGTACCGGCAGGAGTTGCTATCGAAGATCTTCGAGGATCTCGAGGTGGTGAGGAAAGGCGTCGGGCCGGAGTTCGAGGTGCTTGTGAGCGGCTTGTCGGGCGGGGTTCAGGTGCGGGCGTGCTCGGAACGGGAGCTGGAACTGTGGATCGACTACAGCTTCACGATACACTCGATCCGCTATCTGAACACCCTCAAGAAATAGAGGGCGACCCGGGGCCGACGCCCCAGCCTTCTAAAAAGTAACGGCCGGTTCCGCGAGGGAACCGGCCGCTTCGGAAGAGGCAGTCGCAGGTAGATGCTGTGCTCAGCGAGCGGTGACAGAGACCGGGATGGCCGTCTCGCCGGAACCGAGGCCGGTGACAAAGAGGCTGCCGGTGCCGGGCTGGCCGCCTTGGACGGTGATGGTGGCGGTAGTCGAGCCGGCGGGGACGATGACTTCGGGCATGATGACCGACTTCGGGATGTCGGTGCTCACGTCGATCAGCAGACCGCCCTCAGGCGCGGGAGTGCCGAGGGAGAATGTGATCGTGGCGCGGCCGCCGGTGGTGAGACTGATGGAGCGCGGGGAGTAGTCGAGCGAGAGGCCGTCGACACGGAAGGAGCCGACCTGCTGACTGGTGGTGCCGCTGTTGAGGGAGACGGCGTAGGCACGGCCGGCGGGGACGGCGGGGACTGAGAACGAGACGGCGTTGGGCGACTCGAAGACGGTGCGGGCGGGCACGTTGTCGAGGTAGACGACGTCCTGGGGCGTGAAGCCACGGCCGACGATGGCGATGCGGGCGCCGATGGGGCCGCGGACCGCCTCGAGGGTGTAGACGTAGCGATTGGTGAGCTTGATGGTGCGCAGCTCGGTGTACTCCTCCACCGGGTAGACGAGCTGGCCACGCTCGGCGGCGTAGTTGACGAGAAGGTAGTAGGTGGCCTCGGTGCGACCGGCGGGCATGCGGTAGTCGTACTCGTAGAGCCCATCGCCGAGCGGGCTGACATCCATGGGATGGATCTGCCCGTCGATGACGATCTGGACTTTGAGGGTACCCTTGACGAGCTCCGTCGGGTTGGGCTTCACGCGGGCAGTGATCGTGTAGATCGATGACGGATTCTCGGCGATGGTGTCCGAGGTCATGTTGACGATCGTGGAGCGGCAGCCGCCGAACAGCAGCGCGAGTGCTGCGGCCGAGACGGCGATGACACGTTTGCAGGAAGAAGCCAGCGAGTGGTGCATAAATGTTTGCGGAGCCGGCGTTTCGTTGCGTGTTGGGCCGGCGCAGATGACGAATTCTCTAACGGTCGCCGAGCGGTCAGAGCAAGAAAAAGCCGAGTCGGTCGCTCTCGGTGTGTACGTGCATGTGCCGTTCTGTTCCACGACCTGCGAGTACTGCGCCTTCTATCAGGTGAGGCCCCAGGGTGACGATCTTGCGCGCTATCTGAAGGACGTGGAGGCGGAGTTTGCGTTGGTGGCCACGCCGCTGCGCGCCGAGACGGTGTTCTGGGGCGGCGGCACGCCCGGTCTGCTCCCCGCGAAACAGCTCGCTGAGTTGTGCGCGCTGGTGCGGGGCAACCTCGCGTCGGCTCCGGCCGAGTGGTCGGTGGAGATGGCGCCCGGCACGGTCACGCGCGAACGCCTGGCCGCACTTCGCGAGGGGGGCGTGACACGGATCTCGCTTGGAGTGCAGAGCTTCCAGCCGGAGCTGCTCGCGGCGCTGGGACGGCGGCACTCACGCGAACAGGCGTTGCGCGCGTACGACCTGGTGCGGGCGGTGGGGTTTGTGTCGGTGAATCTTGATATGATTTTCGCGCTTCCCGCGCAGGATGCTGCGGGCTGGCGGAGCGAGTTGCAGGCCGCGATCGCCTTGGGCCCCGACCACATCTCGACCTACTGCCTGACGTTTGAGGAGGACACGGCGTTGTACGCGAAGCTTGCGCAGGGGAAACTCTCCCGAGACGCGGAGCAGGAGGCTGCGCTCTACGAGACGACCTGGGACACCCTAGGTGCGGCGGGTTTCGCCCAATACGAGATCTCGAACTATGCGCGGCCCGGCCATGCCTGCCGGCACAATCTCAATACATGGGCGATGCAGGAGTGGCTCGGCTTCGGGCCCTCTGGGGCATCGCAACACGCGGGCTGGCGCTACCAGAATCCATCCGATCTCGACGCGTGGCGCCGGGATCTGGCCGCCGGCCGGCGGGGCACGGTGGAGCGCACGGAGCTCTCGGCGGATCTGCTTGCCGCCGACACGCTGATCTTCGGGCTACGGTGCAACGGCGGAGTCGACCTCGTGGCGGCGCAGCGGCGTTTCCCCTCGGGCAAATGGCCTGCGTATCGGGCGCTGGCATGCCGGCTGGTTGATGAGGGCTTGGCGGAGTGGGGCGCGTCGGAGGTCTTGCGGCTCACGCGGCGAGGACGGCTGCTCGCCGACTCGGTGGGTGCGGCGGTGCTCGAGGCGTAAGCGGCCGGGGGTTCCGGAATACGGAGGTCCTACAACGACAGGCTAGAGACGAAGCCGCGAGCCGGCTCCGGCCGGACTCGCGTGGCGGCTCCATTGCCGGCCTCCTGCTGCGGCGCGGCAGGAGCTGCGCAACAGGCAGGCGGTGACCACGCCACCTTGCGTAGTCGTTCCATCGGGGAATGTAACCTAATATGTTACATTCTCGGGGAGAGGCAGCGGCAGGTGATTAAGACCCGCGTAATTGACTCACGCTTTGTGGTAGGGACGTACAGCCGTAGGGCAGAATGGGACCGCCGATTTGACGGACGGGCCGGCGGACTGTCCCAACCTCGGCCGGTCTATCTGGCGTGGCTCAATAGTGGATTCCATGTAGGAGCGGCGCATCGTTGTGCTGCTTGTGGGCGGTTGCCAGGGGAGTGCTTGTGGGACACGACCGCAACGGAGATACGGCCGTGCCGCGCAAGCTTTCCGCTTCTGGCTGGTGCCCGACGGCTCAGCGAGCCTCGACCTTCCGCGCAAAGAGTCTGTCGATGGACGCCTTGCCCGCACCTTGGATAAGGATGACGAGCGCGAGGCCGATGGCGAGCAGGTGGTACTCGAAGCCCTCACCCTTCTGCGAGCCGCTCCAGTTCATGAAGAATCCATTCCCAGCGTGTGCCATGAAGATGGCGACTCCCATCGTGACGGCGATGCCGAAGGCGGAGAGCCGGGAGAGGAAGCCGGTGATCAGCCCCAGCGAGCCGCCGAACTCGGCGAGAATCGCCAGGAAGGCGAAGACTGCGGGGATGTGCAACGTGCCGGTGAAGTAGCCCATGGTGGCGTCGAAACCGTAGCCGCCAAACCAGCCGAGAACCTTCTGCGCACCGTGAGGGAACATGACGATGCCGAGGGCGAGGCGGGCGAGGAGCGGAGCGGCGCTGTCGTTTGTCTTGAGGAGGAGTTGGAGCGTTTTCATGGTTGGTAGATCGATGGTGTGAAGGTGTTGCGATCGCTGGCGTACTGCTTAGGCGAGGTCGAAGAGCAGGACTTGCGAGGGTCCGACGGCGGCGATGGTGACAACGGCGGGGCCGGAGAGTGCGGCGGCATCGCCGGTTCGCAGGGGCTGGCCGTCGAGGGTAACTGCGCCTTCGGCTACATGAATCCAGGCGTGCCGGCCGGCGGCGAGGGAATGGGTGGCGCGGTCCCCGGTAACGAGGCGTGCGAGCCAGAGGTCGGCGTCTTGATGGATGACGATGGAGTCTGCGTGTCCGGAATGGCTGGCGACGAGGTGAAGGCTGCCTTGGGGGACGGACGCGAGGCTCTTGTCGGCATAGCGAGGGGGGCGGCCGGTGGCCTCGGGCTGGATCCAGATCTGGAGAAAGTGGACGGCCTCGTCGGCGGACGGATTGCGCTCGCTGTGGCGGATGCCGGTTCCGGCGGCCATGTATTGCAGGTCGCCGGGGCGGATGACGCGGCCGTTGCCTAGCGAATCCCGGTGCTCAAGGGCGCCGGAGAGGACGTAGGTGAGGATCTCCATGTCGCGGTGCGGGTGTTCGGGAAAGCCCGCACGGGGCATGACCAGATCGTCGTTGAGGACGCGCAGGCTGCGGTAACCCATCCAGCTGTCGTCGTGGTAGTCGGCGAAGCTGAAGGTGTGGTACGTGTCGAGCCAGCCGTGGTTGGCATGGCCTCGTTCGTCGGACCTGCGGATCGTCGTCATGCCGATAGTATGCCACAGGCGTGCTGGTTTCGGGAAAGACCATGTTTCTTGTCTCAGCATGCGCGAAAGGCATGCTGGCGGCATGGAATTGCGGCACCTGAGGTATTTCGTGGCGGTGGCCGAGGCGGAGAACGTCACTCGTGCGGCGGAGCGTCTCCATGTCTCGCAGCCGGCGCTAAGCCGGCAGGTGCGGGACTTGGAGGACGAGCTCGGTTTTGCGCTGCTGAAGCGGACGGCGAAGGCCGTGAGCTTGACCGATGCAGGGCGGACGTTCCTCGGCGAGGCGCAGGCGGTGTTGTTGCGTGCCGAGGCGGCGGTGCGGGCGGCTCGTGCCGTGGCTGCGGGCGGATGCGGCGAGCTGCATGTGGGCTACGCGCCGTCGCCCACGGTGCGGCTGCTGCCGGCGGCGCTGCGGGCCTTCCAGACGGAGCTGCCGATGGTGCGCGTGAAGCTCCATGATCTGAGCACGGAGGAGATGCTCGACGGACTGCGGCGGGGGCGGCTCCAGCTCGCGGTGATGGTGCGGCCGACCCGCGGCATGCTGCGCGGGCTGTGCTTCGAGCCGTTGGTGCGGGATGCGTTGCGGCTGGCGGTGGCGCCGAGGCATCCGTTAGCACGGCTGAGGTCGGTGCCTCTGGCGCAGGCGGTGGCGGAGCCGTTTGTCGGATTCACGCGAAAGGACTATCCGGAGTACTACGCGATGCTTGATGAGGTGTTTGCGGCGACTGGTCGACAGCCGCGGATAGCCGAGGAGCACGAGGGGGCCTCGAGCCTGATTGCGGCGGTAGAGGCCGGTGGCGGCGTGGCGCTGGTCTCCCAGTCGCTGGCCTCATCGGCTGGAGACCGGATCAGGCTGTTGCCGCTCACTCCTGCGCCCCAGTCGCTCGTCGTGGGCACGGCGTGGCTGGATGGACAGACGTCGGCGGCGACGGAGCTGTTCCTGAAGTGTGCACGGGCTGCAGCGGGGAATTTGGACCGATGAGGTGTGCGCAATAGGCTGGCACGGAGGTGGAGCGATGTGCCGTTATCTCTGGCATGCAGACCAATGACAACAGATCGGCCCATCCGGCGGCGCAGTACGACGCCGAGGTGCGCAAGGTCATCCCGTACTATGACGCGATCCAGACCGAGACGCTCGATCTGGTGCGCACGATCGTGGGCGAGCCCGCAGTGTGGGTGGACACCGGCGCGGGCACCGGGGCGCTGGTCGAGCAGGCGCTGCCGCTGTTCCCGCTCACGCGGTTTGTCGTGGCCGATCCGTCCGAGGCGATGCTCGGGCAGGCCCGGCAGCGTTTTGCCGGGCTGGGAGACGCGGCCGAGGCGCGCGTGACGGTGCTCCCGCTGGTGGCGAGCGACGGGCTGCCCCAGGTGGCGCCGGAGCTGCGGGCGCAGGCGGTGACGGCGATCATGTGCCACCATTATCTGGATCAGGATGCGCGACGTGCAGCGGTGCGCGGCTGCTTCGAGGTGCTGGCACCGGGCGGCGTGCTGGTGGTCTTCGAGAATGTCGAGTGCGAGTCGGTCCGCGGGCGCGAGCTGGGGCTGCGGCGCTGGGGCGAGCTGCAGGCGCGGCAGGGCCGGCCGGCCGAGGCGGTGACGCAGCATCTGGCGCGGTTCGGCACGGAGCTGAAGCCGATCCGCATCGCCGATCACCTGGCTCTGCTGCGCGAGACAGGGTTCGGCGTGGCCGAGGTGCTGTGGCGCGCGCACATGCAGGCCGGATTCTACGCGGTGAAGTGAGCCGGTGGAGCCGGGGAGAGGGCGGTGCAAGCCCCCGCCCCTACCGCAAGCGTGGAGACAGAGCGCTGCGCCAGCACCCCCGGCGCTCTACAGGGGCGCCCATATCGCAAACGGGTGACAGAGCTGGCCCCCCCCCGGCTCTAGTCTTGTAGGATCGGGACGCTGCGGGCTTGGAGTTGCTCGCGATAGGCGGACCCTTGGGCGAACGTGCCGCTGGCGGAGAGCACCTGGAAGTTTCTGAAAGTGCTGTCGAGGCTCTGGTTTATCGCGCCGTCGACGGTATTGACGAACTCGTACCACGGCATGGCAAAGCGGCCGGGATGCATGACCACTCGGATCGTCTGGCCCACGGTGCAACTGCCTGCGTTCTCCTGGCTGAGCAGCATCAGGGCGTGGGTCCGGAGCTCTTGGGGGACGGAGAATGCGGCGTAGTGCTGGATAAAGGGGGCTTTCATGTCGCGGCGTTGGACCTGGAGCGCAAACAGATCGGTAATCTTGAGCTCGACCGGTTCCCCTTGGGCCGAATCGAGGCGGATGTTCAGAACGACAGCCCCCAGCACTACTACGAGAAGCAAAGCCGCGAAGGAGGTGAGGCACAGGAAACGCGTGAAGATATCGGTGATGCGGCTCCTGAAGAAAGAGATCGCACCTGCTGTTGCGATCCAGGCGAGGAGCACCGCTGTGCCCGCAAGTGCGAAGGTAATCACCCGATTGGTAGGCCAAAGACCTGGCTGAATCCCCGAGGCTGTGATCCATCCGCCGGCTGCGCCAGCGATGAGGCAATTGACGATGGTGGAGGTCGCCAGGAAGGCCCGGAGGGACGATGCGCTTTTCGGGATGGTCGGCATGATTGGCACGGAGGTGACTGTCGTTGTGCTGGCGGATGCTCCTACGGTTGAACGTTCGGGTTGCTAGGGTGAGTCCTGGCGGAGCGGTTCGATGGGGACGTTGTTGAGCGTGTTGCCGGAAATGTCGAGGGTGGTTGCTTGTTGAAGACGAAAAATTGTGGGGCGGAGCATGCCCGGACCGGTGATGCGGTTGTCCCGCAGGATGAGCCGTGCGGGGCGTGGCTGTGGTTGCGGCGACATGGGCTCGGTCGCATCGAAGACGGTGAGCGTACCGCCGGTGACGATGATCTTGCTGTCCTCGACGCGCAGATCGCCGACGGAGCGGCTGAAACGGATCGATGCGCCGAGCGGACTCGGGGTCTGGAGATCGCAACCGGTGAGAGCCACAGCGAAGCTGAAGTCGGACAGCACGATGTTGGTGGAGACGAAGGTGCAGCCGGTGAAGGTGAGGGATCCGAAAGAATGCTCGATCCGCGTGGGGACGGGCTGCTGGGTGCGGAACGAGCAGCGGCTGAACTCGGCGAAACGACCGGTGCGGCCGAGCAGGGTGAGCCCGCCGGTGGGCGTCGAGGTGGTGGCGGGTTGGCGGACGAAGTCGCAGTCGGTGAACGTGGAGCCGTAGCTGTTGGAGAGATCGAGCGCGGTGCAGCGGCCGAAAATGCGCAGGCCGGCGGCGGTGAAGTCGCGCGTGGTACGGGTGACGCGGATGACGGCGCGCGACTTCGCGATCCTGGTACCGGCGGGGAGAACGGTGCCGGGTGGGGGATTGATACCGAGGCCGGCGTTGGAACCGGATGGTGAATGATTGGCAGTGTCGCGCGCGGGATTGCGGAGCGTGACGGAGTCGGCGGAGTTGCGGACGATCTCGAACAACGCTTCGCCCACGGTGAGCGCGCCGGAGGCGGGAACTTGGGCGAGACCGGCGCCGGTGCGGAGGCGGACGGAGATGGTTTTGCCGGGCTGGGGAATCGTGAGGGGCTCGGCGGTTTCGCCGGCCCAGGCGAGCGCGGCGAGGGTGTAGTCGCGGGCGAGTGGATGCTTGAGGACGAGATCGCCCTCGGACGTGGTGCCGACGATCTCGTTGAACTCACCGTAGTCTTGTTCGAAGCCGGCGGCGCCGCAGCGGATGAAGACGAGGTCGCCGGGCTTGAAATCGGTGGCGCGGGCGGGCTCTCGGAGCCGGAGTTTGTCGGTGTCGGCGACGCCGCTGTCGGTGGCGAACGGGTACTCCTTGTCGGCGCCGAGCTGCCAGCCCTCGTAGGCGTTGGGGGCGAGGACGAGGCCGTTGTCGAGCGCGGGCCCGGTGGTGAGCATGGTGTCGCGCATGCCGGTGCCGGAGAGGCGGACGTGGTCGCGGTCGATGCGCCAGCCGTGAACGGTGGCGACATAGCGGCCGGCGGGGATGCGGATGGTGCCGCCCTCGGGCGGTAGGTCGCGGAGCGCGCGTTGGAAAACGGTCTCGTCGATGCTCCAGTCCAGGGATGTGACGAAGGGGTACTCGCGCTGCAGGTCGCGGAGGTTCTTGTACTTTTTCTGGGCGATCCACTCGCGCACGGGGTGAGGCTGGTTGTCGCCGATGGCACCGAGTTGGCGGAGGTTGAGCTCGATGGGCGGAGTGGACTGGGTGGACGAAGTGGACGGCGCGCGGTGGGCGGCGGTTGGTGGTTGTGCGGCGGGTGCGGGCTGGGTGCCCGGGGGCGCAGAATCGGGCAGGGCGCTGCAAGACAGCGCCCCTACGGCGAGCGCGGCGGCGAAGAGCGTGGGGAGACGGGGGAGACGCACGTTGCCGAGGGAAGCAGGAGTAGGCGCCGGCGCAAGAGCGGGGGCGTGGCGCCGGCCTCCGTGCCGGCGATATGTGGTGCTGCGGAGGTGAGGCTCGCAGGCAGGGACGCCTGCGCCACGGCCTGGGCAGATGCGGAGGTGTTGGTGCCGGCCAGACGTCTGGGCGAGACGTCTCTCCCGCGCGGGGATCGGGCGATCTACTTCGCGAGGAGCTTCTTCAAGTACGGAGCGGTGGGACTTTGCTTGAGTTTGGCGAGGCCGGAGACGGGACCTTGGTAGAGGAGCTCACCGCCGCCGGGACCGCCGTCGGGTCCGAGTTCGATCAGCCAGTCGGCCTCGGCGAGGAGGTCGAGGTGGTGCTCGATCACAACCACGGTGTGGCCCTGGTCGACGAGGCGATGGAGGAGGTGGATCAGCTTCTCGCAGTCGCTGAGATGGAGGCCGATCGTGGGTTCCTCGAGGATGTAGAGATTGCGCGGAGTCTCTCCTCGTTGGCGCTCCTTGTAGGACTGCAGTCCGCGGGAGAGTTCGGTGACGAGCTTGAGGCGCTGGGCCTCGCCGCCGGAGAGCGTGGGGCTGCTTTGGCCGAGGGTGAGATAGCCGAGTCCGGTCTCGCACATGAGCGCGCAGACGTCGCGGAGCTGGTTGTGGAAATCGAAGAAGTCGCGCGCCTCCTCAAACGTCATCTCGAGGATGTCGGCCACGTTCTTGCCCTTCCACTCGATCTCGAGGGTCTCGGGGTTGTAGCGGCGGCCGCCGCAGGCCTCGCAGGTGACGAAGGTGTCGGGCATGAAGTTCATCTCAAGCTTCACGCGGCCGGCGCCCGAGCAGGTCTCGCAGCGTCCGCCCGAGGTGTTGAAGGAGAAACGGCCGGCGGCGTAACCGCGGATCTTGGATTCGGGGACCGTGGCGAGGAAATGGCGGACCAGGTCGAAGACGCCGAGGTAGGTGGCGGGCGTGGAGCGCGGCGTGTGCCCGATGGGCGACTGGTCGACCTCGATGACGGACTTGAAGGCGGCGGCGCCGGTGAGGAGGTCGAAGGGGGCGGAGACGAAACGCTCACGCGTTCCGCTACGGGAGGAGGTGGGATGGACGGAGTCGACGCTCTCACGAGCGTCGCTACGGGGAGCATACTCGGCGGCGGGGGAGAGGGAGACCTCGTGGGTGCACTTGGGCGCGAGCTTGAGGAAGTCGCGGCCGGTGAGTTTTGGCTTCCGCTGCTGGATGGCACAGGCGACGGCGGGGTGGAGCAGGTCGCGGAAGAGTGTGGATTTGCCTGCGCCGGAGGGGCCGGCGACCATGATCAGGCGGGCGAGCGGGAGGCGGATGTCGAGGTTCTGGAGATTGCGGAGGCGGGCGCCCGAAAGCTCCAGCCAATCGATTTTCGATTTTGGATTGTCGACTTTCGATTGGGGCGAGGCGGAGTGCGCTGAAGGTTTGTCACGTAATACGTGACAAGTTCCGGTGCGCGCGGCTGCGGATTTCGCGCGGGATTTGGCGGTGGGTTTCGGCTCACCGGGGCGGTTCGCCCTACCGTTGGAGACGTCGCGGTACTCGCCGCGGATGGGGTGAGGGATGCCTTGGTCGAGGTAGAGGCCGGTGAGGGAGTTCTTGTTCTTGCGGAGATTGGCCGGGGTGTCGTCGGCGAGGAGTTGGCCGCCGTGGCGACCGGCGCCGGGCCCGAGGTCGAGGATGCGGTCGGCGTGGTCCATGACGACGTCGTCGTGCTCGACCACGAGGAGGGTGTTCCCCTTGGCGCGGAGGCGCTCCATGGTGGCGATGAGACGGTCGTTGTCGCGCGGATGCAGGCCGATGGAGGGCTCGTCGAGGACGTAGAGCACGCCGGAGAGGTTGGAGCCGAGCTGGGAGGCGAGGCGGATGCGCTGGGCTTCGCCGCCGGAGAGGGTGTCGGCGGAGCGTTCGAGCTCGAGGTAGGCGAGGCCGACCTCGTCCATGAACTTAAGGCGTTCCTCGATCTGGGGGACGATGTCGCGGACGATGAGCTTGCCGCGGGCGTCGAGCTCAAGGTCGCGCAGGGTGGCGAGGAGCTGTGAGGGCGTGCGGTGGAGGAGCTCGGGCAGCGAGAGGGCGGGGCCGTGCTTGAAATACAGTTTCACTGCACGCGCGATGCGGTTGAGGCGCGCGCCGCCGCATTCGGGGCAGGTGTGGAACTGGGCGCCGGATTCGTCGTCGTCGAAGAGGTGGGCGAGCTCGGCGATCTCGGGCGGAGTCTCCTCGTCGGGATCGCGGGGTTTGAGCATCCAGGGGGCGAGGCGGCCGTGGCCGCGGCAGACTGGGCACCAGCCCTTGGGCGAGGCGAAGGAGAAGTCCTTCGGGTCGAGCTCGGGGAAGGTTTCGCCTGTGGCGGAGTCGGTGCGCGTGGTGGAGAACCAGGAGACGATCTTGCCGTCGGGCTGGATGAGGAAGCAGGAGCCGTGGCCGAGGCGGAGGGCTTCGGACAGTGAGGCGAGCGGTGTGAGGCGAGAGTCGAGAGGGGCGGAGGTGGACGGAGTGGACGATCTGGACGAGGTGGACGGGCGGGAACTGCCTCGGGCGCCGCGAGATGGCGCCACTGCCGCAGGCGAGGCGACGAGGTTCTTCAGGTCGGCGACCACGACCTCGACGTTGTGCTCCTTGAAGCGGTCGAGCTTGGTGAAGTTCTCGACGAGGAGGAGGCGGCCGTCGGCACGCATGAGGGTGTAGCCGTGGTCGCCGATCCAGTCGGCGATGGGCTGGTGGTGGCCTTTGCGGCCGCGAACGAGCGGGGCGCAGAGATAGAGGTGCTTGGACTTCTTCGCGGGCGGCGTGGCGAGGGCGGCGAGGAAGTGTGTCTCCAGTTCGGCGGAGGTGAGGGCGCGCACCGGGTTTCCAGTGACGGGGTGGTGCTGGATGCCGAGTTTGGCGTAGAGGAGGCGGAGGTACTGGGCGACCTCAGTGATGGTGGCGACGGTGCTCTTGCGGCCGCCGCGGGTGAGGCGTTGCTCGATCGCGACGGTGGGAGGAATGCCGGTGACGCGGTCGACGGCGGGGCGCGGGAGTTGCTCGACGAACTGGCGCGCGTAGGGGGACATCGACTCCATGAAGCGGCGCTGGCCTTCGGCGAAGACGATGTCGAAGGCGAGGGTGGACTTGCCGGAGCCGGAGACGCCGGTGACAACGGTGAGCGAGCGCAGCGCGATGGAGAGCGAGAGGTTGCGGAGGTTGTTCTCGCGAGCGCCTAGGATCTGAAGAACCGGTGACAGGTGATGGGCTATGGGTGATGGGACGGGGGACTCGGCGGCGAGCGCGAGAGGCTCGGTTGCGACGGAGCCGGAGAGCGCGGCGCGCAGGTAGGGCGCGGTGGCGGTGCGGGTGAGGGCGACCTGTTCGGGCGTGCCTTCGGCGACGATACGGCCGCCGGCGGCTCCGCCTTCGGGGCCGACCTCGATGATCCAGTCGGCGTTCTTGAGGACGTCGGTGTTGTGCTCGATCACGACGACGCTGTGGCCGCGGTCGACGAGGGCGTGGAGCACGGTGAGGAGCCGGCCGACATCGTGGCGGTGGAGGCCGGTGGTGGGCTCGTCCAAGAGGAGCAGGGCGGGAGCCGATTGCGGAATGGGGAGTGCGGTTTGCGGATTGGATGAAGGGGCGCGGGGCACGGAGACGGCGCGCTCGTGTGCGGTGCCACGGCCGATGCGCTCACGCGCATCGCTACCCTCGGAGGACGTGAAGGTGCCGAGGTATTTGACGAGCTTGAGGCGCTGGGACTCGCCGCCGGAGAGGGTGTTGAGGGGCTGCCCGAGGGTGATGTAGCCGAGACCGACTGTGTCCAATGGCTGGAGGCGCGAGCGGATGGCGGGTTGCTCGGCGAAAAAGTCGAGCGCCTGGCGGACGGTGAGCGCGAGGACATCGGCGACGCTGCGGCCGTGCCAGGTGCAGGCGAGGATCTCGGGCTTGAAGCGACGGCCTTCGCAGATCGGGCAGGGAACGTAGACGTCGGAGAGAAACTGCATCTCGACGGCCTCGTAGCCGAGGCCGGAGCAGTGGTCGCAGCGGCCGTCGCCGGTGTTGAAGGAGAAACTGGAGGCGGAGTAGCCGGCCTCGCGGGCGGTCTCGGTCGCGGCGAAGAGGGTCCGAATGGCGTCCCAGGCGTCGGCATAGAGGGCGGCATTGGAACGCGGGGTGCGGCTGAGCGGCGACTGGTCGACGAGGACGATCTCGCCGAGTGTCTCCGCACCGTGGATGGCCGCGATGGAGGCGGGGTCCTCGGCGAACTGGTGGCGGGCGGCGAGGAGGCCCTGGTAGACGACATGATCGAGGAGCGTCGATTTGCCGGAGCCGGAGACGCCGGAGAGCGCGACGAAGCGGCCGAGGGGGAGCGAGACGGCGAGGTCGCGGAGGTTGTGCTTCGAAACGCCGGAGAACGAGAGGCGCGGCGTGGAGCCATCCACGACGCGACGATTCGCCGGCACGGGGATGAACTTGCGACCGGAGAGGTAGTCGCCGGTGATGGCGGCGCGGGAGGCGAGGAGCGCAGGAACGTCGCCCTGGAAGACGACGTGGCCGCCGGCGGCACCGGGCTCGGGGCCGATCTCGATGACGTGGTCGGCGGCACGGATCATCGACTCGTCGTGCTCGACGACGACGACGGTGTTCCCGGCGTCGGTCAGCGAGCGGATGATGCCGACGAGGCGATCGATGTCGCGCGGGTGCAGGCCGACGGAGGGTTCGTCGAGGACGAAGAGCGTGTCGACGAGCGAGGAGCCGAGGCAGGAGGTGAGGTTGACGCGCTCGACTTCGCCGCCGGAGAGCGTGCGGGATTGGCGGTCGAGCGTGAGGTAGCCGAGGCCGACCTGTTCGAGGTAGCGCAGGCGGGCGAGGATGGCGTCGAGGGCGAGGTCGGAGGAATGCGGACTGCGGAATGCGGATTGCGGATTGGATGCAGGCGTGGGGGCGAAGTCGGGACTCTGGCGAGCTTCGCTACAGACGGGCGAGGAGGCGGTAGCCGATTGGGCGCTGCGAGACAGCGCCCCTACGGGCGTGGGAACGTTCGCATCGCCGTCCTCGCGTGCGGCGCCACAAGGGGAAAGCGGGGCGGCCTGTTTCTCCAATAGTGCCAGGAGTTCGGAGACGGGGAGCTGGTAGAGCTCGGGGAGGGTTCGGTTCTGCCATTTCCAGCAGAGGGCCTCGGGTTGGAGGCGGGTGCCGTGGCAGTCGGGGCAGAGGTTGTAGCTGCGGTACCGCGAGAGGAAGACGCGGTAGTGCATCTTGTAGGTGCGCGCCTCGAGGTAGCGGAAGAATCCCTTGAGACCGTACCAGGCGGCGGGCCACTCGACGCCGTTCTCGCCGTAGCCCGGCTCGCCGTCGATGACGTAGGCGCGCTGCTCGGGGGTGAGCTCGCAGAAGGGAATCTTGGTCGGTAGCTTCTTCTTCTTCGCGAAGCCGAGGAGGTCTCGCTTCGACTCGCCGAAGACCTCGCCCTCCCAGCATTTGATGGCGCCGTCGTCGATGCTCAGGGTCTCGTCAGGGATGGCGAGGCGGTAGTCGATGTCGATGATGCGGCCGAACCCGCGGCACTTCGGGCAGGCGCCGAGCGGGGAATTGAAGGAGAACATCGCCGGCGCGGCGGGCCGGAAGCGCCGGCCGGTCTTGGGCGAATGGAGACCGCGGGAGTAGTGGCCGAGCTCGCGGAAGAGGCAAGAGGCGAGAGGTGAGGGGCGAGTGGACTCGTCGCTCTCGCGAGCGACGCCACTTTGCACAGGGAACTCTTCGCCGAAGAGGCGGACTTCGCCTTGGCCGAAATGGAGAGCGGTCTCGACTGCTTCGGTGAAGCGAGGTTTGGCGTCGGAGGCGAGGACGAGGCGGTCCTGGACGACGAAGATCGTGGTGGCGGTGGCGAGGAGGGCGTCGCAAGACGACGCCCCTACCGTAGGCGTGGAGGCGGAGGCGAGCGGATCGCCGCTCTCGCGAGCGGCGCCACCGGAAGAGACGGCGGCATTGTGGCTTTTGCGAGCGGCGCTGCGGTCGATGCGCTTACGAGCCGCGCCACTTGGGGTGGAGGAGTCGATGCGCTCACGCGCATCGCTACGGGCTTCCAGGAGGTCGTCGATGCGGTGCTGGGTGCAGGCACCGGTTGAATCGGGGATCAGGATGCGCTGGTAGGACTGGCCCTGGAGATTTCCGAGGATCTCGCTCCAAGTCATGTTGGCTGGGCGGGCGACGGCGAAGGCGACGAGCACGGTGCGGTCGGCAAACTGAGCGGATGCCTTGGACCAGATCGTCTGCGGGTTGTCGTCGTCGACGCGTTCGCCTGTCTCGGGATCGAAGCATGAGGCGACGTGGCTGAACCAGACTTTGAAGTAGTCGCACAGTTCGGTCATCGTGCCGACGGTGGAACGCGAGGTCTTCACCGTGTTGGTCTGCTCGATGGCGATCGAGGGACGGATGTTCTCGATCGAGTCGACCTGCGGCTTGGCGAGGAGCTCGAGAAACTGGCGGGTGTAGGCGCTGAACGTCTCGACGTAGCGCCGCTGGCCCTCGGCGTGGAGTGTCTCGAAGACGAGCGAGGATTTGCCCGCGCCGCTCAGGCCGGTGACGACGACGTAGCGGCCGAGAGGGATGTCGAGGTCGAAGCCCTTCAGGTTGTTTTGGCGGACGCCGCGGAGGCGGATGGATTCGAGCGCAGGCATGTGGGAAGCCGCCGAGGTTTAGGCGAGACGGGGCGACGTGCAACCCGGGTTGCGTCGAACGGTCGCCGGCCGGGTGCTCCACGGCGGCGCGAGCTTGGATGAACGGCGCGCCGAGGTCAGGCCGAGGCGCGGAGGCGCTCGAAAAGCTCGAGGTAGGCGCTGACCTGGCGCCCGGGATCGAAACGCCCGCGAGCCCACGCACGCGCGGCGGCGGACATCGCGGCGCGACGTGCGGTGTCCGCGAGCAGGGCGGTGAGCGCCTCGGCGAAGCGCCCTCGGTCGCCCTCGGGGACGAGGATTCCGGAGACGCCGTCGTGGAAGCACTCGGCGGCGCCGCCGACATCGTAGCTGACGACGGGAAGTCCGGCGCATTGGGCCTCGACGAGGAAATTCGGGAGGGACTCGCGTTGCGAGGTGAGTACGGCGAGGGAGGCGGTGCGGTAGAACCGCGCCGGGTCGGCCTGCCAGCCGTGGAAGGACACGCGGTCGGCCAGGCCGAGCGCGGCTGCCTGGTGTTCGCAGGCGGGGCGGGAGCTGCCATCGCCGACGAAGGCCAGCCGCCAGGATAAGTGTGCCGGAAGCGTGGCGACGATGTCGAGGAGCTCGTGCTGGTTCTTCTCGGGGCGGAACTGTGCGACCCAGAGCAGTTGCGGGGGAAGGTCGGGAGCGGGGACGACCTCGAGAAGGGGGGCGTGGAGAAGGGCGTTGGGGATGACGGAGCAGCGGGCGGCGGCGCCCTCGGGGGCGACAAGGGTGCGGCGGGCGAACTCGGAGTTGGCGACGACGTGGCGTGCGGCGCGCAGGGAGCGGCGGTAGAGCCAGGGCAGCGCCTTGCCGGTGCGGACGGTGGCGACGACCGCCGCCTGCGGGAGCGCCCGCTGGAGCTGGGTGGCGCGGCAGTTGGCCATGCGGCCCATGCACAGAACGATGTCGGGCGCGAGTTGCTGCGCCCGGCGGGACAACCCAGGGGCGAACCAGTCGAGCCGCGTGTCGAAAGATTGGAGGGTGTGCTGGTCGACGGCGGTGCCGGCCAGTTCCCCGGCGAGCGTGCCGCCGGGGCGGAAGGCGAGCAGTGAGACGGCGTGGCCGCGTGAGGCGAAGGCGCGGGCGAGAAAGACGGTTTGTCGCTCGGTGCCGCCGCCGCGCAGCCAATCCTGGACGAGGAGAATTTTCATTGCTCCACGGGATGCGGCCGCGACAGTCGCGGCGAAACGACGATGAAAGACGGTTTCTTCAAACAGGTGCTGCGTTGGCTGGTGCTGGCGATGGGTGTGGCGCTGGCGGCGAAGCTTGTGAAGGGCATCGACTGCGACGACAGCATGGCGCTGTTCGTTGTCGTGATCTTGTTGAGCGTCTTCAACGCCTTTCTGAAGCCGGTGCTGGTGATCTTCACGCTGCCGCTGGTGGTGATGACGGCGGGCTTGGGGCTGTGGCTCATCAACGCGTTCCTGCTATGGGCGACGAGCCTGTTCGTGAAGGGATTCCATGTCGATGGGGCGTGGGCTGCGCTGCTCGGCTCGCTGATCATCAGCCTGACGAACCTGGCCTTCACGCGTTTCCTGATGCCGAAGAAGGCGCAGCGTCGCCGAGATCAGGAGCCGTCGCGACCGGCGCCGCCTCCGGGCAAGGGCGATGTGATCGACGTGTGAGCAGGCGTTAGTGCCCGAGATGTAGTCGATTCATCGATTTGTAGCAGCGGTCGGGCTTGTTGTCGGGCTGAAGGGCAGTGAGAAACTGCACGACTCCATTCATGCCCAGATTCTTCCCTCTCAAAACACAGCTGTTGCGGCTGCCGCTGTGGATGCTCGCGGAGTTGGCGTTGGCTGGTTCCAGTGCAAATGCTGCGCCGACGACCTATGCCGAATGGGCCGCGGCGAGCTTCACTGCGGCCGAGATGGCCTCGCAAACGACAAGCGGCCCCGAAGCCGATCCGGCGGGATGTGGAGTGGCGAATTTGACACGCTATGCGATGGGGCTTCCGGCGCGTGGTGCAGTCGTCGCTCCTGTGACGGCTCAGGTGTTGGCGGCGGGTGGCGGGACCTGCGCTGCGCTGCAGTTCTCTCGATCGGCCGTGGCGACGGATGTGCATTACGTGGTGTAGGCGAGCGCGGATCTCCAGACATGGCGGGATCTATCGACCTGGCGGCCTGGAAGCCCGACAACGGTTGCCGCGCGCGATGATCTCCCGATGGATGGTAGTGAGCGGCGATTCCTGCGGTTGAAAGTCGGATCCGGGGCGGCTCCGTTCCGGGTGCTGGTTCCTGCCTATTTCTATCCGGTGGGCGGGGCTTCGGACTACTGGGTCAAGATGACCGCTGCAGCGGCGAAGGCACCCGCGGGCACGATCTACGCCATTGCCAACCTCAACAACGGCCCCGTCAGCCCCTATGACGCCGATCGTGTATCCTACCTCGCTGCGATCAGCGCGTTTCGCGCCGCCGGCGGCAGAGTGCTCGGCTATGTCTCCACCGAGAGGGGAGCCCGAGCCGCGGGGGCCGTGAAGACGGACATCGATCTCTGGTATTCCATATTCGGTGTTGATGGCATCTTTCTGGACGAACAGGCGACGGGCGCGGACATGCTGACGTACTACTCGTCGCTGCGTGCACACATCAAAGCCAAGGGTGGAGAGGCCTTGGTCGTCGCCAATCCTGGCACCACGACGATCGAAGCCTACTTGGCCCTCAACGACGTGACCTGTGTGTTCGAGAACGTCGGCCCCGACTATTTCCCGAGTTGGAGCCCGGCGACGTGGGCTGCGAACTATCCGGCGAGCAAGTTCTACGTCCTGCCCTATTCCTGCACGGAAAGCCAAATGCGCGGCTATGTTTCTCGTGCCGCGGCCAACAACGTCGGCTGGATCTATGTGACCAATGACAACGGCACGAATCCCTGGGATACGCTGCCGAGCTATTTCGGCGCGCTAGTGGACGCAGCGCTGGCCGGGAAATAGGAGCCCCGTGGTTGTTCTGGGCTGCTGGAACCTTCGATGGCGGCGTTGTGCAGCCATTAGTTGGGCCAGTGGCTGCGGCGCCGTCCGACAGGCCGTGGTAATAGCCTGTCATGCCGGAGGTTTTCCCGGTTGACCGGGGCAGGGCAGGACGGCGACGTTGCGGGCCCCAAGACGGAACTGCTACCACCATGTCCGAAAACACCTCGTACGATCTCATCGTCATCGGCGGCGGGCCCGCGGGCTACGCCGGAGCCATCCGCGCCGGGCAGCTCGGCAAGCGCGTTGCCTGCGTAGAAATGGAGCGGGCCGGCGGCACCTGTCTGAACTGGGGCTGCATCCCTACCAAGGCGCTGCTCAAGAGTGCCGAGCTGTACAAGACGTTCCAGAAGGCCGACGCCTACGGGCTGAGTGTGCAAGGCACCGGGTTCGACTTTGCCAAGATCGTGCAGCGCTCGCGAGGTGTCTCCGACCAGATGGCCAAGGGCATCGAGTTCCTCTTCAAGAAGAACAAGGTCGACTACATCGTCGGCAAGGCGTCGGTGCCCGCCGCCGGCATGGTCGAGATCACTGAGGGCGCGAAGAAAGGAACGATCCTCAAGGCCGCGAAGATCCTCATCTGCACCGGCGCGAAACCGAAGCGCATCCCGGGTCTCGAGGTCGACGGCAAACGTGTGATGACCTCGCGCGAGGCGCTCGCGCGCACGGACCAGCCGAAGTCGATTTTGGTCGTGGGCGCCGGAGCGATCGGCGTCGAGTTCAGCTATTTCTACAATTCCTTCGGCTCGAAGGTGACGCTCGTCGAGATGTTGCCGCAGATCCTGCCCGTCGAGGACGAGGAGGTCGCGAAGCTGCTCGAACGCAGTCTGACCAAGCAGGGCATCGCCATCCACACCGGCACGAAGTGCGAGGACATCCGCGTGACGGACACGGGGGTGAAGCTCAAGCTGGTGAAGGGCGACAGGACCGAGGAGATCGAGGCCGATGCGCTTCTCCAGGCCGTGGGCGTGGGCGCCTACACCGAGGGTCTGCTCGGCGCGCGAGTGAAGCCGGAGCTGGACCGTGGGTACCTGAAAGTCGGCGACGACTACCAGACGACCGTGCCCGGGATCTACGCCGCCGGCGACATCATCGGGCCGCCGTGGCTCGCCCATGTGGCGACGTTCGAGGCGATCAACGCCGTCAACGGCATCTTCGGCGTGTCCAAACCCGAGCGCGTGAAACTGTTTCCGGGCTGCACCTACGCGCATCCGCAGGTCGCCAGCATCGGGCTCACCGAGAAGGCGGCGAAGGAGAAGAAGCTCGAGTACAAGGTGGGCAAGTTTCCCTTCACCGCCTCGGGCCGCGCCGTGGCGGCGGGCGACTCCGAGGGCTTCGTGAAGATCGTCAGCGACGCAAAGACCGGGGAGATCCTCGGTGCGCACATCATCGGTGGCGAGGCCACGGAGCTCATCACCGAGTTCGGTCTGGCGATGAACGTGGAGGCGACGATCGACGAGATCCACCACACGATCCACGCGCACCCGACGCTGAGCGAGGCGCTGGCCGAGGCCGCGGCGGCGACGCACGGCCAGGCGATCCACATCTGAGGGCCGGTGGGCCCGGGCTGTTGCCGCACTCCAAGTCCTGCATCGACCACGGGCACAGCCTCTATGCTCTTTCTCCCATGCGAACCTGCCGCAGCGCGCTCCTGATTCTTGTCGCTCTCGTAACCACCGTTTGGGTGTGTGCCGAGACGCCGACGCCGGTCCCGGCGCCGCCGAAGCCCTGTGTGTTCTGCGAGATCGCTGCGGGGCGGCTGGAGCCGGAGCTGGTCGTGTACCGCGATGAACTTGTGTTGGCGTTCATGGACATCGCACCCGGCAATCCCGGTCATGTGCTGGTCGTGCCGGCGCAGCATGCCGACGACATCGTGGCCGTACCTGCGGCGACCGCACAACGGATGATCGTTGTCGCGCAGTGCATCGCGCGGGCGATTCGGCGGACCGAACTGAGGGCGGAGGGGTTCAACTTCATCCTGAATACCGGGCGTGCGGCGGGGCAGACCGTCTTCCACGCGCATCTGCATGTGGTGCCCCGTTACTCCGGCGATTCCGGAGGACATGGCGACAAGCCGCGTCGGCGGCTGATGATCGAAGAGCTTGCGCCGATAGCGGCGAAGATCCGTGCGGCAGTGGGGGATGAGCTTCTGGTCGCGCCGGTCGCTCGCTGAGGTGCGCCACAGCCAGTGAGGCTGGCGTGCGGGGTGGCGTACGAGGATGTGCGTAGGGAGGGAACCTCAGGAGATTGTAAAATTACCATCGACGTCCCCTGCGGTGGCGGCGTGGAATGGGCGTGAACAGATGAACGATCCGGCCCCACAACCCCTTCGTGTGTTCATCGACGGCGGCACCGCCAGCGAGCGCGCCTTCTTGCGGGCGCAGATCGCGGCCATGCCCGCGAAACCCGAGGTGCTCGAGTCGGATCGGATCGAGTGCGTGCCGGCGGGTGAGGGGAATCCGTTCAACCGTCTGCTGCAGAGCAACCCCGTGGGTACGGTGTTGCTGCGCTGGGACGATCTCACGGTCATCGATGCAAACCCGGCGCTGGCTGAGCTGCTGGGTTTCGCGGTCGAGGAACTGCTGGGGCTTCAGCTCGACGAACTCGGTTTTCTCATCGATAGGCAGCCGGCGGAGAGCCTGTTGTCGCGGCTGCGGACGGCGACGGCGCTGCGGTTTGTCGAGGTGGAGTTCAAGACCAAGGCGGGTGCGCGCCGGCAAGCCACCGGCTTCTTCGAACGGCTGGAGCTGGACGGCGTGTGCTACCTGCTCGGGATGTTCGTCGACGAGAGCGAGCGAGACCGGGCGGCGAACGAGATTCGCAAGCTGGCGGTGTTCCCGGAGCTCAATCCGAACCCCGTGCTCGAATTCGATGCGAGGGGCCAGCTCACCTACTTCAACCGGGCGGCCGTCTCGCTCGCGCAGTCGATCGGCATCGAGTCGGTCGGCCAGATGCTGCCGTCCGGGCATGCCGAGTTCGTGGCTGAGTGCCTGGAGATGCAGCGGCCCCGACTCCGCTACGAGACCCGGCATGGTACGCGGACGCTTTCGTGGTCGTTCTACCCGATCGTCACGCACAGCGTCGTCCACTGCTACGTGGGCGACATCACAGAGCGGTTGCAGCTCGAGGAGCAGATTCGCCAGTCGCAGAAGATGGAAGCGGTGGGCCAGCTGGCCGGCGGCGTGGCGCACGACTTCAACAATCTGCTCACGATAATCCAGATGCAGATCTCCATGCTCCGGATGCGGGAGACGATGTCGGCGGATGTCGCCGCCGGGGTCGATGAGATCGCTTGCGCCGCGGAGCGGGCCACGAATCTCACGCGCCAGCTGCTCACCTTCAGCCGGCGCCAGGTGAAGGCGGCGCGCAATGTGGACGCGAGCGAGCTGGTGGGCGGCATGACGAAGCTGCTGCGCCGCGTGCTCGGCGAGGATATCGTGTTCGAAAGCCGGTTTGCGCCGGAGCTTCCTGTGGTGTTCGCCGATCCGGGGATGATCGAGCAGGTGCTGATGAATCTCGCCGTGAACGCGCGCGATGCGATGCCCCGCGGCGGGCGACTGCTCATCGAGCTGGATGTGGTGGCGCTGGACGAGAAACAGGCGCATCGCCACCCGAAGGCGCGGCAAGGACGGTTCGTCTGCCTGTCGGTCACGGACACCGGAGCGGGCATCGCGACGGAGAACCTCAAGCGGATATTCGAACCGTTCTTCACCACCAAGGAGGTGGGAAAGGGCACGGGACTCGGGTTGGCGATCGTCTATGCCGTCGTGGAGCAGCACGAGGGATGGATCGAGGTCGAGAGCGCGCTCGGGGTCGGGACGAAGTTTCGCGTGTTTCTGCCGGCCTCCTCCCATGTGGGTGCAAGAAACGGGATTGCGGGCGATGCTGCCGGCGAGACCGTGCCGGGCGGCAGCGAGACGATTCTTGTGGTGGAGGACGAGGTGGCGGTGCGTGCGGTGGCGCGCATGGCGTTGCGCCGGCTCGGCTACACCGTGCTGGAGGCGGAGAACGCCCCGGCGGCACTGCGGCTTTGGTCGGAACTGGGTGCCGGAGTGGATCTGCTGTTCACCGATATCGTGATGCCGGGCGGCATGAACGGGCATGAGCTGGCGGCACGTCTCCAACTTCTAAAACCCGATCTGAAGGTCCTGTTCTGCAGCGGCTACACACGAGAAGCCGAGCAGTTCGAGCCGGACGGCAAGGGCGGCGCGTGCTTCCTGCCGAAGCCGTACAAGGCGGCGGAGCTTGCAGTGGCTGTGCGGCGGGTCCTCTCCGCGGCTGCAGTCTGAGCCGGCACGGACGACGCGATCAGTCGTTGCGGGCGCGCTCTGCTTGGCGGCTGGACGGTTCGCGGCGGAGCAGCCAGGCGGCGACGAGAAGAAACGCCAGATCGCGGGCCAGATACTCGAGGTACCCTGCGCCGCGGACCGAGGCGGGACGACCGAAACAGCCGCAGACCACATCGAGCCCGCGCCAAGCCGCCTGGGCGAGTGCAGCAAGAAAGACGATGTTCAGCGCTGCGACGATCCAGAGCGCGGCGCGGCGGTGGTTGGACCAGAGCAGGGCGATGCCGGTGCACAGCTCGACCCAGGGCAACCAGAGTGCGAGCACGGGCACAAGCGACTCGGGCAGGGCGCGATAGGTGAGGATCGCTGCGTGGAACGCGGCGGGATTGGCGATCTTCAGGATCGCTGCGCAGATGAAGACACCGGCGAGCGCGAGGCGGAGCAGCCAATCGAGGGTTTTCATCGGGGCTGCGGGATCGGTTGTGATTTTTTCCACGCGGACCAGCCGCCGTGGAGGATGAGGACATCGTCGAACTGGTACTCGCGGCGGAGTTTTTCCGCGACGGAGCGGCTGGAGCCGCAGGCGCGGTCGTCGCAGTAGACGATCACGCGCATGCCCGGCTGCCAGCGGGCGAGGAGCTCGACGATCTGGCTGTCCCAATCGTCGAGGGTGAGCGGGATCGACTCCGGGATATGGCCGTTGGCGAACTCGGTGGCTGATCGGGCATCGATCCAGAGGAGCGGCCCAGGATGGACCGTCGCCGCGGCGAGGAGGATCTCGTCGGGGGCGGGCGGATCGCGCAAGAGGGTGCGAGCACGAGGGTCGAACGCGCACGCAGCGGCGGCGAGGAGGGAGGCGATGCCGAGTATCCCAAGCCAGCTGCGTCGGAGCGAGTCCATGACGGCTAGGATTTCGGCGGCTGCTGGCCGGCGCTTGCGGCCGGAAGCGTGCGCGCGACAACGTTGAAGACTCGCTCGGCCTTGGCGTCGCCGATGAGCGCGCGGATGGTGATCACGGTGTAGTTGATCACCTCCGCCGGAGGAACGACCTCGATGTCGAACTCGCGGCCGCTTTCGCCGACGGGTGTGAAGGAGACGGCGAAGCGCGTGTCGCTGCTGGTCAGTTCGGCGATGCTTGCGGGGTGACCTTCGGCGAAGGTGAGGCGCATGTGCTTGGGCGTGCGCGCTTCGCCTGGCTTCCAGAAGACGAAACGGGTGTCGAAGGAGACGAGGGGCTCGATGTCGGCGACGAACTGGAGCGTGGAGGTGGCTGCATCATCTGTGGCGACGGTGATGCTGGTGCGGTAGAGCCCTTCGCGGTTGCGCGGCTCGAAGAGAATGCGGAGTTCGCCGCGTTCGCCTGGGGCATAGGTGTTCTTGGCGAGGCTTGGTATGGTGCAGCCACAGCCGGGGTGGATACCGGTGATGGTGATCGGCTTGTCGCCAGCGTTCACGAACTTGAAGCTGGTGTTGGCGGCGGTCTCCTCGGCGCGGACCTGCACGGCGGCTTCGAGCGAATCCCATTTGAGCGCTGCGGCGGCGGGAAGCGCCGCGACGAGGGCGAGGGCGGCGAGGCGGAGGGGAAGAACCGTGGCGGCCGGGCGGGACATGTTCGGAATCTCAGTGACCGAGGCGGCGGTAGTCGAGCACGGTGTGGCTGATGGCTCCTGCTGCGACAGCGGCGACATCGGTGACCAGCTCGGGCGGGGTGAGATCGTGGCCGGGGGTGAAATCGAAACGGTGCACGCCGTCGGCATCGGCGGGAGCGAAGAGGCGGGGAAGGATGTTGTGCGCGGGGACGGTGCGGCGGACGGGCGAGTCGGGGTGGGCGGGATAGGGGAAGTTGAGGTTGTGAACGGTGAAACTGCGCGGCGGTGTCTGCGCCAGCAGTTCAGGGGCAATCCGGGCTGCGTGCTGGGCGGAGAGGCGGACGGTGGCGTGGAGCTCGGGCTCGGGTTTCCCGCCGGCTTCGCGGAGTCGGGCGAAGGCGGGCATGGGGATGTCCTGCGAGAGGGCTACGGCGGGCAGGCCGTGGAGGGCGCCTTCCCAGGCGCCGCCGATGGTGCCGCTGGCGATGATGAAGGCCAGGGATGTGTTGCGGCCGATGTTGATGCCGCTGACGACGCCCTCGATGGCAGGCGCGCCGGCGGGGAGCAGGTGGGCGAGGGCGATGTTGACGCAGTCGCTGGGCGTGCCGTCGACCGACCAGGTGGGGCAACCGAAACCGCGGTCGGCCTGGAGGGAGCGCAGGGGGCGGTGCCGGGTCTTGGCGGCGCCGATCCAGCTTTGCTCGCCGGCGGGGGCGGCGACGAGGAGCCGATGGCCGGCGGCGAGGAGGGCGTGGACGAGTTCGTGGAGGAAGACGGAGTCGAGACCGTCGTCGTTGGTGACGAGCAGATGCATGCGCAGCGCAGAGGGATGGAGGGGCGCTCGGCGCGTTGCAGCGAAAAAGCGACGGAGCTGCGGGGGGCGGGCGTGTCAGCAGGCGACGCGCTGGCGAGCGGCTTGGGCGAGGAGGGCGTGAATGCGCAGGGCGAGCTGGTACGGGCTGAAGGGCTTGGGGAGGAAATCGTCGGCGCCGGCTGCGAGCGCGAGCGGCCGGGCCTCGGCCTCGGGGCAGGCGCTGGCGATGAGGATGGGGAGCTGGGCGATCTGCGGGTCGCTGTCGCGACGGATGCGTTCGCACAGGCTCAGGCCGACGATGTCGGGCAGCATGATGTCGATCACCAAAAGGCTGTGACTAAATTGGCGCAGGGCGAGGAGCGCCTCGGCGCCGTCGTGCGCGATGTGGGAATCGTGGCCGGCGGTGCGGATGGTGATCGCCATGAATTCGGCGAGGTCCGGGTCGTCTTCGACGATGAGGATGCAGGTCATAACGGCTCCGACAATCGGCCGGGACCATTGCCCCCTGCAATCGGGCCACGTGACGACTCGGTGACGATCGCGTGGCGGGATGGCGGCGGGTCAGACGAGGGCGGCGAAATCGAGGACTCGGGGTTGGACGAGGCGCTCGAAGTCGCGGTAGTGCATCTGGATCAGTTCGGTGTGGGAGCCGGCGTTGAAGGCGATGAAATCGTCCTCGGTGAGCTCACCGGCGACGTAGACGGGCATGCCGTAGAGGTTGCCGAAGGGCGGCATCGCGCCGGTTTCGCAGCCGGGGAAGCAGTCGTGGAAATCTGGCTCGTGGGCCATCTCGATGCGAGTGGCTCCGGCGAGCTCGCCGAGCAACTCGATGTCGACGTGGCGGCTGGCGGGCAAGACGGCCATCGCCAGTTCGCCGTCGAGGCGTACGATGACGGATTTGGCGATCTCGCGACCGGAGATGTGGCTGGCGGCGGCGATTTCCTGGGAGGTGAAGGCTGGCGAGTGCGAGATCACGGTGTAGCGGATCTGCTCGCGATCGAGGTAGTCGCAGAGGGCTTTGAGTACCATGGCAGCTCCTTCTCGGTGGGGTTGATGAGCGACAGAGAGCGGCTCGATGCCGCGTAGTACGATATGTTACGCGCGCCTGCGGCGGCGTCCATCCGGCGCAACAGGAAGTCGCGATTCCCGGGCTTGCCCAGGCCACTGCGGTGTGCCCATGCTCGCGCACATGATTTTCCGACCGAAGACGCTGTCGCTTCTCCTGCTCGGTGCTGTGGCCGCGACGGGCCTGATGGCTCGTTCGGGGTTCACGTGGGAGGAGCTCAACACGATCGACACGAAGTGGCCCGAGTCGAAGGCGACGACGACCGGTCTGCGCTACATCGTGCTGAAGGAAGGGCAAGGAGCGCAGCCGAAGTCGGGTGAAATAGTGAAGGTGCTGTACAGGGGCATGTTCTTCGACGGGAAGGTGTTCGACCAGAAGAGCGATCCCTCGCACCCGTTTGCGTTCCGGCTTGGCCGCGGCGAGATCATCCGCGGCTGGGAGGAGGGGATTGCGATGATGCGGGTGGGCGAGAAACGCCTGCTGCTTGTCCCCTACGACCTGGCCTACGGCGCGCGCGGGCAGCCACCGCGCATCCCGCGGCAGACTTCTCTGGTGTTCGAGGTCGAGATGCTCGGAATCGACCCCGTCGTCCCGCCCGCCGGCAGCAGCGAGGCCGACGACCGATGAAGCACACCACCGCCATCCTGCTCGGGCTCGGCGTGCTGCTGGGAACCGTAGCCGGCTGTAGCCGGAAGACTGAGACTTCGGCCGAGCCGGCGGCCTCCTCCGCGCCGAAGCTGCCGCGACCCTCGACCGAGGAGGTGTGGACTGCGGAGCAGATCGTTTTCCTGAAGGAGAAATTCGGCGAACTCCAGCACACGCCCAGCGGCCTGTACTTCAAGATCCTGCAGCCGGGTGAAGGCGAGGCGAAGCCCTCGCGCGCGAACCTGTGCACGGTGCACTACCGCGGCACGTTCCTCGACGGGCAGGTATTTGACGAGTCCTACAAGCGCGGCCAGCCTTTCAAGTTCCGGGTCGGCGTACCCGGTGTGATAGCCGGCTGGAACGAGGCGGTGGCCGACATGCACAAGGGCGAGAAGCGGCTGGTTGTCGTGCCCTATTGGCTGGGCTACGGCGTGGCGGGCAGGGTCCCGGTGATCCCGTCGCGCGCGACTCTTGTCTTCGAGATCGAGCTTCTCGGCTGGGAGACCACCGCGAAGGTGCCGACCGGCGGCCAGTAGGCCGCAGGATGCACTCCGGAACGCGAATCACCCGAACCCCCGGAACCCATGTTCGACGTTCAGTACAACTTTTTCAGGGACCTCGACCGGCGCAGTGTCGCCGAGGGGCTAGGCGAGGCGCAGTGCGCCGCAGTCGTGGAGCTGAAACGCAAGGCGATCGACTCCGCGCTCAACCGCAGCAATCCGCTCGCGCGTGCGGTGCTGGATGGGACGACAACTTTCGTGGCGACCTACGACGGGTTTTCCCACGCGTTCCGCGGATTGAGGCGCTTCGTGCCGAAGACACACGATGCCGCGTGGAATGAGCGGCTGGAGCAGCTCGCGCAGATCGTGCCCAATGTCGGCCATTTCCGGCGGCGCAGCGTCTTCGCCTTCGACAACCCGACCAACGGCACGCTTTACGGGGCGATCGCCGGCATCGCGGCGGCGTTCGTCCTCACCGGCGAGGCCGAGCCGGGCGAGCAGCCGGAGATTCTCTGGGCCGGAGCGCCCACTGCGATCGTCGCCGGCCTGACGGCGCTGGGCTTCGCCTTCGGCGCGGCCGCGATGTTCAAATACCGGATTCGCAGCTACGATCGCATTCACGCCCGCGAGGCCGCCGGCTACATGGACCTGAATTACGAGTTCTTCCGCTCGGGCGATACACACGGCTGGATTGAATGCCTCCGCGCCGAGGCCGCCGCCGCGCAGGCGAAGCTGGCCCGGCCGGATTGAACTGCGAGGCGGCGGCGAGAAACTTGCGGTCGGCGATGGCTCCCGTTCTAGTGCCGACTCCACGATGAACACCGCCGCCGATTCCGCCGCCTACGTGCTGTTGCTGTTCAACGAGTGCAGCCTCGCGCTGCTGCACCGCGACGGACCGGGTGCCTCCTGGCAGGCCACGGCCGGCGGACGCGTAAGCGCCGCGCAGACGCTCGAGGCTGTCGTCCACGAGGCGCTTGGGCGAGTCGCGGGCGCCGGCGGGCGTGCTGTACCGGTGGCCACTACCGGCGGCGCGGCCTTGTATTTCGCGCTCGTGCCCGATGCTGCGGCCTGCACGACGACCGGCGGGGAGTGGGGGCGTTTCTCGCTGCTCGAGATGGCGGCGCTGGCGGAGCAGGGAGAGCTTGCGCCGGAGCTGACCGCGGTGCTGCCGGCTGTGCGCGCCCATGCGATCCGCATCCCCTATCTCAACCACAGCGAGAGCGACTACATCTACCGGTTCCGCACCGAGAAGCAGCGCAACCGCTCCGTGTATCGGTACGACGAGGGCGCTAGCCGTCTCTACCAGAGCGTGCTGTGCGAGGCGATCAAGCGGCTCCGGCGCGTGAAGGAACGCAGCGCGGCCGCACCTGCGCTCCTGGACTTCGGCGCGGTTCGCTATGTCCTGCCCAGCCACTTCGGTTTCTGTCTGGGGGTGCAGAACGCCATCGAGCGCGCCTACGAGACCATCGCCGCCAATCCCGGCCGGCGCGTGTTCATGCTCAGCGAGCTGATCCACAACCCGTTCGTGAACGAGGATCTCACGGCCCGCGGACTTCGTTTTCTCCAGAGCGACAAGGGCCGGCCGCTCGCCGATTCAGCCACCGGCCGGGCGCTCTGGGACGATCTCCGCCGCGACGACATCGTCATCATCCCCGCTTTCGGCGCGACCGACGAGGACAAGCGCCGGCTGATCGAGCGCGGCATCGAGCTCAACCGCCACGACGCCACCTGCATGCTGGTGGAGAAGGTCTGGAAGGCCGCCCGCCGGTACGGAAAGCTCGGTTACACCGTGATCATCCACGGCAAGCATGAGCATGAGGAGACGAAGGCAACTTTCTCCAATAGCTCGATCTTCGCGCCCTCGCTGATCATCCGCGACGCGAGGGAGGCGGAGCGGCTCGCCGCCGTGATCGCGGCGCCGTCGCCCGAGGAGGCGAGGGCGGTGTTCGCTGCGACCTTCGCCGGACGCCACACCCAAGGCTTCGATCCGGTGCGCGACCTGCAGCGCGTGGCGGTCGTCAACCAGACGACGCTGCTGCGCAACGAGACGCTGCGGATCATCGACCAGTTGGAGAGAGCCTACTCGCAGCGCTACGGTGCCGTGGCCGTGGCCGAGCATCTGTACTCGGAGAGCCGTGGCGACACGCTCTGCTATGCCACCCAGGTCAACCAGGATGCTCTTGGTCGGGCGCTCGAGCTGCCGCTCGATGCGGCGCTCGTGGTGGGAGGGAAGAACAGCTCCAACACCTTCCAGCTGTTCCGCCTGTGCGAGAAGAAGCTCGGGCTGGCGGCCCACTACATCCAGTCCGAGCGCGACATCGTCTCCCTCGCCGAATTGGAGCACTTCGTCTTCCCGCATCACCCTGGCGATCCGCGCGAGGGCCGTACCGAACGGCGGGGGTTTCTCGGTCCGCAGGGGGCGAGCGCGCGCACGGTTCTGATTACCGGTGGGGCCTCGTGTCCGGACGGATTGATCCAGCAGGTGGTTGCGCGCATCAACGGCTTTTTCCCCGCAGGCCAGCTTCGGCCAATCGAGCAAGTGCTTGCGGAGCTCGAGGCGGCGGACCCGAAGGGCGACGATCAGCGCTGCTGAAGCTGCGGGCGGCAGCCAGCAGGACGCCTGCATGTTCGAAGGTACGCTTGCTTCGCGGGCACCGGCGTGGAGCTTGGGCGCATGCGCGCACCCCGCCAAAGGATCCTAGCCCTTGCCGTAGCGATGCTGTGCGCCTGTTTTGCCATGAATGCGGATGCCGTCGCCCAAGAACCTGCAAAGACAACGGTGCCGACTGTCCGGTCGGCCTATCTCGGCGGAGGCTGTTTCTGGTGCCTCGAGGCCTACTTCGAGATGCTGCCGGGCGTAGTGGCGGTGGTAGCTGGATATGCCGGGGGCTGGAGCCCGCACCCGACCTATCGCGAGGTCTGTGCCGGTGAGACGGGCCATGCCGAGGTCGTTCGCATCGACTACGATCCGGACCGGATCGGCTACGAGGCACTGCTGGAGAAATTTTGGCTGGTGCACGATCCGACATCGATCGATCGGCAGGGCCCCGACGAGGGTCCGCAGTACCGCTCGATCATCCTCTGGACGGACGAAGCGCAACGGGTGGCGGCGGAACGTGCGCGCGAGGCGTTGCAGCGGCGGATCGGTGCGCGGGTGGTGACGGAGATCGTCCCGTTGACCGAATTCCATAAGGCGGAGGACTACCACCAGGACTACTACAGGCGAAATCAGGGGCAGGGATATTGTCGGGCTGTGATAGCGCCGAAGCTCAGGAAACTGGGGGTGAAGTGACCCCGTGCCGGCGCAGACGCGAAGCCTCGGTCGGATTCAGGCGACCATGAGGAAGTCGCGACCCTCGATCCGGCCTTGGGCGCGGAGCTGCTCGCGGATGAATTCGCGGGCACCGCGGGTGCCGACAGCCCCGAGGATGAAGCATTTGGCAGCTGGTGGCATCGCATCGGGGGCAAGCACGGGTAAGCCGGCGATGGTGTGCCCGATCTTTGACGACGCGATATCGCAGTAACCGGCCAGGCGGATGCCGTGTGCGGCCAACGCCGCGAAACGCTGGCGGGTGGGCTTGCCGGCGCCGCGTAGGAAGATCGGACGTGCGGGATCGATCCCGCGCTGGATCCAGCGGGCGAGGTAGGCGCACTTGCAGGCGTAGAAAGCGTCGGTGGAGTAGTGCGGATCGGTGCGGGAGAGGCGGCGCGGCGGATCGTTCCAGATGAGGAGCGGCTCGGGGATCTTGGCGAAGCGAACGCCGGCATCGAGCCAGCGCAGCCAGAGTTCGTAGTCTTCGGGCCAGTCGTGTTCGCGGTAGCCGCCGTGGGCGGCGACGAGCTCGCGGCGGAACATCACGGAGGGATGGGCGATGGGGGATTCGACGAAGCGGTTGAGGGCAATCGCGTCGGGGGTGAGCAGCGAGTTGGACCACTCGACGTGGAGGGCGTAGCCGCGATTGGCGACAGGATCGCCACCGAACTCGACTTGGGTGGCGCAGAGACCGATCTCGGGGTGAGTGGCGAGGTAATCGACTTGGCGGGCGAGACGGGTGGGGCGGCATTCGTCGTCGGCGTCCATACGAGCGACAAGCGGGGCGCGGGCGGCGGAGAGTCCGGCGTTGAGCGCGGCGACGATGCCGGACTTGGCGATGGAGAGAATGCGGATGCGAGCGTCGGCGGTGGCTGCGGCGGCGAGGAGCTCGGGAGTGGCATCGGTCGAGCCGTCGTCGATGGCAAGGAGTTCCCAGTCGGGGAGGGTTTGAGTGCGCAGAGAATCGAGCGCTCGAGCGAGAGTGGCGGCGGCGTTGTGGACGGGCAGCAGGATGGAGACGGCGGGCGACATCGCGGTGGGAGCTCTGCCGGGTGGCGTGGGCTAGCGAACTGCAATTCTTG
>Ga0209098_1000485_pt1 | contig 43685 bp, 44 predicted proteins | sample AD_JPNHW1_MetaG_FD_184429 | JGI IMG/M metagenome (GOLD analysis project Ga0209098, IMG submission 184429) | Active sludge microbial communities of municipal wastewater-treating anaerobic digesters from Japan - AD_JPNHW1_MetaG (SPAdes) (version 2) | ecosystem: Engineered > Bioreactor > Anaerobic...
GGGGCCGGCTCAAATGAAGGGGCCAGCTCAAATGAAGTAGGTGTGGTCTCCCCTGGTGATCACAACTCCGGCCATCACAACTCCGGCGATTGCAACTCCGGCCATTACAACACCGGCCATTACAACACCGGCCATTACAACTCCGGCAATCGCAACTCCGGCCATCACAACTCCGGCCATCACAACTCCGGCGATTGCAACTCCGGTGAGCGCAACTACGGCGATTATAACTCCGGAGGATGGAACAGTTGTGATAGAGAGACTGGATTTTTTAATACGGCCTCTCCTAAGATGATAAATGTCTTTAATAAACCTTGTCCTGTCAATTTATGGAGAGAAGCTGAGAAGCCTGACTTTATATTTTTCACAATAAATCAGTGGGTGTGTTTTTCAGATATGACTGAGGCAGAGAGAGCAGCTTTCCCCTTTGCAGAGACTGTTGGTGGCTTTGTAAAGAGCGTGCCCTACCAAGAGGCTTTTATAGCAAGCTATGAGGGCTTAACAACGGCAGAGAAAAAAAGACAAACTGCTTTATTAAAGGCTCTGCCTAACTTCGATCCTAATGTATTTTTCGTAATATCTGGTATCATGATCCCTTAACGGCGACACAAAAATGGAGAAATAAAAATGCGAAAACTTATTCCGTTGGATGCAAATATCAAAGACTTCATGCAAGAGCATATATTTAAAATCGACTTGCCTGTTTTTGAGCAAGCAATTTTAAGCGATTTAAAGCAATATTCTGATGACGAGGACTTGCAAGACTTCATAAAATGGTATTTTATTAGCTGGCTACTCCCGTCACAATTTAGTAAATTGCCGCCGGCTTGCGAAATAATGGACAGATTAGTGCGTATGCACGCGCACAAGGCACGCACTGTAGATTCGACTATGACGGCAGGCATAATGCATACTATGCGTATTATTAGAAAGTTTCTTGAAATTTTTGGAATGCCTGGACTTATGTCCGCCGAAGATTTAGTCTATTTAGCTGGTCAGCTGCCAAATAGCAATGGCCACACGCTCGTGTGTGGCCGGTCCGGCACAGTCATGCCCCTATTGCTCAGTAAAAATTTTACACCAAACACGGGGCTGGCACACGCTTATGAAATAAATAATTACGCGAACAGAGACGCAGAGCTGCCGTATTCTTTAGAGGCTGTCAGCGGCATAACTAGCGCTGCTTTGGCGTCGCCGTCAGAGCTACATGGAATAATTGCCTTTGGGCTGTCTGACAATGACTTACTGGCGTGCGCACTTAAGCATAATATGCACGCATCAGCCCGTATTATCGGCGTGGGCACGTTAGAGAGCAATAAAAAAATGTCGGCAAACGATATGCCTCCGCTGAAATGCGTCAGTCAGTTTAGCAAGAATCAACTCATAGCAAGGCCGTTTTTGGTAAGTCCTAAATCTATATGGGCAGCACTGACTGACCCAATGCAAGGTTTTTTGATAGACAAGACAATGGAAAGCTCTGAGATATACAGTCACTTAGAGCTGGCAGATAGCTGCTATACTCCAGTAATAACTGAGTTGGTAAAACGCAAGGCTAATAATCTAGGCAGCAACGCTTCACGGCAAGCCCGCTCGGTGCCGGAGACGCATTTTCAGGTAATACTCGACGAGGTGCGGGAAGACCAAGGGCAGAGCTTGCACATGGCATACTTAGAGTACCGACAGCGACAGCGACAGCAACAGCGACAGCAACAGCGACAGCGACAAATGGAGCAGCCATCCTCTCCGTACGAATCCGCTCTTCAGCCTCCGCCAACATCAGCCTTGGCAAGTCTTGACATATCTGCGCTTGAGAGCCATTATGGAAGGCAGATCAGGCAGGTCTCAACGCCGTTAGTCAACAACGGTGCTGTGGCACTTGGGTACGAAGCAGGCGCGCTAGTGCTTAACGCGTATGACTCGACTATATACCTGGTTGTTAGCATTGGAGATACCGGGTTTGAGTTTAGGAGAGTATAGGCTAGTCTGTTAATACGTTAGCCGAGCCTGAGATGCACACGCCTGGGCCGCAGGGCACGATATGAACGTCCCCGACTCTATGAATTGGTATGTCGTTAGCCAACGATAAAGCACTGCCCGTTATTGCGTAAGAAATTACACAATGCGGGCATGTGCTTATACCAATATCACCGATTCGCATAATATTTAGGTCATTAGCAAGTACGTCAGGAGAGCCTCGGTAATGCGTGCTAATCCAGCCATGTGGGCAGCATAGCGCACCGACCGAGCAGATGCCGACTGACAAGTCTGTTATGCGAGAAATCGGTATATTTGGCATAGCTTACTGCCCAGTCAAAGATCGTATCTCTTCGGAAGATAAGCTTTCTAATAGCTCTTTTATTGTAGCCAATTTTTTTAGGTCTATCTCAGGAGCTTTACTACATAGCTTTTCAGGCAGAATTATTTGCATTACGCCTTTGTAAAGCTCGCTATCCGGATTTACGTCTTTTGCCCATGTGAAATCACTGGGCTTAGTGTTGATAGTATACTCTTCTGGCGGCTTATTCGAAGAGTCGGCAATTCCAGCAGCGTGTGACAGGCTCGTGCTATTTGACGCCGTATTAAAGACTGTAATGCAGAAGCCACGAAAGTTCATTTCTCTCTCTAATAAATCATACGATTTTATATCGTCAAAATGCTGTCGTTTAAACTGTGCCAACACAGAACATACGATTCCATTAGAGACCAAGATCATGTTTACATTTTCGTTAGCCATAATACCTCGCTTATTTTTTTAGCAAAGTTTTTAATGCCTGCGCCAGGCTATGCTCGAAATTAGATATGCCCCGGCCCGCTTTGCCCATAATCGATGCTAGGCTATTCACACGCACTTTGTCAAGAATTTGTTTCTCTGGCATTTTATTGGCTTTAAAGGCGTTTAAAATCTTAGCAATGTCATCCGAATTATCGGCTATGTACTTATTGCTTAAAAGCACGTCGTCTAGGCTCGTGCCAAGAATTTTGTTTATAAAAGCCTTCTCACCAGTAGCGGCCCGCATTTTATCGCGTAGCACTTTTCCTTCTGGGCCGAGTATTCTTGCATTCATATTGCTTTCTTGCAAGATAACTCCCGGGGACTGATGTGCTGCTCCTAGAGATCTCAGACCAGTTTCGCCTGACACGCTTTTACCGAATTCGCCCCCTTCCATAGGAAGACGATTTTTAAGCTCGGGGTCGATCACGTGCAAAAGCTCGGATAGCTCGTGCGTCTGCATGCTTTTGTTTACGCCAGAGTCCCGAAGACTCTGCCCAGATATGCCTGCGGGCGCGTAAGTATCGGCAGTGCTTTGCAAATGCGCTAACAGGCTTTTAATCTGTGAAGCATACTCACGCTTAGCAAAGCCAGGCAGCTCGCGCATCTTAGATATTTCTTTAGGCGCCGACGCAGTCAAATTAGCAAGCGCATTATTGTCTAGCAAGTCTGTAGCTACTTGGGATTTGGCCAGATTAACGCCTCGGGCGTAGCTTTTCTGTGTCATAGTTCCGAACGGGGATTTACCAGACTCTAATAGATCGTCGTTTGCACTCAAGGCATCTGATAAATCTCCAGCCTTTAATGCCTCGCTTACTTGCCTTAACTTGGCCATAAAGCCTGCTTCGTCTAAGTTCGTTAAAGCGCCGGAATCTTGTATTTGTTTTAAGCTGCTGTCTAAGTCAGAATTGCGCATATGCCGAACAGCTTGCTCCAGGCCGGCACCGATTCCATAGCCGCCGATAGCTCCGGCAGCTGATATTGGCGAGTCTTCGTTGCCTAATAATACACCACCTAAAGCAGCAGCGCCTAGCCTTTGCGGCAGCTTATATTGCCCAACGCCACCGATTGCATCCAGGACTAAGTTGCCCAGATTATTATTGCCAGATATTAATTGCTTAATAGCGTCAGCGCCGCCAGGTACGACTGTTAGCGTGTTCTTTTTTAGCTTATTAGCTTTGAAAATACTATTAACGTCGTCGATCCAGTCTTGCACTTCTGGAGAGTCTATTAAAAAATTAGCAGGCTGTGGCATAGGCATTACTTTCTCGCTTTCGCATTACGCGTCTGACTCACTTCCAAGATAATTCACTGTTATTTCCCCGTCCCAGAACGTGGCTATACGTGGCAATGTTATGCCATCTGGCGAGCTTATTAAATTTATATTGCCGTTTACATCATGATGCTCCACAAATATTTCCAACGGCTGAAAGACTTTTTGAGCGCCTAGTAAATAGGCAGCAGCAACTAAGTCAGATTCTTGCAATTCTTGAGAGTTAGCCACGCCGCGGACAAAGCCTTTTAAAGCCTCTGCCATATTAGGTATTTCGGCCTCAGCTAAGTAGCTTAACGCAAAGCTCACGTAGGCAGGCTCGTATGCGCGTGCCAGTATATCGGCTACTACGACGCGTTCATCGTCGCCGGTTATTACGCTTTGCAGCGCTTTCATTTCAGGCACCCAGATAAAATTAATCTTAAATGGCGTGTTTGGCATATAGTCTTGGACTATTGTATCAGCAAATTCTATGGCGATGTGTTCTTTAATCGAAAAGCGATATAACGCATCTCGGCTAATGATTTTATACTGCGCTGCCGGTGTTAAGAAAATTCCTGTTTCGGCCTCAGATACTGGCTCTAACAGCTCGATCGATGTGATTTTCAAAATAGGGACGTAGCCAGCAAAGCTTGCATCGGTAATTTCGTAATATTTATTATCGGGGTATATTATCTTGCTATCCTGAATAGGCTGGCGCGTTTTTATATAAATGTCAGACTTGCCCCCGATATTATCGTTAATTAGCGCTACGTAATCACGCTGCATCTCAGGATCTCGGTACCCAATCGTGCGCATATCAGATATAAATGGGAATAACTCTGGCAGTGTGGCCCTGGCGCCTTTTTTAGTAACTAAATCACGCACGGCAATGCTGTATTGCGCTTTAAATTTTAAAGCGTCGTTGCTCTCTGACGGATAGCCACCAGTAATTTCGTACGGATTGGTGAAGCTAAGCATGCCTACGGGCATAGGCATTGTGCTAATATTTACCGAGTTGGCCGGCAAGTTATAATCAAAACTTGGCAGCTCGGCGTCTATTATGCAATCGAAGTAATAAGTGCCGTTTTCGTAATTTAAAGCCATCTCGTCTTTTGTGATAGCAATCGTAGCGCGCGTATAAAACTTTAAGTTATTGCTGGTCTTAAACTCATGCTCGGAGTATAAGATAGCGTCTCTGGGCTCAGCAAAGTAAATACGGATTATGCCTGTAGCATTTGTACCGTAGTCGCGCTCGACAAATACGTTAGACGCCAGTAAATCAGCATCCTGCTCGGATAATTTCTCAATACGGGAAAACGCCAGCCGTTCCCGGATTAATTCTAGCTCAGTATGATATGGAGAAATAATTAAATCTAACGGCTTGACAGCTAAGTCTTTTACGGCAGAGCCTTCCCGGCTTGCCATGATGCGGCCGTCAGATGTCTCGATCCCACGAGCTACCATTCCCAATATATCTATCTCAGTTAAAGGCACAACTTCAGATAATCGCGTGGCTTTGTGCAGCAGCGACGGCAGCTCGTCGTCAGATATCAGCGCCGTCTTTTCGTAAAAGCCCATATCAGGCCCGTTACCTAAATAGCTCTCGCTTTCGAACTTCTTGCCAGTGTCAACACAGGGGCTGTAGTCGGTTAGATTAAAATTATTTTTAGCTTCGTTTACGAACTTAGGGTCGATATTTCGAACGAACTGCGAAGTGTCTATTATGCTTTTCAGGCTCGTGAATTTTGCTTGCGTGCAATTATAATATACCGAGTAATAGGCTTTTATATATGCGCTTATGTCGGCCCTAAGCGCTATGTCGCATTTAAATAAGATGGTATTAGCGACCGAAATAGCCGACTCGTTTTTTGAATAAATCCCGTTAGGGCAATTTACAATCGTGGCGTGTCTCAAGTCATAGACGGCGCTTTGCTCGTCTAAAAGTACACCGGCGTACTTGCAATTCGTGATCAAAAGCTTTTTTATATAAGAATTCGCCGAAGCAATAATATGCTTTAGATATAAGCCATAGCCTAAGTTATTTAGTATGCAGTTGCTAATTTCATACGTCATGGCCGAATTATCGCATTCGGCATAAATGCCCAGCATTTTGTAAAAGTAATCCGTGTGCTCGGGCACGAAATTTTCGGCAGCAAAGTCATCGATCTTGACTTTACCAGTGTCGGCATAAATCTTTATGCCATAAGCGTAGCCGGAGTTCGAGTGTATATTTCTTACAGCGTTATTTTTGATTAAATAATCGCCGTTGCCAGATACCGAGATAAAGCTAAAAAAGCTACTCGGGTTCAACACCGACGGATAGCTGTTTATAAGACCGTCGCAAAAGTTACCAGTTAGTTCTACCGAAGAATTTTCGCATTTGAATAACTCAGTTGCCGGGACATCGTGGCAATACCAAGAGCTGTCTATTTCGTTTCCGAGTATTTTTATATTTGCTGAATTTTGCACGCGTATTGCGTACGCATGACTAGTACTTGCCGGCGCGTTTAAGAATTTTAAGCCTGAGATACTAATGCTGTCGGAGTTGCTTATTAAAAACGTGGCGTGCGTACTTGTCGCAGCTGGCTTTATGGCTACATGATGCAACGGCTCGGTTTGTATTTTAATATTAAATTTGCCATTTATATTTATCGTGTCTGGCTCTGTATGCGTGTGGCCATTAGAGCCTTGGATTACAACTATGTCGCCAGGCGCCGCTAAGCTCACACCGCGTGCTATCGAAGCTAGCGGGTTTCCTGCACTACCTATGCCAGTAACGTCCGAGCCAATTAAACTATCTATGTATATTACCGCCATGGTAGCCTGTGCCTTTCGTTTTTTTAAATATCTAAGTCAGCTATAATCTCTTTGTCATCTTCGGACAAGTTGTCATTTATGTGCGTTTCTTTGTATATAACGGCGCACACAAAGCTGCCTATTGGTGTAATAGTCTTGTCCATGCTGATTATTTCGTAAGCATTAGGATCAGACGCGATCGCACTCATGACAGACTCAAACGTGTCTTGATCTTCGTTTTTAGCGCTATCGTATATTAAAAGCCGTACTTTAGAATTTATCTTATCTGCCATTTTTATTTCTCGCTTTTTTTTATTTTGCCCAGATATGCTTGCACACGCGTTTAACGCTTTTTAGCACGGGCTTTAATTCAAGGCCTTTTCGTATGACGCTAATTATGACCGGCTTTTCACATTGCATATGTTTCTCCTATTATTGCATACCAGCACTGATCATGCCGATGCGCTCTTTGACCATGTTGGCCAATGCCGGGCTACGCCCTGAGATATTTTGTAAGATATTCTGCCGAGTAAAAATATCAGACCCTAAGAGCTGCTGCGCCAAATTAGTAATTGTGACTTTTAAATTCTCAGGCGCATTTACATACGTGGCAGCCTGCTGCGCGGCCGTATTCTGTGCATCTTGCTTTTGTTCTTTTTGGGAGTAAATTGCATTATTAACGGCAGAGCCAGGCACGCCTTGGTTGCCCTGCGTCGGGGCGTTCTGTGTATTTTGTTGCTGAGCTTGTTGTGAATTAGCCTGCATGGCATATTCTTGCGCCTGCTCTGGTGTCATTTCTTGGCCAGAATTAGGATCGATATATGCACCCGTCTCAGGATTCATTGGCAGGCCAATCGCAGGGTCTATCGGATAGCCAGTATTCGGATCGACTGGTACACCAGAGTTCGGATCAGTCGGATAGCCAGTAGCGGGGTCAATGCCGGAAGCTGCCGATTGAGAATTCTGAATTAACTGACTGCGCATCATGTAATCGTTCTGAACCATCGCAGCAGTCCCCTGTGCGCGTGCGGACACTACGGCCGAGTTGATAATAAGCTTAGCCTTAGTATCAGCTTCGTGCAAGATCTTATCTGCTTCAACTTGGAAGTCTTTATCAAATTCATCAAGCATAGTGCTCGTAGCAATTTTCTCTGCGGCTTCTAATTGCATCATAATTTGCATGCGCTGTATATCGTCGGCCATCTTAAGTTCAGCCAAGCGTACTTTAGGAGCTTCGATATTAAATACGGCCGCAACTTTGTTCACGATCCATTGGAGCCATAATTCAGAATTATCGCGTATGCCGAGCATAGAGTTTTCCAGCATGCGCAGCGTTATACTTGACCCAGTCCATGTCAGGCCGCCGTATACAAATTCTAATGGCACGCCCATTGAAGATATAATTTGCTTAGATACCCAGTCGATCTCGGCAGCCAGCATTAATGCGCGGCCGTCACCGCCTAATCTAACATTGCCAACGGCCGTAGGCATGATAAGCTTATGGCCCGGGTCTTTGCGCTTAAGTTTTAGTCCTTCTTCAAGGCGACTTGTAAACTGGCCCATGTTAAGCGTATTCGAAGGTGACACTGACGTATTGCCAGCGTTGGCCGGAAACAAAATATCGAACGGTATTATTTTTTCATGTGCGATAGCTTCTTGAGCGGATTGCAGCTGTGCCATATAATACGTCCATTTTAGTGCATGTATTACGATCGGGATGCCGCGGTCGCTGTTTTCGCCACTAGTGCCAGGTCGGCGCATTTCATAAATATTATCATCGGATAGCAAAAGCTTACCATCAGAATTAACAGCTTCTAATACTTCGGCAGGGCAGGCTTCGATAAAACTCGGATGCCGGCCTGATTTAATTATCTCGACATAGCGAGTGGGCAGCGTCCATAAGAATTTACTGCGACCGCTGATAGGGTCCCTGATAGGCTTTATGTCCCTAGGAGAATAGCGCACGATATTAATCTTTGACCATTCTTGAACCGGAGTGTCTCTTATGCTGGCCGGCTTGAGCCCGCCGCAAATATCGCATTTGACGGTAAATTCCGGCATGTTGCTCTTGCCTGGTTTTTTTGCTTGCTTTTTGAAGCTTACCCGCCACTCCACGCCTTTCATTTGATAGTTAGTCTTGCACGTATTGCAGACCAAGCTACGTGAGAAAGGCACATATATGCTCGAATAATTGCTGCCCATCAGATGATAGTCTAGGTTATTCTCGAACATTTTATACTTTACGTTCAAAGTCGAATTTAGGAACCTATCCCATTTTTCTTTATTGCCCTGCTCGTCACTCTCTACGATCGTATCCGTAATCGGATACGTGCTTAGCTTATTTACGACGGCAGGGATCAATGGCGTGGCTAAGTAATAATACACACACCAGTCCAAGAGCTCGTCCATGTCGATCGGTGCGTTATTATGTGATAAATCAAAAAACGGCGATGGATAGCTTACTACATCGTTTGCGTTATTACTCGTCATGGCCATTTGTGTGTTCTCTCTTAAATATCAAGATTGGCGAAAATCTGCGCCAGTGTATCTTTCAAGTTCGGGTTCTTAGGAACGAGGCGTGATAAGTCCGGGGCGGTGCTCGGCGCCGGGTTAGAAAAATTATCGCCAGAAGACTGGCCAGATGTCATACTACCACTGCCGCCTCCGATATTTTCGTATTTATGATCTGGATCAAACTTATCAGGATCTTTTGAGACAATATACGTCCCTTCTCTAGGGGGCCTGTTATTAGCACGTCTGGCGGCTATCTTAACTGCCATGCTGCCGTCAGAGTCTGTAAAGCTAAATATCTCGTTTATTATTTCCTCGCTTATGCCTTCTTGTTCAGTCGTCGTAACTTCTGGCACTTTGGCAAGTTCTCTCGGCGTGTTATCCGCCATGCGGTCGGCCGCGCTATCTAGCGTATCTACGTGCGAGCGAACGACTATATACGCACACACGGCCGTGACGGCATTAAATAAGTTTATGTTTTTTAACTCGGCCAATAAGTCGATTTCTGGTTGCTCTTCGATGAGTTTTAAAAACGCTACGACGGCATTTTTGTCTTTTAGAAACTCGTCTAATTTAGCTTTAAAGTCGGCTACTTGTAATAGCGCCTCACTGTCGAATTTTCGTGTGGCAATCGCATAGTCTAGTATGCTTTTATACGGCTCGAACGGGAAATAAAATATGCCAAAGTCGAGTAACATATAGCCGATGTAAATCTTCGCTTCTTCGGACAAGCCTAAATCGTCAGGCAGCGTTTCGCTATTATTTTCGATTAATAGCTCTTTTATAAGTTCGATGCCTAGAAATAATTCTTGCAAGCTGCCGGCTGGCTGCGCTTCGAAAAATAGTACTGGCTTGCCTGTGATAGCCGCCATAGCCTTTTCTAATATATGCCATTCGTCGAGTACAAAGCTTTTCGGTGACCGTATGGCACGAATTGCGTTTATTAAATTAGTAACAAGCTCGTCTTTGCCGTAGCGGCTAAGCACCGCGTCTTTTAGCTTTATAAGTTCGATCTCGAGCGTCTCCGGCTCCCAGTTTATGAAAGCATTGCCGAATATGTTTTCTAATACGGCGTTAATCATCAAAGGATCTGGCATCAGCATGGCTGTTATTTCCCCCCTGCTTAATTGGCGTTGTCGCCATAGTAGCATGTTTTATTAAATAACGCCAGACTGTTGTTTGATCATTTGCTTATAAGGCACAGGCAATGCGTCGTATGCGGCCGGGTCAGATTTAATACTATTAAAGTCGCTTTCGGAAAATAGCTGCTGCATAGGCTCGGTATAAGGCATTGCCGATAACGTAGCCGGGTCTATCGAGTACTCACCTACGATCGAGACTGGCGCCGCTGTCTTGCTTATGCCGCTGTTATCGCTTGCAAACACAGCTCTGTAAGGATCTGAGAAGCTTTTGTTATAAAGCTTATCCAAGCCAAATTCTTTATCGAGCTTGTATAATAAGCTTGCGATCTTCTGAAGGCTCTCGGTCTTGGAGGCACTTAGTAGCGTGTCTAAAGCCTCATGCACTTTTTTGCTTGCGATTTTTTCCTTGCGAATAAGTATTTCGTTTTCGAAATTTTTATTCAGGCGATTATTGCAATAAGAGCGAATGTCGTTACTTATGATTTCAGCATTATAGCCCTGAGAAGCGCATTTTAATACGACAGCCTTGGCAAACTCGTGCCTTAAATGAAGGGGCATCACATTGAGATTTTTGGAAAAATACTCAGAGGCCAATTTACAATTATGTTCGTTATTTATTGGATACAAGCGTGTCTTCAGCCCTGAGTTTTCAATTACTAATGCATAATCAGCATCGGCAAGTTTCTCACGAGAGCCTAATGCATTACTCACGCCGGCGGCTTTCTCTTGAGAGTATAGCTCCTGCGTTGTAATGCAGTTGTCCCCCGACTTGCCTTTTGTCAAAAATAAGTTAAGATTTTTTTCGGCAAGTTTATAAAGCGTTTCTGGCATTTCATTCTTATGCGCCTGTAAAAACACTTTGCTAATCGCGGCCGTTTTAGTATTGCATAGCGGGTACTTGCGAAGCTGCTCGCGGCCTTCTTTTATGATTAGAGCAAAGTCGGAGTCGTCTAGCAAGGCAATATCGTCGTGAGAAAGCACGGCTTTACCGTCGCTGGCTATCTTCTCAGACAAAGCCTTACGTTCGTTTGAGTCCGGATAATCGTATAAGTCGAATTTAACGGCCTTGAGCTCGGTTAGCAGCATGCTGACTCTCCTTAGAAGCGTTTTTCAAATAATAGTATAAGTCTTTTGGCGTGATTTGTGAAGTATTTATCTTAAATTCAGCACCAGCGGCTTTTAAGCCCTCGGCAATAAACTCGCTGCAAGTGTAACGACTGACGCCGTTTAGGATATTTTCACGCCATCGTGAGATTTTAAATATCTTGCTTAAGATACCACCAGCTAAGATGCCATAATCATAAAAGCTACCTACTTTTTGATTAAGGGCGTCTATGAAAATATCAGCATCGATATGATCTGGCAGCTTTACAAGTTCGATGCTTGTGCTAGCATCGTCCAAGTAACGCGATACCGGATGTATTAATACACCTCCGATATCAGCCTCGATTACAGCCCGCTCGTTTACTTTTACAAACGTATGTGAGAAATTGCATTTAGTTATTTTGCGTATCAGCCAAGATGTAAATGTCTTACTGCGAGAGAAAAATACGTCGCCAGGCTCAGCCGCAGTATATATACTTTGTTTAAGCTCTCTCTCACTTTCACAGGCATTAGCCTTTTTGCGTTTCTTAGCATTTAGCAATATTACCGCCATCACTGACGCCTCCCGTATACGCACACGCGTGCACCTCGGGCCAGCGCGTTAGTATTTGCAATCGGCTCGGTAATTTTCAAGCTTATATTTTGAATCGGGATATTTAATTCAAAGCTTTTCATAGCGCCGGCATTAATTATTTGCTCTGAGATGCTATGATAGAAATTCTGGCCCTCGTAAGCGCTTTCGATGCGTAACTTGGCCGATATAGCCGTGCCGTATGTAAAGACTAAAATATCGTAAGCAGGCCAGTTATTTATATCAGCCATATCAGGGCTAATATAATCTAGCACGCGCATTTCGACAGGGCCATTTAAAAGCGAAAAACTTGCGTCGATTAATTTCTTGCGATTTAATGTTAACACGCCCACACTCTCGTCAATGCTAAGAGCTAGGTTCTTGATAGCCATTAATATGTTCGGAGTGGCTTTCATAGCATTGTAAAACTCAAGCAGTAAATTTGCAGCGCTATTTAAAGTACTTTCGGTGGCGGCGTTTTCAGGTAATATGGCATTATTAACGCTTACACGGCCAATCGTATTATTGCCTGCTGGCAATGCGTTAGCGATATTTGCTGAAATGCCTTGTGTTAATAATTGCAAGTGATTTTTTATCTGCAGCAAAGCTGATAATGCTGCCGAGTCAGGAAAGTCAGATGGCATGTTATTCGCGTTTATATTAACTGCGCCGTTTGCATCAAAGCTTATGTCAGTCGTATTAAGCTTATTTGCTAAAGCTAGCGCAATCTGCGAAGTCTCTTCTGCAATGTCATCAGCTATTGTTCTTATGACATCAGCCGTCGTAAGCGTATCAAAAGCCTTATGATCTAAAGTATCTAAAAGCGTTAACGTATCAGTAAGCTTATTAGAAATCAAAGCAGCATTTAAATCCAAGTTAGCGATTTCTGGCGAAATCTCAGATAAGCTATTATTTATGGCAGATAGTGCGTTATCTGCATTTTCTAAATGCAAATTAGCCTGGCTTGCGGCTGCCTGTAAATCGATATTCGGATAATTGCTTGGGAGATTGGCAATATTTGCATTAACACGCCTATCGCCATCTAAGCTTATGTCGCTGGGTTTAAATAGCGAGTTTATCGCGTCGATTGCATTATTTATGCTCGTATCTTTGGCTACAAAGTTATTAAGATCTTGCAGCTCGGCTAAAGCATTCGTGTCCGGGAAATCTCCGGGCAAATTATTAACGCTAATATTTTGCAAAGCACTTATCACGGCCGCAGACAGCCCTAGGCTGTTTAATTGCGCAATAATTGCGTTAATAGCGCTTATTGCATTAGATAATTTACTTGAAATCTCGTTAGCAGCGCTTATTTCAGTTAGCTGATTAGCAGCGCTTGCATCGCCGCCGTAATTCGTAACTGTAGCGCCTGTAATTTTAAGTACGCCTTCTGGCGTCGTAGCTAAAAACGTATGCCGGCCGCTGTCATCGATGCCTGGCAAAATAGCCTCGTGCATATTAGACGTAGCTTTTATATTTATTGGTAGTATCGCCGAGTAATCTGACTTGTCGGCGAAATTTTCAGAGTTGCGAGTATAAACTCTTACGGCCGAGTACGACCCTGCAATAACCGTGCTGTTAATGCGCGTAACGCCAGCTTCTTGCCACAGGCTATTTTCATAATTCAGCGCTTCGATTACGTAAGTATACGAGTCGTTTGGTAAAATACCGACCCAGGATATCTCAACCGAGCCACTGTAATAAAATTCAATTTTTAAATCATAAGGCGTTTGCATTTATGCTATCCCCGTTTACGGTTACACGTAGTGTTCCATGCAGATCTGGGCTTTCTTGGCTGTGCCGCTGCTATTCCAGTAATAAAAGGCCATCGGCGTGCCGGCGTCAACAACAGTGCCGCGGTCTGTATCTCGGCTAATCCAAAGAGTCAAAGGCGCGCTTGTAATTAAATACGGATCTAAGATGCGATAACGAATCTGATAAAGCGTGCCGGCTGGGTAGGCCTGTGTGAATGCGCCATGGATAGTAAAGCCTGTTAAATCGTAGCTTTTTATGCGGCCAATGACTATGTTGTCAACTAACACATCCATGCCTTTATATAAGTAGCCAGCCGACTGACTATCTACGTGCACGTGATTATCCCCGATATTTACGCCATCGACAAATACGCCGACTGTTATAGGCGCCGGTATATCGATTGCGATGCTATCACCGATCATGTTTGTGCTTAGATCAATAGTGCCGCCGAGCAGCAAAAAATTACAAGGCACGTGCATAGGAAAATCAAAAGGCTCGCCGTTGTTATTATTTGCAGGCACGTCAAACACCATCGGCAGCATACGATAAGTGAGCTCGATGCCTTTTTCGAAGACTTTTTCATTTTCTACTAACGTGGCTATAACCGGCTTGACTAGGTCTACGCTTGCTATTGGGATATGCGAGTTTACTATATTAGTTAAGGCTATCTCTTGCTCGCTATCTAGCTCGGCTTTCATGTGCACTTTCACACCGTCCACGCCTTCGATTACAACTGTATGGCAGGCTACGAATATATTTTCGCTACCACGAATTTCAGCCTCTAGCTGCTCGCGATTAATTATTTTTATAAAATTATAAATATGCATTAATATTTCCTCCAGAATTCCAGATTGCAGCCTCTGCAGGTTATCGTCTTATTCCCGGTTTTTTTCATAGATACAGTTATCGTGTGTGCCATGCTGGTACTGCTATTTACATAAGCAAAGCCGCAGAAAACCGGAGTCGTTATGGGCGCCGGCGTCGTAACAAGTTCTTCGTGTATTAAAATTCCGTCTACCAGTATTCGTATCGTAGCATATGTGGCAATAGCCTCTGATTTTATTTTAAATGACCAGCCGTATCTGTAAGTGCCAGGATCTGATACTTGTGTAGTATAAGCATGATACGTTACGAATGACGTGCCTAGAGTCAGTTCTATAGCGCTGGACGAATGCTCTGCACCGATAAAGCATCCAGATCCAGGACTAAACCATTTTAGGATATCGGCCTTATCTGAGTTACTTAAAAAACCGTGTGACACCGTAGTAGCCAAGGCGTGCAATGTCCCGTCGCTTTGTGCTCCGTGTGCGTGTACATGGTCAGCGCGAGATAAGCTTTGTGAAGAGCCTATGGAATTCGTAAAACCGATGCTAACTGGCCCTGCAACGGGGGTAGCATGAGCGTGATCCGCTCTTGCAACGGTATCTCCCGTCCCAACAGAGCTCCCTGCCCCAGCTATTAGCTGCGTTGGTGCCGACGTGCTTATGGCATGTATGACTGGCAAACTTGCCCAGGAGGCCGTGCTTGGGCTGGACGCTATTATAACTTGCCCAGCCGCAGGATTGGCATTTGATATATTTATTATCTCGGATGCGCCATGAAAGGCATATGCTACGCGAGCATTGCTATTTCTGCTGTCAGAGTCGGTGACGAATCTGTTAACGTCTGACGGCGTCCCATACGTACCTTCTATGGCGCTATTCGTGTCTGAGTTAATATGAACTATGCCACTAGGGACATTTATAATAGCCATGCTTGACTCCGGTTTTTAATAAACGACAGGCCGGTTATTATTCCGACCTGTCGTATGCACTTTATCAGACTTTAAGAGCGCGTATCTTGATATTAAACGCTGCTGACGTATTGCTATTGTTAGTGATTTTTGCATATAATCGCGTCTGAGAATCTGGATTTACAAAAGCGCGATTTAGTGTGAGCATTAAAAGCCCATCTTTCACAGAACTCCAGTCAGATACGCGTGCGAGCAAGCGCGTGCATGCAGCGTCTTCGAAAAGTTCAGCCGTGTATTTTACGCAAGATGTAACCGGATTCGCGTCGAAGGCATTAATAATGCCGATCATATTTTGCACGCCTTCAGCTTCGGATAACACGATAGTCTCGGTTCCGCCAGATGCTGCGATACTGCCAGAAGTCTTACTTGCATCCCAGATTGGATCGGCAGACACTGTGCTAAGACTTGCAACGGCTGCTGCGATGGCTTCGAGCGACATAGTCTCACGATCAAACACACCAGCAGCTTTAGTCTGTATGCTTGGCAGCACGCTGTCTTTTATAGCGTCGATGCTGGCGTCAATTATGTCTGTCTTGGCTTCGATTGCATTAGTCTGGGATTTAATGGCCGAAACATCGTTTGACACGCTGCCAGCAGCAGGCACGCCAATCTTATTTTGCAAATCAGTCGCCTTAGTGTCGATGCTATTTAGCGCCGTACGATCTGTGCCAGTAAACGTAGAGCTGATTTCTTCGACGACGTAAGCTGTCCTGACTGAGTATCGAGTTGCTGCGTTTTCGATTAGCGTAAACGTAAAGACCAGCTGCTCATTAGCGGCAGCTGTGCTGGGCAGGCGATAAAAGATAAAATATCTGCCAGCCGAAATTTCAGTCATGGCGAGAGCCTGTGTAAATACGCTCCCGTCCCAGTTGCCAAGATTGCTATCACGATTAACGCCAGTGCCGGTTTCTACCGATACGCTTGGCAGAGCATCAGGTGCAAGCATATCGCCATTGCTGTCGTAGTTAGTAAGTAATATTTTTACATAACGGGTCTGGCCGGTTTCAGGCAGCTCAAGTTCTGAGTTTAAAGCGATAACTGTTCGAGTATTATTCTGAATCTGCGATAACTTAGACTCTAATTGTGAGATATCGGCCGATACGCTACCAGCGGCGGGCGCGCCGATCAAAGCTTCGACGTTTTCTACGTGAGATGCTACTGTCCCAGAAGACGTGACGCCTAAGTTGGCTTTTACAGCAGCAGCATCAGCGGCTACGATAACTAAGTCACTGTCTACGTTAGCAATGCCATTTACGGCCTGCACAGTGGCGCTTTTAATTGCAGCCAAGCCGTTATTTACGTCGTTTAGATTAGCGCTGTTATTATCTACGACAGATTTAACAGCAGCAACGTCGCTGTCTAGGTTAGCAATATCAGACTGCAGAGATTGCACGCGAGGCTGCATATCAGAAGTCTGCGTCAAAATTTCGTTAGAGGTAGACTGACCTAAGTCAGTTTTTTCATGCAGGGATTTTTTAGGGTCGGCTGCGTCGCTGCCTAAGTCTTTTAGTAAACGCACGTCAGTCGGGCTTAGAGGGAAAATTCTATCTTCTGCCATTTTAATACTCCTATTTAAAACTTAAATTAATAAATCACGCCAGGCTGCCGGCGACTCTCACAAAAAAGCGATTACTTGTGCCATTATTAGGCAAAATCTGTAAAGTAATTTCGTCAGCATTATCCAGACTTATATAAGGTATTGCCTTGATAACGTCAAGCCTGCCAGTTAGATCATAAGAATCAAAGCGGGCTAGTATATCCCTGTCAGAGCTGCTTATTTTCTTTCGCCATATATTTACACTAAAAGCCGTAGCAGTCCCGAATTCGTGTAAAAGCGTTACTTGCAAAATCTTGGCTTTTTTAGCAAACGGAAGCGTTATTTTAGTGCCGGCAACGCTTACTGGCTCGGCTACTGCTTCAGTGCTGATTAAGTTATCAGCAGCAACACTTAATTTAATCTCGGTTAGTAAATCGATTTGAGTTTGCTGATATAATAATGCCGCATCTTGCTTAGCATTTAAGTCGGCTAAGTTAATTAGCGTAGCATCTTGCTTTGCCTCGGTACTTAATCCGACAGTGTTAATCTCGGCGATAATAGCACTTGACAAAAACGCGTCGACTTCCAAACGGCCCGTGAGCGAGTTAATTTTTAAAGCTCTAGACTTGCCTAATTCGTCAGTAGCGATTGGTGTAATTTCTTTGTATTCAGCAAGTGTTTCTGGCGTGGCAATGCCTAGCGCTTGCGACAAAGCCGACTCGCCAAAGCTGGCATGTAACGAGCTTATTTTTATGAATTTATTAGCAGCGCTTAGGGCAACCGTAGTCTCAGTCCTGACGGCAGTTTTAAGCAAATTATATGACAAATCATCCGCCGACACGTAAATATTATATTTCGTGCCTGGCTTAAATTCGATAGCATTATGTACATCCCAGGAAATAATAGCCGTGTCGCCCAAGATATTTTTTATTTTTAGATCAAACGGCACAAAGTTATTTGCCATGTTTTTTTCCTTTTAGCTTTTTTATAGGCTTTTTGTCAGCAGCTTTTTTCGGCATAATTGCCGGCCTTGCCAATGCGGCTACGGGCTCTCGATACATTTTTTCTTCCGCTGCCATTGTAGCAGCTTGGGATTTTAATTGCAATAGCTCGGTTTGCGATGGCTTAGAATTAAACGTAATTTTAAAAGCCTGAATAGCATATTTTAAATATTCGAGCAATTTATCGTCGCCTTTAATCGGCGTGAGCTTGCTGATTTTTTCGGCTTTTAGAAACGCGTCTTTGGCTATTTCTCGCAGCTTATTTTCACGGGACATGGCCGCGTATAGCTTTCGATTATAAAAGATATTAGCTACGAAGCCAATAATGGCCGTGAGCCATATGAGCAAAGTCGAAGCCGAAATTACATAGCCAATAATTTTAATGCTATCGTTGTCTAAAAGCTCTTGCAAAGATATTCCCATATTACGCTCCGTTATAATTTAAATCGATCAGCGCATCTAAGTCTATCGTGTCTAAGAAAGGCACGCTGATTTTTTTACGGAAATTGGCCTGTTCGAGTTTGACGATACAAACACTGCCCTTCGGCAGATTTAAAATAAATTGCCCAAACTCGTCTGTATACGTATGCAGCTCATAGGCACTTAGGCTTATATTGCGCTGCATAGTAGGTGATTTATCTATGCGCGCTGACACGCGTATATCTGCCATGGCTTCGCCAGAGATTTCAGCCAAGTGACCTATTACGCTGCAAGTTTGCAAATTATTGTCGGCAGCATGCATCGCATTTGACAAATCGCTTTCGGAAATATCGCTAATAGCACTTACACGATAATTAGATAAAATCTCTCCGTTGCGATCTAAATATTGCTGTGTCTCAATAAAGGCATGATAGCTGTCATGCAATATTTTAGCTATGCGCGTGTATTCACTGTCGGATACATTTTTGCGATATATGCCATAGAATTTAGCATCACTTAGCTTAGTCCAGGTTATTAAATTTCCGGCATAAGGCGTGTTTGCGTTATACGGCACAATCGTATACGTGCGCGTAATAATCTCAGAAATAAGCTCTTGCGTGCTTGGGTCCACGTGCGAGATAATAAAGCTTATGTCAAAAGCATCTGGAGACCAAAGCGTCGAACAGGCAGTCTCCATTGCTTCTGGTACTAGCATATATATCGTCTTTTCTTCGCCAGGTGTTAGCTCACAGCTTATCTCAGAAAATATAACTGCGCGGTTTAGCGTCTCGATACTTAGACTACCAACGGCACCGTAGCAAATTATTTTAATCTCGTATTGCAGGCCGTTTATCAGCTGCCCGTTTTCCGGGATTCCTGACACCGAGTACCAGAACGGTATTTGCTCACTGCTATCTTGGAAAGCTGGAATATTATTTGCGTTTGCATCAGCTACGCCCTCGACGTAATCCGGTATGCCATCGTTGTCAGAGTCTACATCAAACATGTCAGATATGCCGTCGCCGTCAGTGTCTTGCCCTGGCCCATTTTCAGACCCGTTACTTATATTATCACCATCGGCGTCGCTGGCATAATCATAAAGCGTATAAGTAGCGTCTAGCGGCTCAGATATAAGGCGATCTGATATAGCCACGGCTCTCAGACGAAAGCTTTGTGAGTCTAGCAGCGTCGCAATATCTATGTCCCCTAAATATAAGCTTGCGCCATCGCTTAGCGGCGAGCTACCATCTAACGAGTATTTAATAACAGCATTCACATCGTTTGTAGCGAGATTTATGCTTAGGCTTTTTTCTGGGAAAACACCACCCGCGGGCGTAGCTGTTAAATACAAGACGTCTTCTTCGTACTTATAAAAGTTGCTCACATAATTCGAGTAGCGCATCGAGACTATATTGTCTTGGATAGCTACAGCCTTTAGCGTAAATTCGTTAGATGCCGGCGTAATCGGATTTACATATTCGATTGCAGTAATAGCCATTTGCCCATTAAAATATAACGGGTCTGAGCCATCGAGTGTGTAATAAATGCTAGGCAACGGCCCTGACGCAACGCTGGCCGTGAGAGCAATCGGCGTTTTGTCTATGTGATAGCCGTGAGAGACCGAAGCAGTTAGAATTATAGGCCGGTTAAAGACATATAAGTAACTAAGCACAGCGCTAGCAATGTGGCTTATAATATTAACGGCGACGGCCTTGAAAAATATAATATTGCTTTTGAGATTCTCGCCGCCGAGTAAGGGCCGATTAAAATCGTCGTAAAGCTCGGCATTATTACTCAATAACGGGTCTGAGCCATCTAGCGTGTAATAGATTTTCGTATTGCTATCGCCGTTATGCGTTAAAGCAATTTCTAATTCCCAATCGTCGTATGTGCCAGAAGCCGTGTCGTTTGTTAAACTTATCGGATAAGTAATGGCCGAAATATCGATTACGATTTCATCGACAGGGCCGGAGTAAAAGCTATTATCCGGGTTAGGCCCAGACACGCACGCGGGAAAGGCACTTAAGCTATTTTCCAGGCCTTGCGTGACGTACGTGTAAACGTCCGCGTTAAGATATTTAAACGTAATCACAGCATTTGACGGGCAGTAATTAATTTCAGATATGCTTATTTGTGCCGCATTATCACCCCAGGCTACGGCTATGTTAGCAGCAGCGGCCGATAGATCGATGCTTTTTATCTCGTTTAAGCTGCAATTTTGTATCAAGACATTCGTAGCCATTTTTACTTCTCCGTTATTTTTTAAACTGCACATGCCAGTGCGTTTGTTTGTCTAAGCAGATTAAGTTACAGCAGGTCGGAATTGCTACTTTAGCAAATAGGCCTGTTTTAGCAAAATCAGCTGCCATACCAAACGTATGCAAAACGCAATTATCGTCGTTACTAGCTATATAAAAGCCGGCGATTTTATTCAAGCTTTTTATTGCTTCCGGGCCATATGTTTCCAAGACTTTCTTGTCAATTTTTTCGCATAATAATTTTTGCTGCGTAGTAACAAAATACTGCGCAAGCACTGGCAGCGAGTTATATGCTGCTAAGTTATCGCTATTATTATTATCGTAAATCTCGTATAGGCGCATATTAGTAATTCTCAAATTCGCTTTCGTCGAAAATCTCATAAGTGCTTTTATTAACTTTTTCCATTAATACCATCTCGCCAGCCGGGACTTTTATGTCGCGGTCTAAGTGCAAAAACGGTGAGTTTATACCTAACGCCTCGCAGTCACGATAAATTATAATGCGCTTAATGGCCGGGATGTTATTTTTTGCATAATGCATTATTTTTACCAAGTCGCGTTCAGATGCTGCCTGTATGTCAGTAGCAGTGCCAAGATACTTGCCGTTAAAATAAATCATGTGAATGCTATTGCTGGCGCCGCCGACAGCCTTATTTAAGCTCGCATTTCTCCAGCCAGAGTTAATGTTAATTGCCCCGAATTTATTTCGCAATGGCTGCAAGATATCTTCGGCGTGCATTTTTAATTTAGATATAATATCGGCCGAGGGCCATTCGATTAAACTCGGCTTACTAGCGCTCTTGATAAGTTCAAATAGTGAAAAATTCTCAGAAAGCATTAAGTTCTTGGCCTGCATGATTTGCGCTTGCGTGAGCATTTTAGTTACCTCCGGTAATTTTCAGATAGCTAAATAATACCTCAAAAAGCTTGCCAAGTAAACCAAACGATGCTGTTAATATTACGCCGGCAAAAGTAAAAAAAGAAAGAATTAGCGTCATGCTAGGCCTATTATCAGAGTCTGGCTTGGCTGGCTTGTCGAAAAAGCTTTTCTTAGCCGGGCAATTGTCGATCTCGTGCTTAATATTCATAAGCCGTTCTTTGTTAAGCTCGGTTTGAATTTTCAAAGCGTTAAACTCGGCTATGATTTCATCATGCTTCTCGCACCTATGCTCGCCAGGTGCCTTAATTAAGTCCAAGCTCTCTAAAGCAGCTAACAATTCGCTTAGCGACCTGGTCTCGATCGTGCTGTTATTGCCCTCACAGGCACTTGCCCGTTCACATAAATCTCGCTCGCAATCTAGGTCGCATAAGTCACTTTCGCATTCAGCAGCATTTTGGTCCGAGATTACTTCGTAAGGCTTTAACGGAAAATTCTCCGCATTTGCCTCAGAGTCTGTTTTAAGTAAATTTAAAACAGTCCCAGTATCGGACGATGATATCACGGCATATAAATTTTTGTTATTTGCAATAATGCTATCGGCTGCTAATTGAGTTTTAGCCAATATTAACTCTATATTTTCCGAAGGCCGATCAGCAAAGGCGTTTATTAGCTGCTCTGCTATTTTCTTGGTATCATCGTTCTCGATTATTAAAATGGCTTTTTTCATAGGACTAAGTCTTCCCCATAGGACTGTATACGTAAGATATAAGATATGCCCGCCAAAAAGGCAATTAATTTGCCAGCGTAATCAGTTATAAGTCTAACGTCTGAGGAGAAAGCCATATACGCGCTTTTTCCCCAGGCTAGCTTGCAAGCAAAATTTTTACGTAAAAGGAGTTTTAGTTAATGCACAAACACATGCATGAGTTGGAAATGTTCGTGAGGGCCGGCATTCCCACGATCTGGCTGGCCACTCACGAAGAGCGGCGGGTTACGAAATTGCTCGAAGGCTTCCGGGAAGACTTGTTATACTCTGTGATCGACTGGGATATATTGCAAGGCGCACGCATATTATATGCAGCGCCACATAGTAAGATCCCGAAAGAAGCATTAGAGAAATGCTCTGATGCAGTCGCGATGCTGCAGGAATTCACAAAGCTCGATAATAAGGCCGTGCCCGCTATTCTCGTGATGCGGGATATGCATAAGTTCATACCGAGCATCGAAGTAATTCGGGCTATTCAGATTTTCTTGGCAGATGCGAGGCCGTTAAAGCACATAATATTTCTCTCGCACAAAGCTGCCATTCCGGAAGAGCTCGAGAAAGATGTTTTGCTCGCGCATCTGGGCCTGCCTGGCAACGACGACTTAAATGGCATAGTCACAAGCATTTTGGCCGAGAACGAGCTGACCGGCAAAGTTGAAATATCCCCCGAGCACGTAAAAGCCGTCAGCGGCCTCACGAATCAGGAAGCTTTAAATGCTTTTTCACTTACGCTTACTGAGAAGAAAAAGCTTGACCGGCAGCATTTGGAGAGCTTCAAACTCGAAGCCGTAAAAAAATCAGGTATGATGGAGATTTTCCCTGCAGTCGACCCAAGAGAGCTTGGCGGCCTTGATGCGCTTAAATCTTACATGGCCTTGCGCGCTAAGGGCTTTGACGATCCTAATTTGCCGACGCCGACTGGGATCTTACTTATGGGCCTTCCCGGCGGAGGCAAGAGCTTATCGGCAAAAGCTATTGCCAGCATGCTTAAAATGCCGCTGATTAAGCTTGACATTGCGAGTTTAAAAAGCAAGTACGTCGGTGAAAGCGAAAGCAAAATGGGCCAGGCCTTGGCCCTGATCGATGCTGTGTCGCCTGCTGTGATCTGGCTGGATAAAGATTTTGTCCAGGGTAAACTGTGTTAATTGCTGGAAACGCCTTAGAGGTCATGTTGCTACAGCATATAAGGAAACTTACAGTGCGAATGCTAAAAAAACATGATATTGGCCAATCAGCAGCTAAGCCGCTAACGTGATTTATCGCTATGCGGAAAGTCCAGAGACTAGGAGTAATCCGTAAGGGGCAAGAGCCCTTGAAATGCACAGGTGTTTGTGGTATGCTTCTTGTAGAAAAGCACTTTTCTATAGGAGGCAAATATTATGTGGAGCAGAAGCTACAAATGTTGCGTAGAATGTGGGAGGACTATATTTAAGCATGTTGGCAGAGGTGTTTGTAACTCATGCTACTTAGCTAAATATAGATCCAATCCGGGTAACGCAGCGCGACTAGCAAATCAGAAGCACGAGTGGTATGTTAGAAATGGTGGTAAAGAGCTCGCCAAGCTTAAGCGCGAGGAGAGAAACTTTGACGGCAGACGTGAGGAAATTCTGGTAAGGGATGGACAGGCATGCAGGAAGTGTGGAAAATCTTCCAAAAAAGCAAAGCTAGTTGTTCATCACATTGATGGTAACGGTCGTGGCTCGCCAAATCCTAATAACGATGATAGCAATCTAATCACGCTATGTCGGGCATGTCACGCTGCGGAGCACTCCTCAATTAACCAATGGTCCAGAAAATTCAAACACTGCCAAAACTGTGGAACCACCAGTGTCACACATAATGCAAAAGGCTTCTGTAGATTATGCTACGCAGAATTATATCGCAAACACAAGATATAGTCCCAACTTATGTGAAAGCATAAGAGATCTGCCGGAATCGGGTAGATCGCAAGATAGATGGAAATCGAAAAATCGGTCGGTGGTGTACTGTCGTCGAATAAATCAGACGGCGGCACGAGCAGCGCTATGTTCGGTAAATTGCTTACCTGGATGCAGGAAAGCAAGAAGCAGAAATTTATTGTGGCCACATGCAACGATATTCAGCCCTTACTCGAAGCATCTCATGGCGCGTTAATTCGCCGCTTTGATGATGTCTTTTTCGTGGACACGCCGTGTAACAGCGAGAAGCTCGAGATCTTAACGATTCACAACGCCAAGTATAACGCCAGTATTCCAGAAGCGCTCGTGCCTCAAATGGAGAACTGGACGGGTGCCGAAATCGAGAAGCTGTGCAAAAGCTCGCGTTTTGAAGGCGTCGACGCGGCATTCGCGAATATTCGACCTATTTATGAACAGAACAAAGAATTGTTCACAAAAATGCGCTCGTGGGCAGGGCATAACGCCAGACCCGCTAATCGCATCGTAAACGTGCCAGAAGCCGTGACCAAGTCACAAAACAAGCGCAAGCTTAATGTCTGAGTTAAAAAAAGGAGATAGCCTATAATGTCCCATACGTCTAAAATAAAGGTCGAGCACAAGTTCGACGCCAGCATGCAGGCACTGCTAAAAAGCGCCTGTGATAAGCTGAATCTTAAATTGCTTCCATGGGGGAAGCATAAGTTATATTCTTCTACCGAGACAGGCTACGCCGTCACACTTCCGGGCTGGTCATACCCGATCGTGCTCAACGAAGAAGGCGTGGCCATGGATAATTACAATGGCCGCTGGGGAGACGAGGCAAAGCTTAAAGGCTTTCTTAAGCGTGTCTCGGCCGAAAAAATCATAAAAGAAGCTCGCCGCAAAGGCTATACGGTCGCCGAAAAAGAAGTCTCCGGCGAAATAAAACTCACGCTTACCGGAGGTGACTTGGATGCCTAAGATCGAAATCACTATTACTGACGACGGTGTCAAAGTCGACGCTATTGGATTTACCGGCGGCAAGTGCATGAAAGCAACGGACTTTATAAAAAAGCTCGGCGTTGTCGAAAGCACTAACAAAAAGCCCGAGTTCTATCAACAAAAAGTAGCCATGGGCGAAAACTCGATCTTTGACGAAGAAGGATAATCAAAAGGAGAAAAAATATGAACGTAAATAAATTGCTGCGCCTGGACGACGACGATATTAACGACTGGATGGTGGACGATATGAGTGACGACTACGACTACGGCGCCATCACAGACGAAGCATAAATAAAATAGGCCCGGGAGAGCTAATATGCTTTCTCGGGCTTTTAAAGGAGAGCCTTTATGTCATTGCTAAAAAGCATATCTGAATGCGCCGTAGAAAACAGCGATAGTACTGCGAGGCCTGGTCTACTGTTTATGATGGATGGAGAAATATATGTAAGTGCTATTTCCAAATTCGGTGCTTGCGAAATGGTAATATATAGCAGTGACAAGCCTGATACGATAAAATGCGCTTTTTTAGGTAAGAGGCATATTTGTAGCAAGCTTCGCTGTGCCGGATGCATTTACCTACCAGTAAAGACTTACGCCAGCGAGGCGGCTATCTCGCCAAACGGCTGCGCTGCTAAAACTAATTGCTATTCTCGCAAGCTGCAGATGTCTGAAAAGGAGAATGATGTATGAGTAGGGTGGTAGCAGCCGCTATACGAGAGGTTAATCAAAGCATGCTCGAGCGCGCTAGAGAAGAGATTGCTTTGCGCAACGAAAACAGCGATAACGCCGAAGGGCCGCCGGCAAGCGAAACCAGCGATAATACGGTCACGCTTACTACCGGTGCGATTTGCAGGCCAGAGGCCTTAGTGGAAATTAACGCCGAAGCTATTAGAAATAGCGAAGACGAGACTCACCTGGTGGCTATTAGGAGCAGCACTATGCTGCCAAGCATGCGGGATAGGTACACAGCAAGATTAGACGCATCGGTAGCATTATCAGACTCAGGCATGTCTATACGTGAAGAATTAAATGCGCTAAAAGCAGAAATAGCCGAGCTTAAAAAGCAAATAGTCCTTGCTGACGAATGCGATGCTGCTCCCGATCATAACAAAAGAAAGCTGCAGCTATAGCCTACTAAATTTAAGTAAGCTGCGTGCTTTGCTTATTATTTTTGCCATAGCTACTATATCGTCGCCAGTAATTTCTCGTTGCTTATCTTTCATATAAGCTCGTACGAAGCTTTTAAGCTTTTTCTGAGAAAGCTTATCTGACGCGGCTACTTTGATTTGATATGCTAACGCTTCTTTTATCATGCTTATTATATAATGCATGTCTAGCTTTTTTTCAAGGAGATTTAAATGAGCTATGAGCAGATAGTACTTTTCATAGAGGGTAAAATGGTAAAAATATGCTATGCTAGTTATCACGACACTTGCTGTGAGCTTTGTGTAATTAATACCGATAATCCTATAGGCGGCTACAACGATAGCTGTAAATATTTCCCGATTTGCGGGCACGAGTATTATCTTAAGCTGGCCAGCCGGCAAGCTGCCAGCAAGTATTTAAGGCAAATATGCGCCGCGTGCCTGCCTGATTTTGATTTAAGTGCATATTTATCGGCAAACGCTAAAAGCATTGTCAATTCTAAAAATAAAGTCAAAAAGCTAAGTAACAAAACGGGCCGGGTGCTACGGCTAAAATAAGGAGATAAAAAATGACAGTGAGAAGTCGCGTACGTGCTATTAGGGATGGCATAGATACTGATTTGAAAAAGGCCATCGCGTCAGACATCATCCGGCCTTGGCCTATTTTATATGATTATGACTTGGGCTTTATTACTAAATTTAAAAGACTAGAGTCTTTCATATGTGGTCCAGATACATGCGTTGCCTTTGATAAGTGTGAGAGAATAAGGCCTATGTCGCCAGACTGCACTAAGATGCTTGCTGCAGGAGAATTTATTGCAGTCCGTTACGCCAGCAATGCTGAGATAGCCGCATATTTAAAATACATAGCAGAGCGAGCGCTTACTTTTATGGACAGTAGAAAGATCGTAAGGGCTGTCTTAGGAGAGTGTGTTATCAGCCTTGGCCTGACGCCAGATAACGAGCTTATAATTAACTCGATTAGCACAGACAACGCGCCTGTAAAAATCATAGAAAAGCCTAACTCTAAAAGAAAGTTGCAGCTCAAAAATGGTTAATATTTTTTACTTGGAAGAGATCGACTTATTTGTAAAGTCTAAGTTATGTAACGACGAAGAGCCTTGCACGCACTGCTGCGTAAATAATTATAAAGAACCATCTGACGCTATAGCTTTAATGTCGTGTACTGGTTATAAAATATGCAGCAGTTCTGCCGAAATGTATTTAGTGCCGGCCACTCACGCAGAGATACTTGCCTTCTTAGGAAAAGCAAATGGCTATATAACCAGGCAAAACGACGCACTTAAAATTATACGCAGCATGTTTGGAGCGACGCTCACGCAGCCTCTGCCTGCTAAGCTTAAAAAGCAATGCAACAAAACCGGCCGAATACTGCGTTTGAAATAAAAAAAAGCATAATCCCCTGTTACGGGGATTTTTTTAGCTATTTTTTAAGAAGTTTGCTGCCTTTGCTTTCCCTCGGCTGCTTTTTTTGCTTCGGCTTCCATTTTTTGCAATCGCGTATAGTAATCAGGAATCTCACATAAATGATCTAAGGCTATTTTTAATGCAATTGCTTTATTCGTCGTGTGCTCGAGCTCGATGCTGATACCTAGATTTATTTGCTCTTGGTCAAAGTCGGCATAATGCTTATCGCTTTTAGCAAACCGGCCTTGTTTTAAGAATTCGTTTTCAAAGGCATTTGCATAGGCATTTTTCATAATTTATTGTCTACTTTCCCAAGAGTCTCTTAATAGCGCCAATGCCTTTTATGCCCAGGCCAGCTGCTAATAACGGCATTAGATTATTAGCCGCGATAAGACCGCCGCCCCCAGCCAAGCCCGCTAGCAGGCCATTTTCATTATTGCTTTTGTTAAACCCAGCATCTATTAGGCCCAAGCCCATTAAATTCCTGCCAGCATAGCCTTTCAGGTAATCTTTAGCGTTGTACACGGCATCATCGGCGCTGTCATAATACTTGCCTGCTAATAATTTATCAATCGGATGTCTGTCATAGCGCCCGCCTTGAATATATCTGCTAGCCGTAGGTGGCTTTATGCCTGTAATAGGATGTGGATCGTACGTGTGCATCATTGCCTTTGCTGGATACTCAGTAGCGTCATACATGCTTTTGAGTAGCCTTATTGAATCAGCTAATCTCACTGGCTTGTCGTCCGCCATGCTAGCCATAACAGGAGCCAGATGCCTTGCCGTGGCGGCCATGCCTAGCCCAGAATTAACAGTGTCTTCGCTTATCGCCCTAGTGTATGCCTGGTCTCTAGATATTTCAGGATCTGACGTAGCTGCAGCCAAGTCAGACACGAGACCTTTCGCATAATCACTGGCAGCACCTCCCTTTTCAGAAATAAAATCTGCCGCGGAGTCTGCAGCAGTGCCTACCCGATCTGTAATATCTTGAAAAGAGATAGCTGTTTTCACAGCCGCCATTTTGCATACGGCTACTTTAATACTTTGCTTTATACTACTGTTATTCATAATTTATCACCTCGGTTTCGCATATTCTTGGTTGACGCGTGTAGGTGGCGTACTCGTTAGAGTCGTTCTAAAGTTTAATTTTAGCCATAGCGGTCACATCGCTGGCTAGTTTTCCTCTTTTTAGATATGCTCTTAGCAGTTTAGCCAGTCCAATACCACCGGCCCCCACTGCGAGACCCAAAGCTTTAAGTGTGTTTTTGTCTATACTTTGACTTTGCTGCTCAGGTCTTGCAAAGCCCTTATCTTCAAATATTAACGGCGGCCTTGAAATCTCGGGCATTGGTATAATAGGCATGTGTAAGTCAACGCCAGTAGATGAGCCTTCTGACTCTTGAAGTCCGGCGTTTAACAGCTTATCTACAGCAGCCTGGTTTATATCACTGGCTAGTTTTTGCTTTAGGCTAGGTTTTATATTCGGCATTTTCATATTGGGGTTAATATCGGCTTTCATATTGGCTTTTATAGCCCTTTCTTGTTTCAGAGCTTTATCGTAAGAATCATGCGTGCCTAGCTTTTTATCGCCAGACTTGTTATATAAAATAAATTTGTTACGTTCTTTTCTTATCATATAAGACATATAACGCAACAAATTTTATTAAGCAAGTTTTTGGCTGTAATGCTAAATATTAGTACCCGGTATCGTCTAGCAACGACTGCTGACGTAGCTTAGCTATAGCACTTTCTAGATCGGGTACACTCAGGCGGCCGCGATAGTAATCTTCAGGAAAATTGGCTATCTGCCCGTAGGCATTTTTCATGTCATCCATATTTTGAGCGAATTGCGTTCGCATAGGAAGTCTGGCAAGAGTGCTCACATTGCCCAGAATAGCCTTATATGAATCTCTGCCGTTAGCTCTGGAGGTTTGATTAAGACTATTGGATAGAAGGCCTGGAATGGGCATACCCCCAGCGACGGCAGCTGCTCCTAATGCCTGGTTTGTTGGCTCAGGATTATCCGACAAGTTTGAAGTCATTCTGTGAATAGCACCGAGACTATGTTCTTTCTCTGCCTGTGTCATTGTAGGTCTTGCCGCAGCTGGTTGATTTTCTAGCTCTTTTACTTTTTCTTCAGCCCTTTTATAGACATCACGCATCATTGCCTGTTTTAGCATTTTTTAATCTCCTGTTAAGTTAGCATATACAGCATCATATGCAAATAATCTCTTTTTGGCAACTACTTATTTAAAGTCACGGGCAAACGCCTGAGCGCTGTTAATATTATTAAAGCTTTTTATTACGTTGCCATCGGCGCCTATTACGTTAAATTTATTATCATGCGTTGGTAATATCGCATAAAAGTTCTTAGTAACGGCGCCCGGCGTAGAAATCATATTCGTAAAGGCATTAGCCGATGCGCTATCGTATAGCTCCAGGTTAAATTTAGCTGTCTTTAACACGGCGCTATTAGCAATGCTTTTAGCTAATGCCTGTTTGATCATATTATATCTGCCTTATACACTCATAAAGTAGAATACTATTAGCCCTCTGTCCATCCCTTCACTATTACCAAAACGGCTGTACCAAGCTTTGTAGTCGTTGGCAGCGCTGTTTATGTAAGCATTTCCTGTGGGGTCAGCAGACTGCAGCAGCGTACCAGTAGCGCTGGAGATGCTTGGTGAGTTTTCAGGCAATGTTCTAGCAACTGTTTTTAACAACTGCGGCGTCTGTGGGTGTATTACGGGCATAGAAGTGTCTATAGTCGCAGAGTCAGCTGGAGACACGCATATTATTGGCAGCACGCCGGTATTTACTGGAATTGGGGATATTGATCCCAGGCCATTGTAACCTACAACGCTAGCCAGCGCAGATGCTGCAGATATGGTACCAGGGTATATGGCGAAGCTATCTAATGGGACTGTACTGGAAGGGACGTTGTAATGAATCAGACTCATCACGCCTGATTGTGCAAAGCCGCTACCACCTGGATTTTTTAGCTCGCCCTTAGCTAAAATATACGCACCATCAGCAGTCCTAGTAGTGTGTACAAATGCGAATGCTCTTGTACTAGCCCCTAGGCTGCTGTAAGAAATAGTTCGTACTGATACGGCGTACCCGTGCGGGGCACTGGCCGTAGATGGCGCTGACATAGTAACAGTGCTTTCTGGATATGGGTTACTTGCGCCAGAAAAGGAGTATTTAGCTGAACGGCCACCTATCCCATTATCACCCATGGATATCCAAGAACCCCACATTGTGGTAGAGACAGTATTTGCAGGACCTCCGTGCATTACGAACCAGGCCACTCTGTAGTCGTTTATTATCGGGGCGCAGCTAAAGCTTCCTAACTGGTCGATTATGCCCTGGATGCTTATGTCGTTTATGCTGGCTCCGGCAGCAACGGCCTTTTCTATTATGCCCATGATGGACAAATCTGAGACCGTCCCGATGCAGGGCAACTCGGCATGAATTTTATCGATTATACCCTGAACGCTTTTGTTATCGAAATTTGGCATTTTTGCTTTCTCTTAATTCATAAATTCCGGCTTAGTCGGCCAGGTAATATTATTTAAGTCCACGTTTGCAGGAAAGTCTCGCAGCTCTTGCATATAAGTTTGCAGGGCTAAAAATTCGGAGTCGCTTAGCGTTTTATTTATTTGCGACATGTGCCTCGATACAAGCCAGTCACAGTTTAAAAGCAATTTATTTCGAGTTACACGTATGTAAGCGCTTAATTCTTCGTCAGATATAAAGCTTCGGTAAGACACATTTAGATCATGGAAAGATAAATCGTCTGCACACACCCACCCAAGTTCTACGGGAGTATCGCCAACTAATATGTTTTTTACATCTTTGCATAGTGGATTTATGATTGGCAACGATGCTTCATCTGAGTAAAATATCCAGCAAGCTGTAGGAAGTTTTTTGAAATATTTAGATTTTACTAAACTTATTTGCGCGTACTTAAGTAAGTTAGCATCAGGATTAGCGCTATATTCGGCTATGCTAAGTAATGGCATTTGTTTTCTCCGTTAATAGGTGTTGGTAATAATACTATCAGAAGTGGTTAGATCTGGCTTAGTTTCGTCCAGTCGTATCTTGACGGCCCCGCATCCACCAGATCCATTAGAAGAAGTAGCGAGATAGGACCCCAGAGATGCCCCGCCGCCACCGCCGCCGTTTCTTCCGCCAAAACCACCAGATACAGTCAGCCCATCTCCGGGTTGGCCGGGAGCCGCCGTTATGTACCCACCTACCCCTCCCTGCCCAACAACTAGACCGGGACCGAGTCCACCACCACCACCACCACCCATCGGCGTGCCGGTACCCCCATTTCCACCGCCAGATCCACCGCCGCCACCAGTGGCCCCGCTTCCGCCAGTAAGTGTGCCAATAGCATCGGCACCAGTGCCGCCAGTCATATTAAGCTCACCGCCAGTTGCCGAACCTCCAGCCCCCCCAGTAGCACTTCCAGCAGCGCCACCATATGCAGTTATGCCAAAAGCAGAGGAGTTCCCTCCAGATGTGGCTGCCTGGGGTGTGTGTGTGTCATATCCTAAACCAGAAACTCCGGCTACGATATTATAAATAGTTCCTGGAGAAACTGTGACGTTGTTGTGTATGGCCACGCCACCGCCGCCGCCACCGCCGCCGTTAGCACCGCCACCACCACCAATTACTACTACTTTTATTTTGTATAGTCCTGTGGGGCATTGCCACGGAATAGGGGCGGATGTGTACCCTATGTTTTCAAAAAGAACATCCTTTACACCTTCAAAGCTAACACCGCCGCCTGATTCCATATCAGCCGGGATAAAGCGATCTCCGGCAGCTTCGTATTTTAAAACCTGGCCGTCGGTAATGCCCGTGATATTTACAGGTTTACCCTGTATCGTAGTATCGATATTGGCCAATACGCCTTTGATGCTTTTATTTGCTATGTCCATTTAAGTTAGGCTCCTATTTACGTTATACGGCCGGGGGTGTGATAGCCGCGTTAATCGGCTGCATGAACGATGGCTTAGTCGGCCATACGATATTATCCAAGTCTACGTTTGCAGGAAAGTCTCGCAGCTCTTGCATGTAGCTTTGTAATTCGGCATACTGCGCTTCGGTTAGTGTTTTAGCATTTTCTGGCTGCGATATATGCCGCATAACTAACGGATCGCACGCATAAATGGCCCTGCCTCGCAGAATTCTAACCCAGGATAGAAGTTCCTCGTCTGTGTGTAGCTGCCGGTACGCAGTGTTCTGATTTACAAAAACAATGCTTTCCGGATCCATCTGTGAGCCTGTCGGCACAGCCATGCCAACAGAAATTTCGCCGGTGTAATTAGTGACATCGATATTCCGTAATGCATCACCTATTTTTATAATAGTATTTGGATCGAAATCAGCGTAGAAAATCCACGTGACAACAGGGATGCGCTTCCCAAATGGTGACTGGCACATCTTAATCTGTACGTATTTTTTGTAGCCAGCATGCGCTTCTGGCGTGTATTGGCTATGATCTATCAAATTAGGCATTTGTTATTCTCCTTGCGGTTAGAAATTGGGCTGAGTGCTGCCCCAGCGTATTACAACCAAGCCGTTACCGCCATCTCCAGGGTAACCACCAGTGGATCCTCCACCATTATATTTTCCACCGCCGCCACCGCCACCGCCACAAGCGCCGCCACCGCCACCGCCACCGCCGCCGTAGGTTCCACCAGATGGCCCGCCATGGCCGCCAGCGCCACCGACTGGGGAAGTGCCGCCGTTGCTCCCGGATGATGCACCAGAGATACCGCCAGCGCCACCAATCCCACCGAAGCTTCCCGCTGCGCCTCCGCCACCGCCAGCTGCATCATTTCCGTAGGCGCCGCCACCGCCACCGCCACCGCCGACCGATCCTGAACCTCCAGAATAGGCAGCATATCCTGGCCGCCCGCCAGCGGCACCCCCACCCGTAACCGAGCTGCCACCAGGATTCCCCTCACTACCGCCGGGGCCGCCGGATATATTAGTCTCGCCACCATGCCCAGAGCCACCTGCACCCCCTACGATCCCAGAAGTAACACCGGTACCGCCGCCACCTGCGTAAATTATTAAATTATTAGCCAGGTCTTTCAGCGATGTAATTCCCCCAGTATCGCCAATGGTGACAGTGTAAGAAGTATTTTCCAGCAAAAGATTATTATGCTTGGCCATCCCGCCGCCACCGCCACCGGCACTTTCATAAACGCTCTGCATTGCACCGCCGGCGCCACCAGATCCTATGACTAAGACTTTAAAAGAAGTATGGCCTGCCGGCCGATCAAATGTGTAAGTTCCTGGGATAGCAAATACTTCCTGGCCATCAGGCGCAGTGGTAGTTCCTCCAGATAAATCTTCCATTGGTGTCCACAGACCGGTACTTGCTACATATTTCAGAACTTGACCGTCAGTTGGGTCAGTAGTGCTTACTGGAATACCTTGTATTTTAGCTACGGTAGGATTCGGGAAAGTGCCGACTAAGTCACCGCCAGCCTGCATGTTTAAATTAAGGCCGTCGGCAATCGATACTTGCCATTCGAATGCGCTTTTGCCATCACCAGAATTATATATCTCGAAACTAGTAAGGCTTTTAACGCCAAGCCAGTATTCGCCTACGTAAGCCTTCGTGCTGGCGTCGCCTTTGGGGGTAATGCTTACGCTGTAATTTTCATCTGGCATTGTCATGCCTATCGGGACAGAAATAACATGATTGGGCGAGCCGGCAAAGTTCCAAGTGCCTGATTTAATTATTCCTCCGATTGTAGGGTTAGAGCGCAGCGTCACGGCCCATTTAAAACCTGTAATGCCTAAGCCTGTATTATAAACGTCGAAGCCATTTTCGCTTTGATTGGCAGTATCGACCCAGAACTCGCCAACTTCGGCAAGCGTATCTTCGTCAGGTGTGATGCTTACGTAATAATCGTTAGACGGCGCTGCCGGAATAAGCGTAACGGTAGTTTTAGTATTATTTATATTCCCGCTGCGAAAGCTGCCTTCGCCCATTGCAAAGATTCCACCGCCGCCGCCGCCGCCGCCGCCGGGTGCAAAATTAGAGAAAAAATTATCGATTTGCTGCATCGTGTAGTAATTAGAGAAAAAATCATCGATTTGCTGCATCGTGTAGTAATTGTTTAAAATATTCGTGATGGAATCGTTAATACCATCGAGTAGCTCATTGATCTGCTCTATTGTGTAATAATTATTTAACGCAGCAGCTATGTCGCTTAGATATGCAAATCCTTGCGAGTAAGCAAAAGCGCCGGGGCCGTCTTCTAAGTATAGCGCATAGCGATTTAACGTACTTGAGTACAGCACACGCATCCAAGATCCGGATGGCTGTCCGGTAATCGGCCTGTTTGGATTCCATATTTCGACGCCGGCATCGAAAGGCCCGATATTAACGGCGCCTTGATTTATGCGTATAAACTGATCTTGAGTCTGAAAATTTTGAGAGTTAACGAACACAGAATTCGTGAAAGTCTTTTGGCCTGTGATCGTTTGATCAGTTGCAAGCGTGACGTAATCGTTCGCAATCGTTTGCTCTAAATCGTCAATACGATCGTTAATTTCACCGCGACGTATCTCGCAATTTACTTCGGTAACGACGTCGTCAGTCAATTTAATCAACGGCGTTGATCTATCTTCTATGTTATGCCCATCAAAAATACCTGTCATAAGTATCTGCCTTTCGATTAAACTGAAATTTTAAGTATACACTGGCATCATGCGGTAAATAGGCCCAGAGCTATTATTGCCTACTGCCCATACAGCTTTGCTAGCATCTACAGTAAAGCCCATAATAGTATTGCTCGGAGTTGCAAACGTATGTATCAACACGCTGCCATCGTTTCTCATACGCCTTATGCTCTTGTCTGCGTCCATGCTGATTAAAAAGCTACCTTCAGGCAATGCCTGTGCAGATCTTGGCTGTGGATAAGTAATCGCAGGAAGTGCAGTCACTTCTACGGGCAAGCTCCACATTTGGCCCTTATCAGTTGATTTTCGCATCTGTATGCTGGCCCCAGTTGCAGCACGTGTAAAGCATAGCACGCTATTATCCAGATTTTCTACGAATACAATTCCAGGCTCGCCCTCTTCAACGTCTATCTCGTGCCTGGTTATATTATCGCCGCTATCTATTGCCGTAGCGGTAACGTATCCTTGAAACACCTCTCCGATTATGCAATTGACATTATCAGATAAGCTTAAACTTTCAGAGCCTACGATAGTCCCATAATGATCCCCGGATCTGTCACTCATTGACGAGAATACAGCATATCCAGCGCTTATGTCATAATGCATGATAACGCCAGAAAACGCTGGTTTTCTGTTCTGGGCTACGTGGATCATATCAGAGTTTTTATTGCCGGCAATAGGACATGGGAAAGTCTGAGCTGGATATGTTTCTTCTGTGTCAAAGTAATGATTTACATACCGCAATATGTATCGTGTAAACGTGTTAGACCCAGCCAGTTTAATCCATATAGCATTGCCTTCTGACGTAACTATCTTTTGATTGGCGGCCTCTATTATTTGACCAAACCTAGAAGTCGACTTTTCTCCGTTTAGTGTACATTGCGTGAAATTTACCATGTCAGAAGTAACCCATATTTTGGTCCTGCCTGTGATATAAATCTTGCCGTCAGAGGCTGCATAAATATCGCTGAGACTTTCACCGAAATTATGAGTTAACACCCAGTTATTGTCGTAAGACAGCGTTGGTACTGGCGGGGGCGGAGTATTAATTTCGTAATCACCGCAAGCACGTACCCAGCTACCAATGCTTGATCCTGAACCAATGCGTTTGTATAAGAATCTCAGAACAGTATTGGCATCTGGCGTGGCGTGTGCGGGTCCTAGCGTAATCTCACGGCCGTTAAGCTTATAGCCTTTTTCGAACGTATCAGCATAATTTTCCGAGTAGTCGTTAAAGACGCGCAGCCCATCATACCAAAGCGAATCACTCTTTGGCGCTGCATGCGCCGATGCATAAAACGACCGGCTGCTGCCATTGCAAATTAATTTATCTTCCCAGAGTGCCATGGGTGTAATATCTAAGTCAATAATCTCGATTATGCTATTAACGTCAGTAAAGACTTTCGCGATGATTAATTCGTTGCAGTTTAAGCAATAATTAGGATTTAACTCGATGCGAAAAATCGGTATACCTGACGGAGTGCCTGTAGCCACGATAAAATTAATCGGCCGGTCGGTAATGCTGACAGCAATATCATAGCCAGGGATCTCGGCGAAATTCGTGTAAAAGTCTATGCCTGAAGCTAATACTTCGGCGAAATACGCTTCGGTATAATATGTTTTAGTCGTATTGGCTTCTTGGGATAAATAAACCGGATGCCTGTCGATCACGGCCCCAGTTTCGTCAGCGCCAGAAATATAAATATAGCCTTCTAAGGCATGCTCTCCGGTTATTATCTTAATTGCTAACTGACTTGGAAAGTCTGGCTGTTCCATTAATGATAAGTGCTGATGCAAAATCTTATCTGAGCCAAGCGGACCGTTAGGGGTTGACATTTCACGTAAGTACTCTGCATAAACTAAATCAGAAAGCAAAATGTCACTTTCGTTATGATTGATCTTGCCACAAAGCAGGCCACGGCCCTCGGTGACAGACACTTGCGTATCCGACGTCTGAATTACATCCCAGCCGTAATACGCAAAATTACCCCAGGTTCGATAAAGCGTTTCGGCCAAGTCATCGTATAGGCCCTTAGTCGTAGGCACGCGTGCAAGATTATGCAGCATGTTGTTTGTAATAGCTATTGCGCCGCAGTCGACATGTGCTTCACACAATGGCAGATAATACTTATCGATTTTGTGATATGGCGCGATAGGATTAATATTCGCTGCTAAAGGCAAATCGCCAGTAATTACTTTAAATTCGGCTAAGTTGCCAGCAGGAATCGTTGGTCCATGGGCGTATTTATGATAAATGCAGATTAAATCTATGCGACGACGAGTCAGGTCGCCTGGTGCTATTTCGATTTTATTTAATTCGTCCGTGCTATATTCGAGTTTTACGCCTTCGATCGTTAACGCGTCGCCTGCCGTGACGTTAATAAATAAATCAGATGGCGTGTTAGCATAGCATAGCAGACCATTATAGGGCCCTGACGACATAATGCGTGCAATGCGTGAGTTATAATTCTCGGTAGAATCTGCATTTTTATAAGTAAATAGTACTCGCGGTGCCATTTATTTTTCTCCGATTAATTAGTGCTGAATGGTCCAGCGAATTACGTATACAAAGCCAGACTCTTTTAAGATAGGCTTGGTAGTAGCACGTGAAAAAATTACGCCGCTTGCGCTTTTCAACGCCCATTCGGTGATTAAAATACCGTTAGCATTGTCTTGGTCAATAAAGCCTACGAACGTATTAGCTGCGCGATTCGGCTTCTCTCTGTGATCTAAGATCTTCTCGTATGCTTCGTTATTTAGCGCTATATCTGTTCCCTGCGGCTGGGGCGGATTTACGTTGTGATCTGGCTCGCCGATATAGCCGCCAGTACCGATTGCGAATTTCTGTATAGGATCTGCTGGGATCGCTCCGGCCATAATATCGGCTATTAATTCTCTACCGATGTCCAGGACAAGATTCTTTTTCTTATTTACTAAATTGCTTTGATTTAATAATCTCGCAATGCCGTGACATGCAGCTTTTACACGTATTTTTTGTTTGATAATCAAATACTCGTTTTCCACGTGTATCTTATCCGCGTCAAATATATTAGCTGGCAGCTTATATACTTCGAGGACCCCTGTTGTAGGGGCGTTGTCGCTTAGGCTCAGGCCATTTATGTAATCAGCGCCCTTAGTCATGCACACGGCTCCTGTTTGTAAGTAAATTTATTTCAGACACTGCAACTAACATAAATCATAAAGCTTCCAGAGTCAAGCTAGTCAAGAAGATATGTTTTGCATAATTATGCCATGGAGTACCATATGTTGTTTGCATTGCTATTTGTAAAAGCCAATTTTCTCCCATCTGGCAGTACCAAAAACTGATTTATCTTATCACCATCCAGGTCGCCTTCTTTTGTAAGTGATGCAAAGCCGTCAATAGTCCTGAATATATTAGATCCGTAGCTTACTAAAGCACTAGCACTTCCGAAGCATATGGCAGAGTCAGTGTTGTTACCATCTGCGGCCATTCCTGCGGCAAACTCTGGCATGTCAGTCCAAGTCACAAAGCCGTCATCTGAGTATCTTATTTTTATTTTCTTGGGATTAACTTCTGCATATATGAAATATACTCTTCCTGACGAGTTAATTGCTAAAACCGGCCAGTCGCCATGGGCAGACATGTCTTGCGCTATGCTGAAGACGACACCAAAGGCGTTACTGTCTTCATCAAATCTATGCAAAAACTTAGCAAATCCTGGGGACTGCGCCCCTGGAATAAGCCACTTTTTGTCTGACCATTCTAATGGGTTAGACCCCGGCTGGAATCCATAGCCTGTTTGCTCGTACCTGGAACCAATCTGAGCGGACGTATTTAGATCGAATTCAATAATTCTGCTAGTTATAGACCCGCCGACCACAGATATTATAACCTTATTGCTATTAGGTGAGGCTCCTATTCTGCTAGAAGCAGTAGTAGCGTACGAGTTTCCGAATGCAATAGCAGATCTTGTGAAAGTGCTGCTTCCTAAAGTAAGGACCCATACGCCAGTAGAGTCAGGGACTACCAAACGGTTATCACTGGCCTGCATGATATTCCCAAATAGTCCAGTACGTGTTCCACTTAGTGACAAAGTGTCGAAAGTGACAAAATCTGTAGTTACATATAAATCACTTTCTGTGGATATATAATACTTTCCGTCCGAGGCCGGATAAGCGCTTATCGCAGGGCTAGTCCCTATTTTAGTCATAGGAAGCCATGATATTGTAGAGACAGTGTATAAGTATTTCACGTATAAAACACCGTTTACCACAGATCCAGAGGGTTGGGCGCTGTCACTGGACAGTGAATAAAATGCATATCCAGCAAAGTTCTTCGGGACTGTGCTGTATGCCGTCCCTACAGCAGCGTCTAAAACGACTAGCTCGTTGACTTCCAAAGTATCTCCAGTAGGAACACCGGACGAATTGCATACTAGATAAGATACATATACGCTGCCGGTATGTATTTTATACAAATATTCAACATATGAATCATCAACACCGATAATCCCAGACGCCGGATCGCTGGACGGGCTGGTCGCGTAATAGTCATGATCTGGGAAGGATAGTGGTGCAGTATTATATGTCGTTCCAACATAGGCGCCATTTATTACTGTCGTAGGTCCGGAAAGAACTACTCCTGTTAATGTATTATCAACGCCTATTTCCAAGTGCGTGACTATTACACTGGACAAATCTGTGTTATACAAAAACTTTATCGTTACAGCCCCAACACCAATAGTTCCGCTGGCCGGGGAAGAGTCATTGCTTACGCCATAATAGTCATATCCATAGAAGCTTTTACTTACAACATGATACGGCGTCCCTATAGGCAAGTACGTTATTACGCTTTCCGGGGCCTGAAGCACTTCGCCTGTTGGCTCTCCAGTAGCATCGCATACTAAGTGCCACACCATGATATACCCAGACGCAGCTAAGTAATAAAAAATAACGTATTTGTCGCCAAGACCCACGGTTCCGATATCAGGCGCATTATTAGCATCGACGCGCTCGAATGCATATCCCGGGATAATTTCTGGATAGGCCTGATAAGCCGTGCCCACGACTACGTTCTCAATTACTGCCTGCTGCGGCAATAACGGCATGCCAATTGGATGGCCATAAGAGCTGATCTCGTAAAACTGCGCGTATACACTGCCAAGGCCAACGCCGTAACGTGAAATGGCCAGGCTTTCGAATTTAGTATAACGATCCAGCCAGTGCCCAGCTTTTAAATCAGGCACGTAGCTTGGCCATAAGTGATTATCTGAGATAAGTTCAGTAAAAGCGTACCGCGAGCATATCGGGCACGTAATTTCTGATAAACCCAAATGCTCGTTAGCGTCGATTAAAATTTCATGATCCAATGAGCTTCTTATCCAAGTGTCGTCTAAGCGCTGCGTAGGGCCTATTTTGTCGTCGAAACGCGCCTGCAGCTCTAAAGCAAAGCATACGTCGCGAGCAATAGCCGTATCTTCGAATAGCATGTTGCAGCGTATGATATAATGCGAGTAGCTAGGCTTTATAGTATCTAAAAAGCTTTTGATAAGCCTTACTTCTTCGTAATTGCTCGGTGCCGCTTCGCCTTCTAGCGAGACTAAGAAAGTATGGTAATAAGGCAAGTCTGTTATGGCAAATGCCAAGTTGCTGGAATCTAAATTTACAGCCGAGTCGTTTGCAATCTCAGAGTCAAATTGCTTTCGCCCAGGCTCGGTATAGTATAATTTATCAACGCTGCCATATCCCAATAAGTTCTCCCACCATTTTGGGAAATTAATATAATCGTATACGTTTACGAGAGATATTAAAGGCGAATAACGTTCTAAGTATTGATTGACAACGACGGCAGGCACGTATTTGCTCGATATTAAATAATCACGGCCAGCGATTTTAATAATATAATCTCCGCTGCCGTCTTTGAAGTAAATATCTAAAAAATCGGCGTCTGCTAATTGCCTGAAGCTCTCGGTATCATAAAATTTTATAAACGCCTGCTTTGTGATACTTGGGATAGCGTTAATATTATTAAAATCATCGAAGCTATACCAGGCTAAGTAATCGTTGGCGTCTTCATAGTCGTAAATAATCTCGTAATCGATACCATAATCAAGTGCATATGCAGGCTTATTGCGGATTTTTAAGATTAAATCGTACGCGCCGTTAGATTCAGACGGCAATACTGGCAGTTTTATGTAATTAGCCAGGCTAACAGTGCTGGCGATAATGCTTTTTAGGAATGCGTTAGGCTTGTAATCTATGCTTTCGACATAACCGGCGTCTGTTACGAATGGGAGGTCCGTCACGACGTTTAGACCTGTCTTGATACTATCGATATTACTTCCGTCCCAGTAAGCGAACCATAGGCCTTGCAATTGCCTTAAATACCTATAAGAATCCGGCTTGTAAAATTTGATCAAGCTTCCGAAATTGTCATAGATAATTTCTGTGTCGCGAATGGTATACTCTGACCAAAGAGTTTCATAAGGCTGCGTTGCGAAAGCAATAATTTTCTCGTTTTCATATACGACAAAATCACCCAAAGGCGTGGCACTCTCGTCGTAGTCGCTGTAGCTATCGGCGCGTTTGTAATATTTAACCGTGTCTACAGCAATACCGGCCTCGGACGACAGGCCTTTTGCATCACCAGTGCCATCACAAATTATGCAGGTCTCGCCAGCGTAAGTGCCAGTGCCGGCACATGATGGGCATGTGATATCGAATTTGAATAAGTCTTCGTAGCCATAGATCAAATCTCCAGGGAAACGTATGCTGCCGTCTGGTAAAATTATCGCCCCGTTGTTTAATAACAGCGTAAGCGAGGGCAGCACTGAGATATTTCTCGGAGATTCTCTCAGTAAATATACGCTCTTGACATTCTCTGGGAGTGTGAAGGCATATGGATACAAAGCATTTGGGCTTTCAACAGCGTTAGCGCTATTAAAGACAAACTTCTCCCAGTGAGAGATCCAGTTGTGAGTGATTGAATTGATGCATTTCGAGAAGTTTAACTGATACAGCTGCGTGTATAAATTATCAGCGATATTCAAATAGCCTCGCCAGGCCTGGTCGGCTATATGCCGGTCAGCCATAAGTGACGACGTCCAGAACGCATTCAGCTTTGAGATAACGCTTGTAACCGAACGTTCCCGAAATTCTATCGCCATATGAGATAACGCCTTTCGCTGATGTGAAGCTTGTTAGAATAGTATATGGCGAGAGCGGCACAAAAGTCAATGCTAGATTTGTTGTCAAATAACTGATAAATTTGTTGCAGTGCAGCTAGGTTTGCTTGTGGATAACTTTCAAAAAGTAAGATTCCGGCAAACGAGCAACGATCAACGAAAGCTGAGATTGGACCCCTTGTCCGTATTAAATCTAACAGGAGTACGTTAAGTTTGCCGCTCGTAAAGGAATATAGCGCAATACGACTCATACATAAAATCAAAACGTAAGAAATGTGAAATATTGCAGAAAGACCTTATACTACCGTTTTTCTTTTTTTCATTTCCTTTTAAACACTTTATCCCTTGATGCATTACTTTTTCTCATATCTCATATTTCTTACGTTTTGATTTTATATTTCATATATCATATATATATATTATATATTAGGATATGGTAGTAGTAAGGGTTATAGGGTATTGGGTTTAAAAAAGTGTACTATATTCGTTGTACATACGGGACTTTAAGCACTCCGGAAATGGGTATCTCCTAACCAAAAGACTTTAAACAGGGGCTGGCCGATTTCTTACGTTTTGGTTTTTGTGAATTCCACACGAGGACCCAGGGGTACGCGAAGACCTTTACATGATAACCAGATGCATTTGCACATACCCTCAGTACCCACGTGTTTTTTCTACACATTGTTACGTTCTTCACAAAGTTTAAGAGATTTTAGAAGAAAATCAGACCTCGAAAATCCCAAATCCCAAAAATCCCCCTCCCAAAATTCGTTTT
>Ga0209098_1000487_pt1 | contig 43537 bp, 29 predicted proteins | sample AD_JPNHW1_MetaG_FD_184429 | JGI IMG/M metagenome (GOLD analysis project Ga0209098, IMG submission 184429) | Active sludge microbial communities of municipal wastewater-treating anaerobic digesters from Japan - AD_JPNHW1_MetaG (SPAdes) (version 2) | ecosystem: Engineered > Bioreactor > Anaerobic...
CCATGGGGGCTGCTACGGAGGCCCGCCCGGAGCGTCCTCCGGACGCCCCGGGTCCCCGGGCCACCTCCGCTTCCTCAGTCGGAGCCGCCTTTCTTTCCGACGCGTGCGTTTCATTTTGCGCTTCGCGGTCAACAATTGACCATCATCTCGGGGATTGTCTTCTGATCCGGTTTCCGGTATACTGGCGGCCTAATAACTCGGCAACCTTTACCGGACCCGGAACTGTCTGTCATGTCTAAAATCCTGATCGTAGATGATGAAGCGCGCATTCTGCTCCTGCTTCAGAGCCTGCTGAAGGCCAACGGGTACGAAACCGTGACGGCCAAAGACGGGAATGCCGCGCTCGATCTTATCAAGAAGGACGCCTTCGACCTGGTCATTACCGACCTGCGCATGGCGCCGATGGACGGCATGACGCTTTTCCGCGAGATCAAAACGCTGCATCCCGATTTGCCGGTCATCCTGCTGACGGCCTATGCCTCGGTCGAAACCGCCATCGACGCCATGAAGAACGGGGCCTTCGACTATCTCACCAAGCCGTTCAAAGTCGACGAGATGCTCACCACCGTCAAGCGCGCGGAAGAGCACGTCAAGAGCCGCGCCGCCGTCATTTCCACGGATCCCAACGCCCCGCTCCGCTACCAGTTCGAGAACCTCATCGCCACCAACAGCACCATGCTGCAGGTGTGCGACATGATCCAGCGCGTCGGCCCCACCGCCGCCACGGTCCTCATCAACGGCGAGAGCGGCACCGGCAAGGAGGTCATCGCCCGCACCATCCACAACACCAGCCCCCGCAAGGAAAAACCCTGGGTGGCGGTGAACTGCGCGGCGCTGCCCGAGAACCTGCTCGAATCCGAGATGTTCGGCCACGTCAAAGGCGCTTTCACCGGCGCCGTGGTCGAAAAAGAGGGGCTTTTCGAAACCGCCAACAACGGCACGCTCTTTCTGGACGAAATCTCTTCCCTCCCGCTCCTGCTGCAGGGCAAGCTCCTGCGCGTTTTGCAGGAAAAGGAAATCCGGCGCGTCGGCGGCACCAAAAACATCCCGGTCGACGTGCGCGTGATCGCGGCCAGCAACTCCAACCTGGAGCAACTGGTGGCCCAGGGCACTTTCCGGGCCGACCTCTATTACCGCTTTGCCGTCATCACGCTCGACATCCCCGCGCTGCGCGACCGCCCGGAAGACATCCTGCCCCTCGCGCGCCATTTCATCCGCTCCGAGACCGCCGGATTCAAGGCCCAGCCCGGACTTTCCCAAGAGGCGGCCGACGTGCTGGTGGCATATAAGTGGCCCGGCAACGTGCGCGAACTGGAAAACGCCATCAAACACGCCGTGACGTTCCTGCAGTCCGACACGATCTCGCCCGACCTCCTGCCGCCGCGCATCGTCAGCCGCGCCAATGAGGCCAAGGCCCTACAGGCGGAGCACCCCGCGTCCGCGACGATGGGGAGCACCTCGCTCAAGGGGTTTCTCAAGCTCAAGGAGAAGGAGTATCTCGACCAGATCCTCACCTCCACGCACGGCGACAAGGAAAAGGCCGCCCAGACCCTCCAAGTCAGCCTCGCCACCCTCTACCGGAAGCTCTCCGACGAGTCGGCGGACACCCCGGCAAACTGACCCGGTTTTTCGTTTTTGCAAAAATGCGTGTCATTTTTGAGAAAAAGGCGCGGCAGGCGCCTTTTGGGCAGGTCCGGCTTACCGATCACTTCAAGTAGATTACGATTAGGAATAAACGTTTCTCTTCTTACTCGTAATCTTAATCCTAATCTTAATCCTTCTGCTCTTTTCAGGCTGAATTACACCCGCCGCCGCAACCCCTGCCCATCTTGGCACGCGGCCTGCTAAATAGAAACCGCGAACCGACAGAGGATGCCGGTTGCTGGTTAACCCCGAATGAAGGAAGTAACTCATGAAGATGAATCGCAAAGGTTTCACGCTGGTTGAGATCATGATCGTGGTCGCGATTATCGGCATCTTGGCCGCCATCGCCATTCCGAACTTCGTCAAGTCCCGCCGTGAGTCGCAGAAGAACGCCTGCATCGCGAACATGAAGCAGATCGTGGGCGCGGTCGAGCAGTTCAAGCTGGCCGGCAACACCGCAGCGCCGACGATTGCCCTGCTGTACGCTAACGGCCAAGGTTTCCTCAAGACCGAGCCGAAGTGCCCGGCCAAAGGAACCTACACCCTCACCGACGAGACGACTGATGCTCCTTTCAAAGTGACGTGCAACGCTACCGTTGGCGACCACGTTCTGCCCTAAGCGTAGACGCGATTCACGTTACGTATCAGAAACAGACGCCCTGTCATGGGGCGTCTGTTTTTTTTTGCCACAGGGTGGTTCGCACGACAGCGGCGCAGGCGACGCGCGGCCGGCCGGGATCCGGGAAAGAATCTCCAGAAAATGGGACGCCACACGGCGTTCCGTTCACCGGTACGAATCGGAGATGATGGTGCTGTCCGGCGTGAAACTCTCGGGCAGTCCGGCGATGCGGCTCATGTAGGCCACCAGCTGGTTGACGCGCTCCACGCTGTCGGAGGCGAGTTTCAGCAGGTCTCGCTGGGACTCCGTCAGCGGCCCACCCTTGCCCGAATGCAACAGATCGATCACGCCCGTGGAGACGGTGAGCGGCTGCACGATCTCCTGGTTCAGCTCGGCGTACCGCTCGACCAGTTCAGCGCGCGAAATCTTGAGCCCGATGCCCCGCCGTTTGGCCGCAGACTCGATGCTGGCGATGGTCTGGCGGTCATCATCCACCTGATCCGCCAAGGCCGCGATCTGACGCTCGGACTCGGCGGTCGACTTGACCAGCGTGTCGCGGATGCGGGTGATCGCCGAGAGCACCTTCTGGTGTTGCGCCTCGTCGGACAAAGCCCCCTCCTGCTCCAGCAACGCGGCCGTATCGCGCAAGAGCGCCGCCAGCGTCGCGGCCCGTTCCTGACGCACCGACCGCGGCGACATCTCGGGCGGCGGGGTTTCCGGCTCCGCGGTCTTCATCCCGAAGTCGCGTTCCCACGCGGCTGAAAGATCCAGTATGCCGGAGTCCGCCGCGGACCGGCGCTGGGCCGCTTTTTCGAGCGTTTCGGCCGACGGCGGAGCGAGCGGCATCGCAATCTCCTGATCGGCCACGCGCTGATACTCCACCGTCACGACCTGTACGCTGCGCAGCCCGGCCTTTTTCAAAGCATCCCCGAACCCCCCTTGGGCCGCCAAACTCGCAGGCGGCGTACCGAACAGGGTGATGCACGTCAGAAACTCGCTCAGATCGGGCGGCGGCAGAAAAATCATGCCCCCGATCTTGTGCAGATTCATGCGGTCCACCAGGTTCTTGCCCGCTGCGACATCCAGCCCGTCAATGGAACCGTTCAGCAGCACCCGCTTGTCCTTCAGGGCGATTTCGACCGGTCCGTACTTCCTGACCGCCTCTTCGAGTTCGGCAAACACCGTCTTCGCCGCACTCTGCGTAACCTTGTGCGAGGGGCCGTAAATCCCCGCCTGGCTCACCAACAGCCCCAACGCCCGGACAAGCAGAACCGCATCGTTCACTGGAATTTTCGTGTACGCCATGGTCCCCCGCCCCCCCCTCCTGCCGGTCACTTGAACCGGATTAGGATTAGGATTAGGATTAAGCCCGCCGCGCGGCTGCGCCGCGAGAAAACACTGAGGTAACTTGAAGTTATAGGCAAGATTAAGATTAAGATTAAGATGGCGCATTCGCAATCTTCGTAATCGTAATCCTAATCTTAATCGTTCAAAAAAATGTCCTATCCCTTCAATCCCGGAACCCCAGGCAGCGGGCTTACCTTTAAAATCCGGCAATCTAACTTGTACAGCCTACTAGTGCCACGCCGTGACGACCACGTTGTCGGTCGTGGTTTCATCCGGCGGCAGATTGAACCCCTGGCCGTCGCCGGCGTAGAGATCCGCCGTGCCGTTGCCGGTCATCCCCTGGCCCACCAGGATCGCCCCGTAGATGGCCGCGTGGCCATTCAGCCTGACGCTCCCGTTGGGAACGAGAATCGCGCCATGGACCTCCGTGCCCGAGTTGAACTTCACTTCGCCCGACCCCAGCACGATGATCGCAGGATAGCCGTCCACCGACGAGACGTTCACCGCATTCCCCTGGAAGGAGGCGTCGCCTGCGAAGATGAAACAGCCGGAGCCCGTGCGGCTCCACCCCGAAGCGTCGCCCGTGCAGTAGGCCACGCCGCCGGGCGGCGACGACGGGATGTCGGACCCGCTACCGTAGACCGCGTCGTTTTCCGCTGCATATTCGATGAACTGGTTGATGGCCGCCACCAGCGCGTCGGACAGGATCTCCACCGAGGACTGGTTGGACAACAGCGTGACGGTTCCGTTTGGCTTCTTCCACGTTACCGTGCCGCCGCTCGAGACGGTCTTCGCGTCCGTTTCGGCGCTTCCCGTGATGGTCGCGTTGCCGTTGGCGTGGATATCCGTGACGTTCGCCTTGAAGTTCCCTTTCAGGTCCAGCGTTCCGCCCACCAGCAGGTCGAACAGCAGGTCGAAATAGTCGTCGGCCGTATCCCCGTCCGAGGTCGTGATCGGCCGGTTCTCGAGATCCACCGATACCACCGCCTTGCCGAGGCCGCACTTGCCTTCGGACACGAGCTGCACACGGTTCGCGTTCCCCGCCGTCAGCAGCGTCTTCACCGCATACGTGCCGTCGCCGAAGGACGCCGCGTCGGTATAGCCCGACGAGACTTTGGAGAAGTCTTTTTTGACCGAATTATAGGCCTTGTTCAGCCCCGACTCCGCGATCAGCCGCGCCTTCAGCATCTCGCGCGTGATCTGGGATGACCGCATCTGCTGCGATGCGGTGAAGTCCAACATGCCGATCGCGATGCTGACCACCGCGATGATTCCGAGGACGACCAGAATGGCCGACCCTTCTTCACGTTTCCGTTTCATACGCACCTTCCTTTCGGCCGGGTGAACCCGTCACGGGCTGACCCGGCTCTACTTGCCGCTGTTGCGCGGTTCGACCTCAGCCGTCATGGCCGACCGCAACCGCTCTTTCGCGGCACCTTGGGTCCTGACATCCTTGAAGATTTCGATTTCCATCGTGACGCCCTGCACCAAATCGCGTCCGTCAACATCTACCCTGAAGATACCACAATCAGGCGATTTCAGCAATTGCGCCGCCACGTCCACGTACTTCTCCTCACCGTCCCACGTGAAGAGCACGCGGCGAAGCCGCGGCGAGTTGCTCCGATAAGGGCCCGCGCTGCCGAAGCCGCTGCCTGCGGCCGGATACAAACTGGCCGGCTGCGCCGTGAAGACGGACCGGAACTGGACATACCGGCCCGTGTTTCCCGAAAACGTACTGCCGCTCGAGACCTCCGCCACATTCTCCCAGGCCGAGGCGTCGGAAATCCCGAACCCGTCTTCCGTCAGCGCGTTGCCGCCGCGCGCGTACATCTTCAGAGTCGCGTTGGCCGGCACGTCGGACTCCCACAGGATGGTCTTGGCCGCACCGGCCTCGCTCTTCGTGTCGAACACGTGCGAGACGTAGTCGCCGCCTTCCGCATAGTTGACCGCCATGCAGACCAGCCCGGGAACGCAGAGTTTGACGTTGCCGGTGAACGCGTCTTTCGCGCGCAGCGGCTCCACGCTGTAGCCGGACCAATCCTGCGCGGCCGCGGTCCCCGCATCGCCGCCTTTCACCATCCAGCAGCACCACGTTGACGCGTCCGGGATCTGCATCGCCCGGATCATGTCGTTAGCGGGGGTGTCGACGGTCAGCCAGAACGAAAGGATGAAGCTCTGGCCCGCGTAGACCGGCACCAGTTTTTCGGGCCGCAAATCGACATACCCGGCCGTGCAGTCTTCCCATTTCGCCTTCAGGACCCCGTTCTGATAAATCCGGAGCGGCGTGAGCGGCACGCTGAGGCTGGGGCTGTTGGTGGTCTCGGTCGGAGCAAAGGCGGGATCCCAGACTTTGAAGCGGTTCGGGGTCACGAAACCCGAGTAGTGCATGCGGAAGATCGGGCCGAAACCGTCCCGATCCACAAATTGTCCAAGCACCGGGATGCGGACTGCGCAGTTGGTCCCCGGTACGAAGCGCAGGTCGCTGGTAACGAACTCGTTCTCGTAAGATACCGGCGTCAACGAACCGACTGCCTGACGCCGCGACCGCCAGGCCAGCTCAAACTGGCCGTCGAGCTTGGCGACGTACACGCCATCCTCAAAACCGGAAGGCGCATTGGTGGCGTCGAGCCGGACCACCGTGTTCGAGAAGGTCACGTTGCGGCCTTCCCCGACGAAGACGCACTCCTCGATGGCATCGTTGTAGACCGTGAGCGAAAGCCGGTCGCCGTCCGTGGAGGCCGCGCCCTTCACCCCGTAAGCGGCGGAGGCCAGTCCCTGGCCGACGAACGCGGGGGCCGTGGCGACCCCGGCCGCGGTGCACAGCTCGGCCTCCATCGGCCAGCCGGCCACGCTGGCGGTGACCTGATCCAGCCGGAGCGCCCGGCCGGTCGAGTTGGGATTCTTGCCGGTGATCGTGAAGTTGACGGCGTGCGCGCCCGGCCCCAGGGCCAAGCTTCCGAAAGAGACACGGTCGCGCGTGTTCGCCACCGGCGCGTAGCCGTCGAACTTGGCCTCCGCGTGCCACAGCCGGCCCGTGAAAAGGTTTGAGAACAGCACCATGGTTTTCGCGCTCTCGCCGGAGAGGCAGGAGCCCTCGCCTTCGCCGGAGGTCACCACCGACGCGATCTGGTTGTACCGGTCGGCATACGAGGCCTCCTGGTTGCGGTTGGAGAAAAGCGTCCGCCGCATCTGATGGGGAGAATGGTTCCAGACATGGTACACCACCGTCTGGCGCCACAGGATGTTCGATCCGCCCGCATCCATGTCCATGAGCCCGTCGCTGTCCTGATCGCCGGCCAAGGCGAATCCCACCGCCTCATAGGGCTCCTTCTGTTCGGGATAGAAGATGATGGTCTCGCGGGCCGTGTTGCGGATCTCCGAGCGGAAGCGTTCGACAACCGAGCGGACATCCATGTCCAGCGACGCCTGCGTGCTCACGCGGTTCGATTTGTACATGAAAAGCAGCCATGTCCCCAGCGACATCCCGATCACCAGCGCGAAGATGCCGACCGCGAACATGGTTTCCATCAAGGTATAACCGTTACGACGCATAATCACTCCAAGTAATCGGTGAAAAGAAAGGTCATTTTCTCGTGTTCGTCGGTAAACCGGCAGAGATACGAACCTGTCTTGATGGGGTGGAAAACCTTGCGCCAGCCCCACCGCGAACAGATGCAGATGTCCGTCCGCACCGTCATGGTGGTCAAGCCTTCCGCGGGCGTGTCCTTCAGAACCACGGTCGAGCGCCGGAACCGTCCGCCCGGCGAGGAAGGGTTGCCGAAATCGTCGACCAGCAGGCCCTTTTCCGCCAGCAGGCCGAGGTCCAGGTAAGGCGAGGCCCGCGCGCGCTCGATGCGCCCTTGGCAGATCGTGGTCGCCACGTAATGGTCGCGCGCCATCTGGAACCGCGCGATCATCTGGTCCACCAGCGGCAGCGCGGCCATCATGATGATGAGCAGCAGCGCCATCGACACCATCAGCTCCGCGACCGTCATGCCCTGTTGGCGGGTCTTGTTCATCGCACACGCTCCTCGTCTGCTGCCCCGGGCGGCGGCGACACGGCCGGCGCGGCTTCCCCGGCCTTCTCCTCGCCCCTGCCGCCCTGCAGCCGTTTGGCGTTCATCTGCTGCAGCAGGTCGCGCAGCTGGATGACCGCCCCGTAACACAAATCGACCATCTCGCGCCGCAGCGCCTCGTCCTTGTCCCCCTCCAGCTTGAGGATCTCGATGCCGGTCAGCAGCACGGTGGCCGGCTGCCCCAGCGAATGGCAGGCCTGGGAAAGGCTCTCCGCCATCACCCGGTTGCGCTCGGCCTGCTGCTCGGCGATCTCCGCCCGCCGCCGCTCGGCCGTATCGCGGACCGAGAGCACCATGCCGCACAGCTCGCTCTCCTCATTGATGTCGGGAACCGCGGAAATCATCAGCCAGCCGGTCTTCTCGCGGGCCATCGTCCGTTGCTCGCCCGTCCAGCCTTCGCCCGCCCGGATGTTCGCCAGCAGCGGATCAATCACGGCCTTGCGGTCAAACCAGGCGTCCAGATGCTGGCCCACGACCGCGGCCTCATCCCCTTCGGCGAGCAGTTCGGTCATCATGCGGTTGGCATAGGTGATGACGCCCCGCATGTCGGCGATGCCGATGCCGGCGTCGGTGTTGTCCATGGCGTGATACGCCGAAAGCAGCTTCTGTTCCGCCCGCCAGCGGGACTGGATGTCCCGGACCAGATAACAGACCGGATCCGGCGAATGGGTGCCGTTGCCCATCGCCACGATCTCGACCGCGGTGAAGGCGTCGTCCTTGTGCACCGCAAACGCCTGAATGCGCATGTAGCGGCCCTCGGCGATCACCGTCCTGATCTCGGCGAGCAGCGCGTCGGTCACGCCGGCCACCAGCGCATGGAGAGGCAGCCCCGTCAGGCCGACCTCCTCGTATCCGAAGAACCGCGTCGCACGCGCATTGGCCGCCAGCACTTTCCCCGCGCCGTCCGCCAGCAGAATCGCGTCATAGGCGTGCTCGAACAGAAAACGGTAATCCAGCTTGTCGAAATAATCCACGGGGGCCGTGCCGCGCTGCGCGTCCGTCCCCGGCAACCGACCGTATCCCAGGGAACGGATATCGATCTTGATCGTCTGGGATTTTTCATTGGTCTTCATAGGCTTTATTATCAAGCACAAATCATGCCGCCGCCGGCATGCCGCGCCAAGGGGTAACCGGCCCCGAAAAGGGCCTTTTTTTCTCTGTTCTGCAAACCTTTTTTGCAAAAACGAGAAAACGGCGCGGAGAAACGCGGCCGCCCTCCGCGGCATCCGGAGCCGCGCGTCCGCGGCCGGGCCAACGGGCACCCCGGCCGCACAGGCCGGGCGCGGCCCTCTGCCCGCCGCCGCGCGCCGTCCGCCCGGCAGACCGATGGCATCATTTATGCTGTTTGTGTGCATATGAAATCAGTTTCACTGCCGACCAAACTCGCGCCGCCGCACAAGCCCCACACGGACATCGTGGGGCTGGAGCTGGGATGCGGGCTGGCGGACGGGGTTCCGGCCGTGCGTCTGCGCAAACGGGATGGCGTCATCGAACTGCTGGCCGCCGGTTTCCTGCACCTGCCCGGCACGCTTCCCGACAGCCCTGATTTTGCCCCGACGCCGGGGACGACGGTTTGGACCCTGCCCCGCCCGTTCCAGGCGCCGCACGCCGCCATCGCGGTGACGTCCAAGCTCGCCTTCTTCCGGCAGTCGGCCGGGGCCGCCGAGGAAGGCCAAGAGAAAAAGCAGGTCGCGTATCGGCAGGCGGCCCGCGTGGTTGTTCCTGACCAGCCGCCGTTCACGGCGGGGCTGCCGGAATTCCAGGCCGCGTGGGCCGCACGCCTGTTGCCGGAAGGCCGGCCTCCGACGGCCTGTTCGCTCCAGGTTTCCGTCGCCGCGGCCATGAGCGGGTTCCTCCCGCACCCCGCCTTCGTGGAGGCCGGCGGCAACGCCGTCACGCTGTTTGTTTTCGCCAATCACACCGCCCTGGCCGCCTTTCAGGATTTCCGCCTTGTGCTGTACCGCGAGCACCCCATCGGCGCGGACCACCTGCGCAATGCCATCAGCTCCCAGATGCACATGGAGATCGGTCTCGCAGACGCCGTCTTGGAGGACACGCTCATCGATCCGACGCCCATCATCGAGCCGGTCCTGCGGCCCCTTTTCCGCCAAGTCGAAATCTCGGCCGATTACCTGCTGCGGCGCAGGAACTGTCCGGTGAAGCATTTCTTTGTCTGCGGCCTGACGGCGGGCAGCCGCTACTGGTCCGCGATCTTCGCCCACATGATGAGTCAGCCGTTGACGCCCTGCCTGCCGCTGGACGGCATCCGGGTGACGGCACCGGCCTCCTGCCTACCGAAAGACCTGAACGCCGCGGCACCGCTCCTGATGACCGCGATCGGTGCCGCGCGCGCGGTGCTGGAGGACTTATGAGCGCATCCCTGCACCTTGACCTTTTGACCGACGAGGAACGCGTGAGCCCCAACCCGATCCGGTTGCGGGTGATGTTGCCGCTGTGCGGCGGCCTGGCCGTCCTCGGCACGGCGGTCTGGTGGATCCTGATCGCCTTCCGCGTGCACGCCGCGACCCTCCAGAAGTCCGCGCTGGAAGCGGACCTCCAACAGTTGAAGCCGTCCCACGCCGAGGTGCTGCGCCTGCGCGCGCAGGAACAGGAAAACGCCGCCACGCTGCGGCAGCTCACGTTCTACCGCAATTCCCGGCTCCGCTTCGGCGAGACGTTCGCGCGCCTGGCCGAGCACGTTCCCGCCAGCCTGCAACTCACCGAACTGCGCGTCCCGCCGCCGCCGCCGCTCCCGCCGCCGCTCGATCCGCTGAAGCCGCCGCTGGGGCCGACCAACCTCTTCGAAACCGTGACCTTGCGGCTGTTGGGGCGCGCCGGCGGCGACAGCCCCAGCATCGACGTCAACGCGCTGCTCAAGTCGATCGGCACGCCGCCTTTCACCAACCTCATCCGTTCCGCCGAAATCCCGAAGGGGGCCTTCCGTCAAGACACGGCCCGCGCGACCGCAAGCCGCGACACGCTGCTGTTCGAAATCACCTGCGATTGCTTCCCGAGGAGGTTCGAATGAACACCGAGGTGCCTTTTCTGAAAAATCTGAACCCCCACTGGCGGCACGCCATCCTCATCACCGGCGGGTGCCTGCTGATCGTGCTCGCGCTGATCTTCCTGGCCATCTTGCCCGCGCGCAAACGGCTGCTGGCTGTGCGGGCCGAGAACGACGGGCTGAAAACGACCGTCGCCAACATGAAGCAGGACATTGCCGGGACCGAAAAACAGCAGGCCAAGACCGCCGCCGTCGGCGCCGAACGCGATGCCCTGATCGCCGCCGGCGTGATCGAGCCGCTGCTCGGCTCGTTTGCCATGCGGGGCAAATCCCTGCTCGACCCCATCGCGAAACAGACCGGCTTCACGATCAACGGCGTCAAGGAAGACCGGTTCATCCCGCTTCAGGTGCCCAAGCCGCCCCCCGAGCAGCTCTACGGACGCCAGCTGGTCGAATTCACCGGCCAGGGGTCCTATACCCAGATCGCGGCTTTCGTCTCCTGCGCCGAAGAGGCCCTGCCGCTGGCGACACTCGCCAGCATCACGGTCCTCGGCCAGCCGCAGACCCCCGAAAGCCACAAGGCGATCATCACCTTCGAGTGGCCCGTCAAAGGCGAGAAACGGACTCTTCCCGCCGTCCCCCCCCCTCCCGCCCCTTAACCGCTATGCAGCCGGAGCGTCATCCACATGAACGCACACACGCCCAAAAACCCAGGTAGGGACGCCTTCGCACGGCGTCCGCGCGGCTTGCTCCCCGCCGTCCTTTTCGGCCTGTTCGCCGTACTCCCGGCCGCAGCCGCCCGCGACCCGTTCTGGCCCATCGGCTACGAGCCGCCCAAGCCCGAGCCCAAGGAGTCCGAAGCGGCGCTCACCCAAAAGGCGGTGCCCCGCCCGCAACAGCCGGCCAAGGCCCAGCCGCCGCCCGTCAAAGCGATCACGGAAGCCGATTGGGCCGTGGCCCGCAAGGCGCTCACCGTCAGCGGCTTCACCCAGTCCCGGCGCCCCGACACCGGCGAGACGCGCGCACAGGTGATGATCAACCGCCGGACGTACAACCCCGGCGACACCCTCTGCTTCACCAATCTCGACATCCAGTTCGTCTGGCGCATCGAGTCGCTCGCGCACCTCAAGCTGGAGCTGAAGCCGGTCAAAGCCGCGCGCGTCACCGACACCAACCTTCCGTCTCTCAAACAATAAACACGAAACAGGAGCATCAGATGAAACGTCTCGTCCTTGTCTGTCTATCCGTCATGGCAGCCGCCATTCTGGCGGTTCCGTTGCCGTCGCTGGCCCAAGCGCCCGCAGCCGCAACCGGCACCGCAGCCGCCGCTCCGACGCAGCCCGCACCGAAGCCCGCCGAGCCGACTTTTCGCGTGGTGGACACCGCCAACAGCACCGAGCAGGTCGTCTCCATGGTGTTCGACGAAACACCGCTCTCCGATGTGATCAAAGCGTTCCGCGACGCCACGGGCGCCAACATCATCTCGAGCGGCACCAACCTGCAGACCGCCGTCAGCATCCGGCTCGACAACGTGCCCTGGCGCAAAGGCCTCGCCTCCATCCTTGACCCGCAGGGACTCCAGCTCCTCGAACAGCCGGCCGGTTCCGGCATCTTCGTGGTCACCGCCAAAACGCTCGAAATCCCCAAGGTCACCCGCACGTTCGAGCTGAACCACGCCAAGGCCGAAGACGTCGCACTACTCTTCAAAACGACCCTCGGCACCGGCGGCATCGCCTCGGCTTTCAAGGCCGCCAACGTGGTGATCGTCACCGCCACCGAACAGCAACTCGCCGAGTGCGAGAAGATCATCAGCTCCGTCGACAAGCAGACCCCGCAAGTCTACATCGAAGTGCGCTTCGCGGAGCTTTCCGCCAGCGCCAGCAAAAAGCTCGGCATGAAATGGGACAGCCTCGGCGGCAACGGCTGGGGCGTCAACTTCGACGGCGCTACGCTGGGGTACTCGAAAACCAGCGGAAAGTCGAAGACCAGCGGCAGCAGCACCTCCGCCGGCAGCAGCTCCAGCGACGAACAGACAGGGACCTCGTCCTCCCTGACCGATGATTCCTATGTGGACGATGTGCGTTCGACCAGCGGCTCGATCAAAGACTCGCTGACGCGCACGATCAAATCGGCCGTGAGCGACACGGCCTCCGCCACGCATACCACCTCCAAGACCCATACCCGCGACACCGCCTTTACCGGCTCCCTCTCCATGGACGCCTTCTCGCTGACCATGAACGCCTTCGAGCAGATCGACGGCGTCTCCATTTTCTCGAACCCGAAGATCATCGTCGCGAATGAGCAAGAGGCGATGGTGGACATGACCACCAAAGAGCCGAATCTCACGATCACCACCACCCGCACGGGAACGAACATGGACCAGATCGACATCTCGTCCCGCCTGGAAGTCATCCCGGGCGAAAAAGGGGACAAAGACGGCGTCGGCAAAGGGCTCTTCGCGGGCGAGGCGTTCTTCAGCTACGGCATCAGCCTCAAGGTCACGCCGCGCGTCAGCCCCACCGGCACGATCACCTTGCTGGCCGAGCCGGCCATCAGCAACCTGAAAGAGTACTACGAGTTCAGCGGCGTGTCGGAGAACACCCCCACCCCGCGTTTCCCGATCATCTACATGCAGCGCATACAGACGGTCTTCAACATGCAGAGCGGCTCCACCGCCGTCATCGGCGGCCTGACCAAGACAACCGAAGAAAGCATCGATTCGGGCATCCCCTACCTGCGCAGCCTGCCGTGGGTCGGTTCCAAGATTTTCGGCTGGAAGAGCCGCGAGAAAGTGCAGAAGGAGATCATCATCTTCGTCACCGTCGGGATCGCCGATCCGGCCACCCTGCCCGAAAACACCGGCATGCCCAAAAACGCCATCCTGGGACGCGATCTCCTCAACGGCAAAATGAAAGAGCCGGGCGACCGCACCAAGGAGGAAGTCCTCAGTCTCAAAGACCCGAAACCCGCAAAGAAAACCGTCCAGCAACCCGTGGAAGAAAGTTCCGCGACGGCGACGCCCCAGCCGGAACCGGCCCCGGTTCCCGCCGCCGCCCCGACTCCCGCCGCCGCCCCGGCGCCCGCGCCTGCCATCAGCGAGCGCGAAGCCGCTAAGCCGACGGTGATCGAGCCCCTTTTGCAGAACTAGTGACGCCTTTTCACCGTTAAGGGATCGGCCTTTGTGCGGGCACGCGTTACAGCGTACCCGCATGATGGCCGACAAGGAGCAATCATGAAAACATTTCTCACTCGCGTACGGTGCGTTGCCTCTGTTGCGCTGGCCGTCATGGCCTCCGCACTGCAAGCCGCAACTTACTACGTCGCGCCCTCCGGCAGCGACACGGCCACGGGGTCCGACACCGACCCATTCTTGACCATCCAGCGCGGCGTAGACGCCGCCGCGGCCGGCGACACCGTCCTGGTCGCCCCCGGCACCTACGCGACAGGAACCCACACCAGTTTGCCCGCCTCTGGGTATTCCCGCGTCGTGATCACCAAGGCCATCCTGGTGCGCAGCACCGACGGCGCGGCAACAACCGTCATCGAAGGCACACCGGACTTCTCGAATCCGCCCCAGCGCTTCGGCGCCGGCTGCGTCCGCTGCGTCTACATGAGCGACGGCATTCTTGACGGCTTCACGCTCAGATACGGGTATGCGAACGCGGCGGCCTCCGTCGGCGACAGCGACATGGCCAATCCGGTGAAGAACGGCGGCGGCGTCTATGCGCCCGACGGCAACCGGACACCGCAGGTCAACAACTGCATCATCACCGAGTGCGGCGCCTACCGCGGCGGCGGCGCCCACTGGGCCACCCTCAACAACTGCACGGTCGTCAGCAATTTCGTCAACACCACCAGCGGCGCCGGCGTCTTCAGCTGCCACGTTCGCAACTCGATCGTGATGTTCAACGGCGCGCAGAATGACGAGAACTATCCGTCCGACATCCATAGCGTCGACAAATCGTACTTCATCTCGTCGTGCACCTCCCCCGCCCCCGGCCTCAACGACTACCTCGAGACCCGCGACGGCGGCAACAACCTCATCACCGATCCGCTTTTCAAGGCCGGCACCTTCCTGCTGTCGGACACCTCGCCCTGCATCAATGCCGGCAACAACGCGTATGCGTACGGGCCCCGCGACGCCGCGGGCGGCGCGCGCATTCAGGGGTCCATCGTCGACATGGGCGCCTACGAGCGCGCGAAGTCGATCAACGACCTGACCGTGGTCAACGGCAGCGGCAGCGGCAGCTATTCGAACGGCACGGTGGTCGCCATCGGCGCGAACCCCACGAACGCGTGGATCGTCTTCAACGGCTGGATCGGCGACACCGCCACCGTGGCGAACACCTCCGCCACCAACACGACGCTCGTCATGCCCGACCACAACATCACCGTCACGGCCACCTATCAGGCGCTGTCGCTGGACGAGTACCTGAGCCGGATCCTCGGAATTCCCCTGCCCGTCACGTTTGACAACATCGACTTCCCCGACGTCGACCCCAGCGTCCCCGAGGTCAGGCTCGGCGGGATCGGTGACGGTCAGACCGCCTTCCTCTCCTGCGTCTACACCAACGCGGGCACGCTGCTCTTCCCGTGGCGCGTCAGCAGCGAGGCGGGCTGCGACCGCTTGGCGCTCATCATCGACGGCGTCGAGACGAACGCCATTTCCGGCAACGTCCCGACCTGCGTCGTCACGCAGTACGTCGCCGGCGCCGGCGCGCACACGATCCGCTGGGAATACAGCAAGGACAGCGCCGGATACGATCTGGAAGACGCCGGCTGGGTCGGCGCGGTCACGTGGATTCCCGAGCCGCTCGCCGCCGAACTCGGCGTCCCCGGCCAGCCGATCAACTTCCCCGACGGCCGCCCAGGCGATCCCCTGCCCTTCCCCTACGGCTTTGAGGCCTGCTTCCTCGATACCGCCGCGCCCGCAGGCGCGGTGGACGGCGCGGCCGTCAAACTGGGCGGGCTGGACGGCAACGGCATCCCCTATTTCGCCGACGGCACCACCAACAGCGTCGAGGTCGTGCTCAACGGCTCGGGCCTGTTCACCTTCAACTGGTGCACCTCGAACCAGCTCTCGGACGTCGCGGTCTGCACGATCGACGGCGTCGAAGCGGCGCGCCTGAGCGGCAAAGCGACCGGCTGGGTCTCCTTCGCCACCAACCTGATGACCACGGGCGCCCACGTTGTCCGCTGGTCCTATGCCAAGAACGCCTCGGGCTTCAACGGCGCCGACGCCGTGTGGATCGACAACGCGGCGTGGTCGCTCTTCACCTACACGCTGGTCGTGGAGAACGGCTCCGGGAGCGGCACGTATCCGGCCGGCCAGACCGTGGCCATCACGGCCGATGCGCCCGCCGCAGGCATGGAATTCGACAGCTGGAGCGGCGACACCGACACGGTTTCGAATCTGCTCGCCGCCGCCACCACCTTGGTCATGCCCGGCAAGGACATCACGGTCCGCGCCCTCTACAAGGTCCTGACCATGAACGTCACGGTCGTCAACGGCCGCGACGCGGGCGCCTGGCCCAACCCCGTCCACGAGAGCACCGGCGAGCCCGAGGGCGACTATCCGCCCGGCGCGCTCGTGCGCATCGTCGCCGACCCGGCCCCGTTCGGCCAGGCCTTTGACGGCTGGGTCTCCACCAACGGCGCGGTTTTCGCGGACGCGGACGCCGACGTCACGATGTTCACGATGCCGGGCAACGACGTCACCGTCACCGCCACCTACCGGACGCAGACCGCGGCGGAAAAGCTGGCGAGCGCCCTCACCATCCGCGGGCAGCCGCTCGCCGTGACCGATTTCTCGCCCACCGGCGTCGTCGCCGTTGCCACGGGCGGCATCCGCTACAACGATCCGGTCGTCCAGATGGGCGGTCCCTCCGTCGGCCCCGGCCAGGACGTGTATCTCTCGACCACGAATTTCACCGGCAGCGGCATTCTGATCTTCTGGTGGCATGGCGACACCGAAGAAGATGCCGACGGCGTCCAGCTGGAAGTGAACGGCTTCCCGTACTCGGCCGTCTTCTCGATGAAGGACACCAACACCGTCGACAACACGAAAATATGGGCGTGCGGATACGCCCGGCTCTCCAACGTCTCGAACATCACCTGGCGCTACACGCGCGACGACACCTACTACGTGCACCAGAACATCCTGCTGCTCGACCGCGTCACCTGGATTCCGCAAGACATGGTCGACGAGCTCGGCGCCGGCGCCTGCCTCCCGAACATCAACGCCGAATATGACCCGCTCTTCCTGGGCCGCGACCGCGACAAAGAGGAGAACGATTTCGAGGGCGAGGACGGCGGCGTAGCCTGGGTGCACGACGCGCCCGGCGGCGGCGACGCCATCCGCCTCGGCCGCTTCGGCTACGTCACCAACAACCTCTGCGCGCAGGTCGCCTTCACCAACTTCGGCACCGGCGTCCTCTCGTGGGAATGGACCGCCCGGAGCGAGGGCTTCTACGACACGCTCGGCTTCTACATCGACGGCGCCAAGACCAACTGGATCAGCGGCAAGCTCGACGGCTCATGGTACAGTTCGTCGTTCGCCGTCACGCCGCAGCTGCTCGAAGGAAAAGACACGACGATGAACATCTGCTGCTTCCGCTATCAGAAGGATAACGACGTCAGCATGTTCGAGGATTGCGGCTGGCTGCGCAACGTGGTCTGGACCTCCACCCACAAGCTGACCCTGACCCAGGGCACGATCCTCAGCGGCAGCGGCGGTCAGGAGGGCTACTTCGCCGCCAACTCGGCCGTGACGATCCTCGCGGATCCGCCGGCGGCGGGCTATTACTTCGACCGCTGGACCGGCACCAACGCGCTCGCGGTTCTCGGCGCGGGGATCACGAATTTCCACCCGACCTTCCAGATGCCGGCTTACGACCTTGCCTTGACGGCGACGTATACCACCAACGCGCCGCCCGTGCCGCACTACACGCTGACCGTCGAGGACGGCTCCGGCAGCGGGTCGTACGTCAGCGGAACAACCGTGGCCATCGCGGCGAACCTCCCGGCCCTGTGGTACACCTTCGACGGATGGACCGGCGACATCTCGACCGTCGCGGACCCGCTGGCCAGCGCCACCACCGTGCTGATGGGCCCCAGCAACATCACGGTCACCGCGACCTTCACCGCCGTGCCCGTGGATGAGCTGATCCAGCAGGTGCTCGGCGTTCCTCCGCCCGTCACCTTCGGCAACCTCACCGCCGCCAACATCGGGCTCGACCACGTGACCCTCGGCCCGATCGGCGACAACCAGACCGCCTTCTTCACGACGGTCTACACCAACGCCGGAACCGTGATCTTCCCGTGGCAGGTCAACAGCGAGAAAGATTACGACTTCTTCCGCTTCTCGGTCGACGGCACAAACGTTTTCTCGGCCAGTGGCGCCCAATCCGGCGTGTTGACCAACTTCGTCGCCGGCGACGGACCGCACACGCTGCAGTGGTCGTACGTGAAAGACGTCAGTGACCTCGCGGGCAGCGACACCGCCATGATCGGCAAGGTCCTCTGGATCCCCGACGCGCTGGCGGCCGAGCTGGGCACGCCCGGGAAGACCCTCTTCGCGCCGGACGGGTTCGATGCGGTGTTGCTTGACGCCGCCCCGCCCGCAGGCGCGGTCAGCAACCTCGCGGTCCGCCTCGGCGGCGACGGCACGGTCTCCAACAGCGCGTCCGTCACGCTGGGCACCGTCTATTCCGGCAGCGGCAAGCTCTCCTTCCACTGGCGCACCTCCTCTGAGCGGGATCATGATTTCCTGATACTCATGATCGACGGGGCCGAGGCCGCGCGCATCAGCGGCAACAAATCCGGCTGGCTCCTGTTCGAGACCAACCTGCTCTCCGTCGCCGAACACGCCGTGCAGTGGATCTACGCGAAGGACGATTCCGCCGCTCAGGTCGGTTCCGACTGCGGCTGGGTCGACAGCGTCACCTGGACGCAGTTCGCCTACGCGCTCACGGTGCAGAACGGTTCAGGCAGCGGCACTTACGCGGTCGGCTCAACCGTGGCCATCGCCGCCGACCCGGCACCGGCGGGCATGGAGTTCGACCAGTGGGACGGCGACATGGAGACGCTCGCCGAGCCGGACGCCGCCGCCACCAGTCTGGTGATGCCGTCGCGCGACATCACCGTGCGGGCGCTCTACCGGCAGCAAACCCTCACCGTGACCATGATCAACGGCCGCGACGGCGGCGCCTGGCCGAACGCGGTCCACGAGAGCACGGGCGAGCCCGAAGGCGCTTACCCCGCCGGCGCGGAAGTGCGCATCATCGCCGACGCGGCGCCGCTGTGGCAGACCTTCAACTATTGGGTCTCGACCAACGGCGCGGCCTTTGCCAACACCAATGCGGCCATCACGACCTTCACGATGCCCTCCAACAGCGTCACCGTGACCGCCGTCTACCGTCCGCAAACCGCCGCCGAGAAACTGGCGGGCGCGCTCACCATCGCCGGTCAGAAACTCGACATCGCGGCGTTCTCCCCGACCGGCATCGTGGCCGAGTCCAACGGCGGCGTCCGCTACGACGACCCCGTCGTCAAATTCGGCGGCCCTTCGGTCGGCGCGGGACAATACGTGGAGCTGACCACGACAAACTTCACTGGCGACGGCGTGCTGCTGTTCTGGTGGAAGGGCAACGCGGAAACCGCGTATGACGAGATCGAAGTCATCGTCAACGGCACCACGCTCGTCGGCGCCGTCTCCGGCAAAAACAACGCGTGGAAGGCGATGACGAACTTCGTCTCGGGCGCCACCTCGATCTCGCTGCGCTTCCAGCGCGACGGCAGCTATTTCGTCCGCGACAACACCATCACGCTCGACCGTCTGATCTGGATCCCGCAGGCGATGGTCGACGCGACGGGCTGCGCCCCGGACGTCCCGGACGTCAACGGCGAGTCCTCGATCGCGACGTTCGACGGCGAGGACGGCGGCGTGACGTGGGTCAACGACGCGCCGGGCGGCAACAGCGCGATCCGCTTCGGCCAGTTCGGCTACGTCAACAACAGCCAGCACGCCAAGCTCAGCGTGACCAATTTCGGCACGGGCATCCTGATGTGGCAGTGGGCCTCCTGCAGCGAAGCGGTGGCCGACCGTCTGGACTTCTGGCTGGATTACAAGGGCGAGGTGGACGACAAGCCCGAATGCTGGATTTCCGGCAAAGAGGAGAGCTGGTCCACCGCTTCGGTCGTGGTGAAGAACGGGTTATCCGACCGCGAGACCGCCCGGAAGACGCGGCACGACTTCCTGTTCGACTACACGAAAGACATCGACGTGAGCGTCTTCAAGGACTGCGCCTGGATGCGCGACGGGTTCTGGACACCGACCTCCAAGCTCACGCTCTCAGACGCGACGAACACGGTCTATGTGATCCCCTCGATCTTCGCCGGACTGCCCGACGTCATCGAAGAGGCGCGCGACCGTATGATCTACCCGCAGGGGACGGCGCTGACCGTGGAAGCCAGAGCTCCGGGCGACGGCTATGTCTTCGTCGGCTGGGTCGGCGATGTCTATGTCCTGACCAACAGCGGTCCGATCGTCACCTTCTTGATGCCCGAACGGGACGTGAAACTGGGCGCCCTCTTCGTGCTGGCGTCGACATTGCCGACCCCGCCGGCTTCGGCGCAGGCGCGCGTCACGGCGCTGTCGCTCACGCCGGCCGCCATGGCGAGCCGCAGCGTCAGCAGCGCGGCGGGCGACGCCGCCGCGACAGGCGGATCCGTCGCGCTCATGGTGGAGGGCTATCTCCAGGTCGACTACACCTTGGAGTGGACCCCCTCGCTGACCGGTTCGGCGGCTGACTGGCAGACCTTGCCGGTCGTCTACCGCGAGATCCTCGGCACCACCCTGGACGGACGCCGCCAGATCCTGCTGAGAGCCGAGATCCCCGCGCAGGCCAAGCAAGGCTTCTTCCGCGTGAAAAACCCCTAGCCGCATGATCCGCTAACGTCAAAGGAACAGAGCCATGGCTTTCATTGACCGCTTCCTCGTCCCGCTGGTTTCCGGCGAAAGCAGCGACCTGCACCTCTGCGCAGGCCGCACGCCATACATCCGCGTGCACGGCACCCTCTCGCCGATCGCCGGCGAGCCGGCGCTCTCCAGCCAGCAGGTGTTCGACCTCGTGAAAGAGATCATGCCGGAGGATAACATCGGGCAGCTCGAGCACGAGTGGGACACCGACTGCGCGTACGAGATTCCCGGCACGGCGCGTTTTCGCGTCAACGGGTATCGCGACATGTGCGGGTGGAGCGCGTCCCTGCGCGTGATTCCTGAGCGGATCCCAACCTTCGAGGACCTCAACCTGCCGGACGTCATGCGCGAGTTCTGCATGCTTTCAAAAGGCCTCGTCATCGTCACCGGCCCGACCGGCAGCGGCAAGTCCACCACCCTGTCGGCCATGATCGACTACATCAACCGACAGCGCAACGAGCACATCATCACGATCGAAGACCCGATCGAGTTCGTCCACACGCCGCACCAGTGCATCATCAACCAGCGCGAGGTCCACCGCGACACCACGAGCTTTGCCCGCGCGCTGCGCGCCGCCCTGCGCGAAGACCCGGACATCGTGCTCATCGGCGAAATCCGCGACCTTGAGACCATGGAAATCGCCATCGAGACCGCCGAAACGGGTCACCTGGTCTTCGCCACCCTGCACACCAACAGCGCGGCGTCGACCGTCGAACGCATGATCGACAAATTCCCGGCTGGACAGCAGAACCAGATCCGCTCCATGCTGGCCGATACGCTCAAAGGCGTCGTGGCCCAAACCCTCTGCAAAAAAATCGAGGGCGGGCGGATCGCCGCCTTCGAGGTGCTGGTCGTCAACACGCCGGTTTCGGCCCTGATCCGCGAGGCGAAGACCCACATGATCCCGTCGGTGATGCAGACCGGCCGAACGGCGGGCATGCAGACCTTCAGCGACGAACTCACGCGCCTGGCGGCCAAAGGCATCATCACCGCTGAAGACGCCTACATCAAGGCCGTGGACAAAGTGGACATCGAGACCAAATTCCGGCTCGCCGGCATCAGTCTGGACTTCAAGAAAAAGGCCGAAGAGGCGTTGCGCCAAGGGCGTATGGCCAAATCGCGCGAACTCTTGCAGACTGCCCGGGCCGCCCTGGCCGAGGACGCCAAGAACACCGGCGCGATGTGCGAAGTGGCGTGGATCCTGGCGACGTCGCCGTTCCCAGAACTGCGGGACGGCAAAGAGGCCGTCAAACTGGCCGAGAAGGCGAACGACCTGCTCCGCGACAAAGACGCGACAGCCCTTGAGGTGCTCGGCGCCGCCCAAGCGGAGTACGGTTCTTTCCGCCGGGCGCTCGACGCCACCCGCCGGGCCGCCGCGATCTACACGCAGAACGGCGACACGACACACGCGGCCGCGCTCACGACGCGGCTCACCATGTTCGAACAGAACAAGCCTTACCGCGATGAATAGGAAGCGGAAAGCGTCTTTCCAATCAGCTCCTCGTTCCGGAGAGCCCCGGAAGCAAGCCCTGCCGCGGCAAACAGGAAGCGGAATACGTTTCTCACATCTGCAGGATCGACCCCGCGACGCCCGTGATGTTCGAGCCGCTCTGCACCGGTGCCAAGGAGATTTCGAGTTTGAGCGGCATCCCGTCCGGCGTCGCGACGCTGATCTTCTCATGGACCTTCTCGCCGCAGGCCGCCCTCAGGAAAAAGCGGGCCGCATCGGGCAACAGATCCACGAACCGCACGCTTTTCGCCTGGGCCGCATCCGGTATTCCGAACGCGTCGAGCAGCGTCTGGTTGACCATCTGGAAGAACCCGTCGGTATCACACACAAACACCGGCACCAACGCGACGTCGAGCGCCGCCTGACACTTGCGGAGGTCCTCCATCGCGGTCTTGCGCCGTTCCACATTGCGGATCGCGAAAACGATATTTGAACCGGTGGTCAGCGAGAGCGTGCTCACGCCAACCTCGCCCGAGAACGAGGTGCCGTCCTGGCGAGAGCACCGCGCGTCGATCAGCACATGGTTGCTCTCTGACAAACTGCGCCTGAGATGCTCGAACATCTGCCGCGTCATCCCGGTAATGATCTTATCAATGCCCAAGTCCCACGTGTCTTCGCGCGAATACCCCAAGAGTTCCGACACCCGCTTGCTGGAGTCCACGACATGCCCCTGATCGTCCAGGATCAGGACCGCATCGTACAGACCGTTCATCAGCTGGTAATAGAGCGCCCGCTGATCGGTCTTCGGGCGGATCAGCTCGTTCCCGTCGCCAGGCCCGCCCGCCATTTTTCCGGCGGGAGCGGGGCCGCCTTCAGTCTGAACCCCCGTCGGAGGCGTTATCTCCGCCCCCGCGGCCGGCGCGGCCGTCGAGTCGTTTTTCGGCCGTAACGCGAAAACCGGGCGTCCGGCACCTGCGACCGGGGCCGATCCCGCCGTCTGCGGCCCACTCCCTGCGGGGTGCACTGCCGTCAAACGGACCGGGGCGATTCCTCCGACCGCTTTCAGTACCGTCCGCGGAACGTCGGCCGTTTCCGCGGCAGGAGATGAAGAGGCGCTCCCCTTGTTCACTCCGGCCTCGGGCCCTGACACCGTCTGCGGCGACACCGCCAAGGGCAGCGGCGCCGCGCTACCCACGTCCACCGCCGCACGGGGTGCCGGCGGGATTCCGGCAGACGGGCTTCCGCCGACGGAAACAGCGTCCGGACCTTGCGGCACGGCAGACGTCGCCGATTCTGCGGGAGACGGCGGAGCGCCACTTTCCGCACGATTCGGCGTCGCCACGGGAAGGGCACCGGTCGCGCCCGCGCTCTCATCCGGCTCCGTACCTTTTTTGCCAAACCAGAATTTCATGGCCATGATTGACTGTTCCCCAACGCAAGATTCATTTCGTAAAAAACTTAAAAAGCAGAATTAATGCCAAACATTCACAGCCCCAAAAGCCACGTATTGGCACACTACTTGCATATAGACTTAACTATTAACCTTCTAATGAGCAAATGCAATGAAAAAAACGACCTATAACAAGACGACCTTGGTTCGGGAATTGGCTTTTAGCACGGGGATCACGCAGAAATCAGCCCGTTTTGTACTGGAAGCATTGCGGCATATCGCCTATCGGGAGGCGTGTGACCAAGGATTCACTATTCCGGGAATCTGCCGACTGGATGTTATCAAGCGCAAGGCGAGGAAGATGAAAAATCCTCAATCCGGAGAAACGATTCTCATTGCTGAGCACGACACCCTGCGGGTGCGCGTATTGAAAAAGGCGCGCAACGCTGTCACACCCACCCCGGACAACCTGATCACGGTCCTCCCAAAGGAGGTCCCTCCGCAGGTTCACGAAGACTTCTCAACCGCCGTCTCGTTCTGCTGTAAGCAGTGTCGGCAGGAGATCGAGGCGCCACTGTCGGCCGCCGGCGTACAGGCCCAGTGCCCCGCCTGCGGGGCGTCCGTCACGGTGCCCACAGAATCCGAACCCGGCACGCTGCACGGCAAGCCCTTGCCCGCACCGGCCGCCGCCCCCGCACCGGCCGCCGCCCCCGCACCGGCCGCCGCTCCAGCGCCAGCCGCTCCCAATGCGGCCCCAGACCCCGCGGCCAGCCCGACCCCGGGAGGGGATCTGAAGAGCAAAGGCGGGCAAACCATTCGCATCGACCTGGCCGCCTTGGGTTTTGACAATGCCAGCGCGCCCGCCGTCCAAAAGACGCTGCCCTCCAAGCGCATGCTCTCCTTCTTCTGCAAAAACTGCCGCCAGGAGATCGAGGCGCCGGCCGACATGGCGGGATCCGCCTCAGAATGCCCCGCGTGCGGTGCGAGCTTCGAAGTGCCCTTCTTCTCCGACCCCGGCACGCTGCACGGCAGCGACCTCGACCAGAAGAAAGTCGCGGCCACGGATCTCAAGGACATGCGGGCGCGCACGATCCGCATCGAAGTCCCGGACGACATGTGAGCCGGAACACGCGCCCCTCCGCAACAGGCGGCACATTCACTCATATACGGGACCATCATGTGATTATTTTGAAATAATTCCTCGCGGCATGAACTTTTTCCTGATACTGTCGTTTACTGTTTATATGAAGAACCCGGCACATAACACCCAGCGCAGGACGCCTCTTCGGGGGCGGCCTGAGTCCCGCGCATATGAGAGGAAGTCCTGAGGATGAAACCGTGGCCTTTCGGCAACCGCAGGAACGGTCATCTGCGGAAGAGCGCCTCTTTCCCCGGCGGGCGAGGCGGATTCACGTTGTTCGAGGTCGTGTTTGCTTCGGCCATCAGCCTCCTGCTGTTTCTGGTCCTGTTCGAGGCCCTGCTCTTCTGCCGTCGGAGCGCGTCAAACCTCAAGTGGCGTCTGGCGGCAGACGCCCTCGCCTACGACGTCGCCTGGGAAACCTTCAACCGGAAGACCTCGTGGTTCGAAGACAATTTCGCCGTTGATCATACGGAATGGCGCACCGTGGCCGAAGACCGCACGAGCGTTTGGCTCGCGGGCCAGCACGCCACGTATTGCCTGTCCGTCCTTCCCGTGGGCACGCCGGTCACGCACTGGCAGATCATCACCGATGTCGTGTGGCCGCTTCCCGACGGGGGCTGGGGCCGCCTGCCGACCCCCTATGTCATCGAGCGACACCGCGTCGAGCGAAATCTCTTCCGGAACACCCCGTGAGGACTAACCGATGCAGGTGGCACCAAATAAACGAAAAAGGCGGCGGAACGGATTCACGCTGACCGAACTGATGATCTCGACCGCGCTGACCGCGGTCATCATGTCCCAGGCCATCGCGGCGCTGGTCTCGTCGCAGCGGTTGCTCGAAGAGACCGTGGCCGACCTTGAACTGACCTTGCAGTCGCGCGCCTTGCGCGAAAAACTGCTCTTCAACATCGTCCCGGAAGAAGGCGGACTCATGAACGCCAGCCTGAGCGAATTGTCGGTGGAGAACAAGAAGAACAAGGGGGGCAACGGTTTGAAATTTAAACCCAAGAAAGGGGCTTCGAACCGCCTCGCCCTCGGCAGCGACAAAAAGCTGTCCGCGGACCGGGGCAAGGCGAAATGGATCGCGGGCGGGACGCCGGTCTTTCAGACAGAAGAGATTTTTCAAGTCGTGTCGAACGATACCGGCACGGTCATCATCAATTTAGATCTCGCACTTCAAGTCTCCACCCGGAAATACAAGCAGCAGAGTCAGGCGCAAGTCCAGATCATGAACCCGTGAAGGAGCCACGCTATGAACGACACGTCTAAACCGTCCGCCGGATTTGTCATGCCGGTCGTCGTGGCCTGCCTGCTGGTGGTCGGCATCATCGCGGGCGGCGCGCTGGAATACATTCTGAACGGGACCCGGGCGGCGGGCGTCTACACCACCGGCTCCCTGTGCCGGCTGAGCGCCCAGTCCGCGCTCGACAAGGAGAAAGCCGACATCTTCCGCGACTTCAGGGCCTACTACGCCGCCTATCCGACGACGTGGAACAACCTGTCGTGGTTCGACAGCCACTCCGGCCAAAGCATCGGGACCGCCGGCTACATCAGCTACCTGATGCAGAACCAGACGCTCAACGGCTGCGTCGTGACGGTCTCGCTGACGGACATGGAACGCTCCGCCAGCAGTTCCATCCGACAGTTCGCGCGCCTGACCTTGCGAGCCACCGCCACGTGCAAATCGCCCTCGGGCGTCACCATTTCCAAAATCATCGAGGAAACGGTGGAGTATGCGCTGCGGCGCTCCTCGGTTTTCGACTACGCCTACTTCGTCAACAACTACGGGTGGTTCATGGGCGGCGGCGTGACGGCGAACGGCAACATCCGCGCCAACGGGAACCTGTTTCTGGACGGGAAATCCTGGGTCAACGGCTCCGCCTACGCGGCCGCGAACAGCGAGCTGGGGTCGCTGGGCGCCATTTCGGGAACCGCCCAGTTTTTTACGCTGGCGCAGTACTGGAGCGAGAACAACCTGAGAACGCGCCCGACCAGCCCGACCGCCGCCGGAGGCGACACGTGGGAAATGGGCTACGAGGGATCAAACGAACTGCTGCCCTATCAGGAATCGCTGGAAATGCCCTTTCTCGGCGATCTGGCCGACTACCGGGAGATCGCCAACAACGCCGGCGCCACCATCAAGCAGGGCGGCAACGTCTTGGTGGACGGTTGCTACAGCGGCGCCGGCCCCTCCGGCCTCGCCAACGGGGCCGACAAAGGCTGCATCGTGCTGGACGGGACCTCGAAGCCGATCGAGATCGACGGGCCCGTCGTGGTCGACAGCGACGTCATCATCAAAGGAACGGTCACGGGACAAGGCGCCATCTATTCGGGACGGAACATCTACATCGTCGGCAACCTGACGTATAAGAATCCGCCTTCTTGGTCAAAGCCCGACAATGATCCGACTCAGACCGTGAAAAAGAACGAATCGAGCGATATGCTTGGGCTGGCCGCAAAGGGCAACATCGTGCTCGGGAACTACACGAATTCCGCATGGATGGCCAGCGTGCAGCAGTACATCACACCGCCCTTCGTAAATGCTTACGCGAGCGACCCCACCGACGCCTCGATCGGCTACGACTCGACCTTCAGCGGGGACTACACCGCCAAAGACTCCGGGAAAAAAGTGGAGTACGTTTACGACAAGAAAACAAAAAAGTGGCTGCCCTCCGCCGAATCGGCCCGCCGCTATTACGAGAGCGCGGCCGGCGATTATGTGATCGGCAAGAACGCGCAGAAAGCAGCCATCACCCAAATCGATGCGGTGCTCTACAACAACCACGCCACGATGGGCACGATCGGACAATGCCAAATCAACGGCGCGCTCATCTGCCGGGACGAGGGGATCATCTACGGTTCGACCGTGAGGTTCAACTGGGACATCCGCCTCGGCTCGACGAGTCCCGACGGCGTAGATTTCTTCATTTACCTGCCGATGTCCCCCGCCACGCCGCGCGTGATCAGCTGGCAAGAGGTGCTGCCGTGAATACGATCCCCTTCCTTCGCTTGACCGTGTGTGCCGCCGTCGCCGGGGTGTGCCTCTCCGCGCATGCCATCGTCGAGGAGAGCCTGGTGCCCGAATTCGCGGTCCGCGACAAACTGGACGAGGATGCGCGCGCCGCGGCGCAAGGATCCGTTCCGCTGGCCGAACGGGAGAACCGCCGCGCCGCGGCCAAGCAGCGGGCCGAGAAAATCCGCGCCTTGCCGGCGGACCGCGTGGACGACTGGATGCGGTCCAGCCAGACCGACCAAGAGCTGCATCGGCTGTCTGCGGAACCGATGGCGGCGCAGACGCCGCCACGCCCCCGACCGAAGGCCCCGGCGCGTTTGATCCGACTGTCGCTGGCGGCCGCAACCGCGATCGTGCTGGCGATCCTCTTGCAGCAGCGACGCAAAAGCGATGGTGCCCGGACGGCCAAGCAAAGCGGGAAACGGCCCTGATCCGCAAACCCGCCCGCGCAGTGACATCCCGGAATTGCATTCTGCCCGAAGTTTGGGCATACTAATTGACTTTTCAATGCAAAAGGCTTCCCGTCATGAGTTTTCTCTCCGAATTGACCCGCGGCATCATTAAAGAAAATCCGACCTTCCGTCTGGTGCTCGGAATGTGCCCCACCCTTGCCCTCACCACCTCGCTCGAGAACGCGCTCGGCATGGGCCTGGCCTGCGTCTTTGTGCTGATCTGCTCGAACGCCGCCATCTCGGCCCTGCGCAACATCATCCCCTCCGCCGTGCGTATCCCCTGCTACATCGTCGTCATCGCGGCCTTCGTCCAGGTGGTCGACCTCCTGATGCAGGCTTACACGCCCGCGCTGGCCGAGAGCCTCGGCATTTTCATCCCGCTCATCGTGGTGAACTGCATCATCCTCGGCCGCGCCGAAGCCTTCGCCTCCAAAAACGGCGTGCTCTACAGCGCCGCGGACGGCGCGGGCATGGGCCTCGGCTTCACGCTCTCGCTCTCTATCATCGCGACGATCCGCGAGTTCCTCGGCAACGGCTCGGTCACCGTCTGGGGCGACTGCGCCATCCAGAACATCCACAATCACGCCATGGTGCTGATCGTCCTGCCGGCTGGCGGTTTCGTCACCCTCGGGCTGATCCTCGCCTTCATCAACAACCTGCAGGCCGTGGCCGCCCGGAAGCGGGGCGAAGCCGCCCCGCTTCCGCTGGAGCTCGACTGCCGCCACTGCGCCCTCTGCAAGATCGGCGACTGAGCGAAACGGCCGTTTGCGGTCGAACGGTGGCCCGCGCGCGTCAACCGACGTGACGACACGCAAACGCCCCGCGCGGGAGTCACAAGACCCGGGCGCGGGGCGTCCTACGTTCAGTGTTCTCGGCGAATCCTACAGCTGTGATCCCCGGGACGGACGCAGCAAAATATTCGTGATTTTGTTCGCCGTATCCTTGTAGCGCGGATCCGCTTTCAGCGCGTTCCAGTCCGGATGGCCTCGGAACCGTTTCCAGGCCGCATCCTTCTCTTCCTTGTTGGCGAACCCCAGCATGTAGGTCAGGTTCGCCAGTTTGTCTCCCGCCAGGGCCTGCCCGAAAAAGACCGGCTGCATGCCACACGCGCGGAAGATCCCGATCTCGCCGCCCTGCTCGAACATCTCGATCTTCCGGACGTTGCGCTCGATCGTGTAGCTGTTGTAGATGCGGAGCTGTAGCACGCGGTCCGCGGAGGCCGTCACCTGGGACACCTGCGGACACGTCGCAAACGCCTGCAGCAAAGCGCTCGAACAGGTGTCGTACAGCGGCGCGGCCATCGGCGCGCCGAACAGCGCCGCCGCGTCCCGCATGAACTGCGCGTCCGCCAGCAGCCGGCGGTCCTCCGAGACGAACGACTCCAGCGCCGGATGCGGGATCACCACGTAGAGGTTCGTCGCGTACGCCGCATTCCCGTCGTTCACCTCGCCGCTGCTCCAAAAGACGCCCACTTTCTTGATGTCCTGCCGGTTCAACGCCGGAATCAACGCCGTGTCGAAAAGGCCCATCAGCGCGTCGCGCTTCTCCACACTGGAACAGGTATACGTCTTGATCTCGATGAACTCCCGCTGTGCCGGCGCCGCGACGTCCTGTCCTTGCGCCCCGATCGCCGTCACCACCGCGGCACCCGCCGCCGCCAGAAAACCTCTCCGCCTCATCATCGCTTTTCTCCTTGCTCTGCGGGCGGCCGTACGGACGCCCCTCGATAAAGAAAGGGTTCCCTCGATCTTTGAGGGAACCCCTATGCGTAACCGCATATTGTGTCGTTACTCAGAACACACTTCCTTTCGCATTGTCCTATCGCACACATCCGGTTCGCCCTGTGGCGTCCCGGGGCTATGTTACCCACTTTACCCTTTCTCATGCTTCGGTGAAAACGTTCCGATTTTTCCAGTCAGCTGATGAGTATCGCATTGCCTGACTTTGTACTGGTCCCGCCGGCAACCTGTTTTTTTCTGGCGTAAGCCGCCGTGCATGTTGCCCGGTCACTTCCTCCATCCGGCAAGCCCCTCATCGTCTGTGTGGGCCCGATCGCCCGATCAGTCGATTTCCACACGCCCATGGCCATTATCAGGACTTTCGTCCGACGGTCTGCTCCTGGGCTACAGAGCTTCGAAAAGATAAATCCTTAAATCGCCTCCTTTCTCCTATGTGTCCCTTAGGTCGGTACTCTCTTCCCAACCTTCGACGATATTGTATCCGGTGGCTTGCCATCTGTCAACACCCATTCCCCAAAAAAATGAGTGAAAAAAAGGGCGCTTCGCCAGAATCTGTGGTTAGCCAACGCGCAGCTGACGGCATGAACGAGGGAAAGAATGCAGCATTGCCATACTTAACGCGGGCTCTCAAAGCAAACTCATCAACGTTCCCGAGTGATCCTTCAACACCCGAAGGATCCCCGTGCCCGAAAAGTGCGTGTCGTCCTTGATGCCCGCACCGCTACCGGAGGAACCATAGGTTCCGGCGCGCATGTAAACGCTGCCGTAGTAGAGCCAACTGACCGTCTCGTTCACGCCCGGTGCGAGGTTGATCTTGGCCGTGGCCGTACCGGCCGCCGGCATCCAGACCGCCGCCGAGTCGGCGATCGCGACCGAATTGGACAGAAGCAGAGTTCCCGTGCCGCCCACGAAGATGTTGGTACTGTTCGGGCCGAATGTGCCTTTGTTCGACACCGTCAGCGTGCCGTTGCTTACGGCGAAACTGCCAGACGTCGAGATGAACGCGTTGGTCAGTGTCAGATTGCCCGTCCCGAGCTTGGCGATGCTCACGGCACCGGTGACGCTGCCGTTGAACAGGGTGTTGGCGCTCTGGTTGACCGTCAGCGTTGCGGGAGCCACGCTGAAGAGGATACGCGGCTCCGAGTTGTCGCGCTGCGTTTGCCACAGGCCCACGGTCTGACTGTTGCCGTTGAGGTTCAGCACCGAGGCACCGTTACCGCCGTCGCCTTGGGTCAGCGAGCAGTTGGGCGGCCAGGCGTTCGGCACATCGATGCGCACGAAATAGCCGCACGCGTTGAACGAAGTGAACAAGTTGCCGGCGACCGCGATGATCACGCCGCCATCACCCGTGTGGCTGGTGAGCGCGCCGGCGGTGATCGGTTTCTCGGTAAAGCGGATCCAGCGGCTACCGTAGGCCGAGCAGACCAGCGAGGAGCCGTCGACGCCACCCTGGATCTCAAAGCAGGCTCCACTTTCGCAGCGGAGACGCGCGCCGTTGGAGGTGATTTTGCCGGTCCAGATGTTGCTGCCGGTGTTGCTTCGGAGTGTGCCGCCGTAGCCGAGAGCCTGGTCGCCCGTCATGGTGATCGGCTCGGGGATGGTGAGCCCGCCGCCGCTGCCGCCGTCGATCCGGAGGTATCCGCCGTTTTCAATCTCCGTGATCCCGCTTGCGCTGCCCAGCGCGTTGGCATGCTTGAGGACGATGTAGCCGTTGGTCTGCACAGTGGTCTTGCCCGTGTATGAGCTGTCGCCGGCGAGAACCAGGATGCCGTTGCCGCGCTTGGTCAGGGCGAACGCCTGGTTGCCGTCGGATATGGCTCCGGTCACGTTCAGGGTTGTGGTACCCGCGCCGCTGTTGGTGATGCTCCAGAACTGGTGATCGCCCAAGACGATGTCTTCCGCGAGGGTGTAAGTGCGCGAGGTGGTGTTCGGGACGCCCGCCTTGATGCCGCCCGCGCCGTTCGTGATGACGCCCGCGCCGGCCGCCACCGTGAAGTTCGTATTCGCGTTGAAAATCATTTTAGAGAAGGCGGCGGGGGTGTCGACGGTCGCCAAGGCACCGCCGGAGGCGAAGATTGCGCGCGCGTAGCCCTCGAAGGAGGGCTGGATGTCGCCGTCCCAGTTGGCCGCCGTGCTCAGGTTGGTGTCCGTGCCGCCGCCGTCCCAGAGCGCGTCCGCGTAAGGGACGGGCGTGCCGCTCACCACGTTGAGGACGCCGCCGCCGGTGAAGTAGGCGTCGTTCACGTTGGCCGCGCCGCTGCCGGTCGCGCCCCACGTTCCGCCTGCCTGCTGCTCGCCGTCCAGAAACAGCTTATCGACGGTTTCCGTGACGCCAGCCTTGATCTTGATTTTCGCGCCGTCCAAGACCCTGACCGTGGCCGCGTCGGAGAGGGAGGCCCCGTTACGGATTTCAAACGTGCCGCCGTTGATCCGAATGCTCGCACTGTTGGTGAACCCGGCGTTTTCGGCCACGATGATCGAACCCGCGTTCAGAACGATTTCACCGGATGTGGTCGAGAACGCGTTGGTGAAGGTGATGGTTCCGCCGCTGTTCTTGACAAAACGGACCGCGCCCGCCAAGGCGGCCGCGTATGTGGAGCCGCCGCCCTGGTTGGCCGTCAGCGTGGCCGGCACGGCGCTGGTCACGGCCAGATAACCTGGATTGGTCGCGTGGGCATCTGTTCTAAGGAGAGCTACCGTCGCGTCGAACCCGTTCATGTTAAAAAGCCCGTTCTGCGCCCAGCTTGCGCCGATGACAAGCGTGCAGGAAGGCGGAATCGCATTGGAAGCTTCGAGGCGCACTTTGCTCTGGTTGCCGATCTGCAGTTGGGTAAAGGTGTTGCCCGCAACGCCGAGCACGACGGTGCCGCCTTCTTCCGTCAGGATGCTGGTGGAGGTGCCGAAGTTGATCGGCTTGTCCAGAAAGATCATCTCCGCGCCGGTGGCGGGATTGAGGGCCATTTGGCCGCCATTGACATGGATGAGACCGCCGCGGAAGATCAGCTTGTTGTTTCCCGCCTCCACCCGCATGCGGCCGTCGATTTCCTTGTAGACGGGGCCGGTGATCACGTTGGAGCCGCTGTTGCAAGTCAGGGACGATATCCACGGCAGGATCTGTCCTTTGAGGGTAATCGGCTCGGCGACCTCGATGTTGCCGCTGAGCGTGAGGTTGCCGTTCAAGCGTCCCCAGACGACGGTGCCTTGGTTGGTGCTGCCGAGCGCGTTAGCGTGTGTGATCCACAGGCGGCAGTTGGTCACGGACGTCGGGCCCTCATAGCTGTTGTTGCCCTTGATCGTGACGGTTTTGTTGGTCGAGTCCAGGTGCAGGCCACCGGGGCCGCTCAGGACGCCATTCACCGTGAAGTCGGTGTTCGAGCCGTAGATCGTACGGATGCCGGTCAGCGTCATCGGCAGGTTGAAGGTTTGGGCGTTGGCTGAAAAGTTCGAGATGTTGCCGTTCAGAGTGATGCCGGAGCCGCCGAGCGCGAAGGCTCCCGCGCCGAGGTTGAAACCGATGCCGGAAACCGCGAGGCCGTCGCTGATGTCGTTGCTGTTGCTTGTCCGGGACGCGCCTCCGAAAAAGAGGGTGTCGCCCGCGACCGGCGCGGTGCCGCCCCAGTTGGCGCCGATGCTCCAATTATTGTCGGTTCCGGCACCGCTCCACGTCCGGTCTGCCGCGCTGACGGCGAACGTAACAAAGGCCAAACCCAAGGCCGAAACCATCCGTTTCATACCCGCTCCGATCATGCTCATGCTCGTCTCCTTTTCGCTTTCTTCCCGCTCGTTACCGCCTGCCAGCCGCAGCGGCAAACGAAACAGGGCCGCGCCAAACACGAACCAACCCTGAGATCCATATGATAACCTTGAGTTTCATTATGCGGGGGGGCGGTCGAAAAAGTCAACCCCTCGCTGCGGATTCCCCATTTCACTGTCGCATGGCACGCGCGTCCGTGTTATATTCAGAGCTTGTTCAACTGTTCTGAAGAAGCTATGCACCGTTATGCGCTCCGCCTTTCTTTTTGATATCGACGGCACGCTCCTCTACGCGCGCGGCGTGGGCCGCGCCGCGTTCGGCGCCGCCTTTCACGCCGCCTACGGCGTGCCCTACCCCGACGTCGAGGGCCTGTGCTTTGTCGGCGCGACCGACTCCCATGTCGTCCGCGCCATGGCCGCCCGGTGCGGCGTCACCAGCACCCGCGCCAAGGAGGAGCACTTCTTTCTGCGGCTCGCCCGCGACATCGATGCCGCGCTGGCCGAAAACCGGCCGCTCGTTTATCCCGGCGTTCCCGAGCTGATCGCACGGCTCAGCGGACGCAACCACGCGCTCGGCATCATCACCGGCAACGTGCGCGCCACCGCCTGGAGCAAGCTGCGCCACGCGGACCTCGACCACGCCTTCCTCTTCGGCGCCTACGGCGACGAACACCATGACCGGTCCGCCATCGCGGCCATCGCCGTCACCCGGGTTCCGGCCGACGCCGCCGTCCGCATCCTGGTCGGCGACACCCCCCTCGACGTCCAGGCCGCCCACGCCAACGGCCTCAAAGCCGTCGCGGTCGCCACCGGCTGGGTCACGGCCGACGAACTCGCGGCCGCGGGCGCCGACCTCGTGCTTCCCGACTTTTCCGACACCGATGCCGCCGTCGCGAAACTCGAAGCCCTCCTGTGAGGGCGGGCGGCAACCCCTTAACGAAAGGCCCCATGCGCAACCTGCTCCACATCGTTTGCTCCATCGCCCTGTGCGCGGCCGCCGCGCACGCGGATCCCGCGGCCTGGCTCTACCCGCAGACCGACGCCTTCCGCGCCCGCCTGGAAGCCGCACACGACCGCGGCTTGCGGCTGACCGATTACCATATCCATCTCCGCGGCGGCATGACCCCCGAGAAAGCCGCACAGCGCCAGGAGCAGAGCGGCATCCGCAGCGCCGTGCTGGAGAACTTCGGCCGCGAGTGGCCGCTCTCGAACAACGTCGCGCTCGCCGCGTTCATCGACGCCGCCGCGCAAGCCCGTGCCAACGGGCAGCCCCTCCCCGTCGGCATTCAGGTCAACGACCGCGACTGGGCGCAGCAGATCGACCCCGCCCTGCTCAAGCGCCTCGATTTCGTCCTGGCCGACACCATGATCATGGGCGTCACCGCCGCGGGCACGCCGCGCCGCCTCTGGCTGCCGGACGTGGCCATCGACAACCCCGAAGCCTGGATGAAGGAGTACCTCGCCCATAACCTGCGCATCCTCGACGAGCCGGTCTCGATCCTCGCCAACCCCACCTACCTGCCGCCCTGCATCTCCAACCGCTATGACCGGCTCTGGACCGAACCGCGCATGCGGCAGGTCATCGCCAAGGCCGTCGAGAAGGGCGTCGCCCTCGAGATCCAGGCCGGCTCCGCCTACCCCAAGCCCGCCTTCCTCAAACTCGCCAAAAGCATGGGCGCGAAATTCTCCTTCGGCTCCAACAACTTCGACGACAAGACCAAAGACCTCGCGCGCTGGTTCGAGGACATCGCGCGCCTCGACCTCCAGCCCGCCGACCTGGCCGTCCCGAAAAAGCCTTAGGCCTCTTTTTTTCTTAAACTCCTAACTCCTCCTTCCTAACTTCTAACTGACAGGTTCCCCCATGCCCATCCCCCACCTCTCCATCATCGGCGAAAGCATCAACGATTCCGTGCCCTCGACCCACGCGCTTTTCGAGGCCAACGACCTCCCCGGCATCATGAGCCTGGCGAAGACCCAGGCCGAACTCGGCGCCGCCTACATCGACGTCAATGTGGGCCCCCGAACCCCCGACTTCATGGCCGAGATGGTCCGTTCCGTCCAGCGGATCACCGACTCGCCGCTCTCCATCGACTCGCCCGATTTCGCCACGGCCAAGGCAGGGCTCGAAGCCTACGACCTGCGCCGCGGCACCCCCATACTGAACTCCATCTCACCCCTCCGGCTGGAGATGTTCGACCTGCTCGCGGTCAAACCTTTCCGCCCGATCCTGCTGGCGTCCGAGAACCTGAAGGACGGCACCGGCACGCCCTGCCTCACCGCCGAGGAAACCTGCGCCGCCGCGCGCCTGCTGCTGGAAACCGCGCGCCGCCACGGCATCGCCAACGCCGACTGCATCATCGACCCCGGCATCGCCCCCCTCGGCACGGACACCGAAAACAACATCCACCGCCTCATGGGCGCGCTCCGGCTGATGCGCAGCGACCCGGCCTTCGCCGGCGTCCACGTCTCGGTCGGCCTGAGCAACTTCACCGTGATGCTGCCGCCCAAGCGCGCCGACGGCTCGCCGGTCAAGACCCCGCTCGCCAGCGCCTTCCTGACCCGCGCGATGCCCCTCGGGCTCGACATGGTGATCGGCTCGGTCAAACTCCCCTACGCCCTCCTGCCCGAAGGCCACCCCGCGCTCCAGTGCTTCGACGACTGCCTCGCCGCCGAGGGGTTCGACGTCCTGATGCGCGTCCAAGAATTCTACTCCTGAGGGGCAGCCCCCCCCTCTCCCGACACCGCTTTCATTCCCCTCATCCCCCTTTACCCTTGCGTCCGCGACAAAAACCGCTAAAATGTCATTCTCAATTTTTCAACAGAAAGGTTCGATGCAATGAGCGAGACCCCGCAGACCATGAAGATGTTGCCCGGCGACGAAATTCGCCAGATCATGTGGCGCTACGCCGACCGGTTCGACATTCAGATGGCCGTGATGGGCGCCCGTTCCGTCGCTCGCGGGCTGGTGGCCCGGCTGGTGGCCGACGGCGAGCGTAACACGCACGAATGGACCGAAGGCAAAAACAGCCTGTATCAGGCCTTCGATGAATCCGGCATCACCGCTGCGGGTCTCGACATGGAATATGGCGGCATTATCGAAGGTCCCCGCAACCTCGCCCTGAGCCTGCTGGCCTTCGAACTCTCCTGGGTTGACGGCGGCGCCTCCACCACCAGCCTGATCAACAACCTGGGCCTCGGACCGATCGTCGAGAAGGGAACCCCCGAGCAGCGCGAGAAATACATGCGCGCCTGCGCCCCGCTCCAGCCCGGCGAGGACCGCAAGGTATGGCGGGCCGCCTTCGCCCTGACCGAGCCCTTGCCGTACGTCGGCGTGGACACCGGCGTGGTCAGCGGCCGCGTCACGGTCGCCAAGTGGGAAGAGGGCCAAGAGCCCGTGCTCCACGTCGAAAAACGCGGCCGCTTCCTGACCAACATGGCGGTCGCCAACGTCGTCACCGCCGCCGTGGACACCGGCGACCCGCGCATCAAGACCTCCTGTATGGTTATCCTGGAGGACACCGACGAGGGTGTCTTCGACCGCGGCGCGCCGACGCATAAGCTCGTCCACCAGCTCTCCAACACGCACGACCCGATCTTCAGCCTGGACATCCCGGCCAACCGCATCGTGGGCGGCTACACCATTAAGGACGGCGTGATCGTCCCCAACCTGACGCACAGCGAGATCATCGAAGCCGTCTTTTCGCGCACCCGCGTGGCCGTCGGCCTGATGACCGCGTCCAAATTGCTCTCGGCCGTCGAACCGGTCATCCGCTACCAGCGCGGCCGCTTCCGCGGCGCGGCCGGCATCGAAGCCGGCTCGCCCCGCTACGACCTCGGCATCCAGATGAAGGAGGACGCCATCCACCGTCTCGCCGACGTTTGGGCCACGGGCGAAGCGGCCACCTCGCTCGGTTTCGAGACCGCCCGCGACTTTGACCAGCTCACCCACATCGAGAAAAAGGCGCTCGACATGCTTGCCGAACAGGGCGCCGGCAGCGGCCGTGCGCTGATGAAGGCCCTGCGCAAACCCCAAGCCGACGCCGTCGAGCTGCTGGGCCTGCTGTCCAAGCCCGCCGGGGAACGCGACGAAGCCCGAATCGCCGAACTCCAAGCCGACACACTCGTCCAGTACGTCTGGCTCAGCGCCGTCTGCAACGTGGTTTGCCCCGCCACCAAGCTGTGGGACACCGGCCACGGCGCCAACATGCTGCGCGAGGCGGTCAGCCTGATGGGCGGCTACGGCATCACCGAGGACTGCCCCGGCTTCCTCTTCAACAAATGGACCGACGCGCAGCTCGAGGCCACCTACGAGGGTCCCGAAGTGGTGCAGCGCCGCCAGATCAGCGTCACGATGAACAACGAGGTCTTCCTGGCCCAGCTCGACCAGTGGGTCGCGGAGCTGCGCGCGCTGGCCGCCGCCAAACCCGAAACGGGCATGGACGCGCTGGCCGAAGGGTTCGTGCTGTGGCGCTGGATGCTCGCGTTCGTCAACGGCGCCAAGGACGCCCTCGGGCGCCCGCTCTCGCAGAGTCAGCGCCACGGCGTGCTCTTCCCCATGGCCGACGCCATCTCGTGGCTGCTGGCCGCGCGGTCGTTCGTCGCGGACATTCAGGAGCTGGCGGCTAAGGGCCCCGAGCACCCCGTCGTCGGCCCCGAAATCGAGGGGTACCTCAACACCTTCACGGATCTGGCGCACGTGCAGATCGCGCGGGCGGTGGGCGAGGTCGGCCGGATCAGCGCCGAGCTGGTCTACGGCTACGGCGCGGCCTCCGAAGAGACCGCGGCCGAGTTCCAGAAACTGCGCGCCAAGGCCGACGCCTCGCTGGCCGGGGCGCGTCTGGCCAAGGACCGCGCCGCCAAAGCGCTGACCCAAATCATGATCCCGGAAGCGCTGGACTACCCGCAGTAAGGGTACGCCGCCGTCCGACAAGTCCGACGTGTCCGACACGTCGGACTTCCCATTTTCAGGAGACCTTCATGAGCGAAATCGAACGCCAGACCATGGACGCCGACATCGTGTGCGTGGGCTTTGGCCCCGCCACCGCCGGATTCCTGACCACCTTGACCCGCGCGCTGATGAACCCCGACGGCACCCCCGCCTTCGAGAGCAAAGTCATGCCCGGCATGCCGCTGCAGGTCATGTGCTACGAGCGCGCCGACGACATCGGCTTCGGTGTCTCCGGCGTCGTCACCAAGGGCCGCGCCATCCGCGCCTCGTTCCCCGGCGTCGACCTCGCCAAGGAAATCCCCAACGCCGCGGAAGTCGGCCACGAGACCGTCGCCTACCTCTTCGACCCCCTCGGCGCAAGCCGCCGCGACGCGGGCACGAAGTTCGTGGACGGCGTCTTCAAGGCCGGGCGCTTCGCCATGGGCAAAGGCCCCGAGGCCGCCGAGCTGCCGTGGATTCCGCCGTTCCTGCGCAAAGAGCCGGGGCTGGTCATGTCCATGGGCTCGTTCATGTCGTGGGTCGGCAGCCAGCTCATGGGATCGGGCCTCGTGCAGATTTGGCCCGGCACGCCCGTGAGCGCGCCGGTCATGGAAGGCGACAAGGTGGTCGGCGTGCGCCTCGCCGACCAGGGCGTGGACAAGAAAGGCAACCCCGAGGCCGCCTTCATGCCCGGCATGGACATCCGCGCGCGCCTGACCGTCGTGGGCGACGGCCCGGTCGGCGCGGTCGGCCGCAAGCTCGACCGCCATTTCGGCCTGCCCGCCGGCAACCACCAGCACGACTGGGCCGTGGGCATGAAAGCCGTGGTCGAGCTGCCCGCCGCGTGCGACCTCAAGCCCGGCACGGTCATCCACACGCTCGGTTTCCCCGAGCCCGAGATTTTCGGCTTCATGTACGTCTACCCCGACCGCACCGCCTCGCTGGGCGTCTTCGTGCCGTCGTGGATGGACACCCCGGTCCGCACCACCTACCGCTATCTCCAGCACTGGATGCAGCACCCGTACCTCTGGCGCTACCTCCAAGGCGCGACGCTGCGTTCCTGGGGCGCCAAGTCCCTGCAGGAATCCGGCGTGCGCGGCGAGCCCTTCCTGGCCGGCGACGGCTTCGCCCGCATCGGCGAGGGCTCCGGCACCACCAACGTGCTCACCAACTCCGGCGTGGACGAGGCGTGGCGCAGCGGCGTGCTGCTGGCCGAGGGCGTCATCGACCTGCTCAAGCGCGACGAGCCCTTCACCAAAGGCACGCTCACCGCCGCCTACATAAAACGGCGCCGCGCGGATCCGCTCGACGCGGAGCTGCAGGCCGCCAAGAAGGCGCGCGACGGCTTCGGCAAAGGCTTCATGCTCGGCATGATGGGCACGGGCATGACCGGCATGACCAACGGCGCGCTCAACCTCTCGGTCGAGTCCTGCCCCCCTTCGCAGCGCATCCCGACCCTCGCGAGCGTCTGCGCGGGCCGCATCGCCCCGGACAAACTCGCCGCGGCGGTCGAGTCCTGCGCCAAGGCCAAGCAGCCGCTGCACGACACGATCATGACGCTCGCGGGCTGGCCCGAGATCCCCTTCGACGGCACGCTGCTCATGTCGCACCAGGACGCGCTCTTCAAGGGCGGCAAGGTCCAGGCCGCGGGCGGCTTCGCGGACCACGTGACCTTCGTCAAGCCCGAGCTCTGCGCCACCTGCACCGAGCGCACCTGCATCGAGATCTGCTCCGCGCAAGCCCTGATGCCCGGCGAGGAGGGCGCAACGCCCGAGTTCGACCGCGAGAAGTGCGTCCACTGCGGCGCCTGCATCTGGAGCTGCTCCAAGGCCCTGCCCGGCGATCCCGAGCACGCCAACATCGAGTTCGGCGCCGGCTCCGGCGGCCTGCACTCGAATGAGAACTGAGCAATCGGCAACAGGCAATGGGCAAAGGACGCGCGACTGCGCGTCCTTCTTTTTTTAACACCGAACGCTGAACATCGAACCACCAACTTCGAAGTTCTGCGTTGGGTGTTCCGCCGGATAGCCGCATTCTCGTGGGGAGTTGACTGTTTGCAAGTCCCTCTGCATAATAATCCCTAACTTTGAAGACGGCTGCCACCGGTCAAGCCTACGGGATGCTCGTGGTTAAGAAAAGGTTCCATAACATGTTTACTCGGCAGAAAGAGCTCGGTGTTCTCGCGGCGGCGATGGGTTTCGCGGCGGCGTTCGCGGCCACGCCCGAACTGCCTCCGCCGGTAGGCGGCGTCGTCACGCTCGCGGGCGAGTATACGCTCACCGAGACGGATGCCGCAGCGGTCTCAAACGTGACGCAGTTCACGCTTTCCGGCGCCTCGTCAAAAATCATCTTCGACCTTTCCGATGGCGCGTCGCTCCGTGTTCCCGGACTCATCGGCGGCACCGGCAAAATCGTCAAACGCGGCAAGGGCGCGCTCTATCTCGACAACACGAACAGCGTCGCCTATAAGGTGACGAACGGGCTTCTCATCGAAGACGGCGACCTCCACCTGCCCGAACTGTTGGCGAACAACAGGACGAGCAACCACGTCGCCATCGAGCTGAACGCGCCCGGCGTGCTCTTCCTGACGGGGAGCGGCTCCTTCAACGCGTGCCGCACGGTCGTGAACAGCCTCTCCGGCGACGGCATGATCACGAACGGCTGGGCCATGAGCCAGACGATCCAGACCGATCCGGGCACGTCCGACTTCTACGGCCGAATCTGCGGCAATCTGAGCGCCATCTATGTCTACCCGAGCAGCACGCTCAATCTGCGGGGCACGAATTCGACCTTCACGACCGCGTTGCAGAGCTTCGGCACGATCGGGCTCGTGAAGGTGGGATACGACGCTTCGTCGCCCTCGTCGATGGGCTGCAACGGCACTTTGTCGCTCATCCCGAACGGCGGCAGCGACTACGGCCGGTTCGTCTACCTCGGCGGGGGCGAGACGACCGTGAAAACGCTGGCTTTCAACAAGTGGAACAGCGCGAACGCGATGACGGCGGACGGCGGCGTGTCAGGAGGGCTCGTGTGGAACGGCCCGATCACGGTTTCGGAAAACTACGGCGTCATGAACAGCGTCCTCTTCACGGGCGAGCACACGAACGCCTGCGAGGTAGGCGGCAGCTGGACGGAACCGGCGGGCGGCGCCGCGTATGTCACAAAAAAGGGATCTGGCATGTGGCTCTTCCGCCACCATGCGTCCCGCGCGATGAAAGGCGTCGTCGACGTGAAGGAAGGCAAGCTCCTGTTCGAGTCGCTCGCGGAAAAGGGCACGGCCTGCGCGCTCGGCCTGTCCACGCTCACCTGCCAAAATATTCTGGGCGGCGCGTTCGGCGAGGCGTATCGGGTTCCCTACGCGTTCGTCCTGGGCGGCGGTGCCAAGGGCGAGGCGACGCTGGAGTGCATCGGGCGCGCCTCCGTCACGAATGTGGACGCGGCGACCGATCGGCCGCTCGTCCTCGCGGGCGCAGGACGCCTCAAGACGAGCGGCCGCTGGCCGTTCTCCCTGAAAGGCGTCTCCTCGATCGCCGCCTCGCCCTGCACGCTCACCCTCGACGGCACGAATGCGTTCAGCGTGCTCTCCACGATCACGAACGGCACCTCGGCGCTTTCCGTCGTCAAAGAGGGAACGGGCCAATGGACGCTGCGGAGCGCGCTCGGCTTCTCGGGCGCTCTCGCGGTCAAGGCGGGCACGCTCGTCATCGAGGCTCCGGACACGCCGTATTCCTTTTTCCGGCTCTCGATCAACTATATCAATTCGAATTTCAATAACCTCACCGATACGTGCATCGGCGGCAGTGAGTTCGCGCTCTACGACGCGGACGGCCTCCGCCGCAACGTGGGTCTTGCCGTGCCGGCCGCCACCGTCGCGCCGGCGGTCACGCTTCTGCCCGGCGAGGCCTCCATCGACGAGCCGCTCTCGAAGATCTCGGTCCCCTCCTGGTTCACAAATTCCGCCCTGTGGCTCCGCAACTTCTTCGACGAAAACGGCAATAGCACGTTCTACACCGCCACCACCTACGGCGCGCCGAGCTACGCGAACACCTCTTCCTGGGTGACCGTGTCGATGCGGCTCCCCTCAGATTCGCCGGCCATCACCTCGTACGACCTCATGTGCCTGGCCGGCACCACACGCCGCATCTGGGGGTATGAGGTGCGCGGCAGCACGGATGGCGTCACGTGGGACCTTCTGGACGAAAAAGGGACGAACTTCTGCAAGCAGGTGACCGGACAGGTCTGGTATTCGGACGGCTCCTCCACCGTGACGGGCGCGCGCCAAGGTTTCGCGGTCGCGTCGGCACCCGCATACGACGCGAACGCCGCACAACTGGCGAGCGTCTCGGACGTGACCGTCGCCGCGGGCGCGACGCTCAAGGCGAAGGGCACGGTCACACTGCCGACGCTCACGCTGGACTGCGCGAACGGTAACGGCACGCTGGACGGCTTTGCGTTCGCGGATTCAGGTGTCGTCAATCTCGTGAACTTCACGCCGGGCGCGGGAAACCTGCAGGTGCCGATCACCTTCACAAACATGGACGCGGCGGCGCTCGCGAAGGTCAACAGCCGCACCTGGACCGTAAAGGTCGACGGCGTGGTCACCCATTCGATGCGGGTGAGCCTGAGCGCCGACCATGCGACGATCTCCACCGCAGGCACGATGCTCAGCGTCCGGTGAGACGGGCCGACCGAGCGCCAACACCGAGTTCGGCGCCGGCTTCGGCGGATGGCACTCGAAGGAGAACGGAGCAGTCGGCAACAGGCAATGGGCAAGGAACGCGCGTTTGCGCGTCCTTCTTTTAACGCCGTCGCGCCGTTCGAAAGATCGGGATTGACTCTTATCCTGTCCACTTCATAATGATGGGGAATCGAAGCTTAGAGCAATTTAATTAAATATGTAGCCAATTGGCGCCGATTATGCCATACTGTTGGCATGAAAACGTTATCCCTCGACATCCGCAAACGGATACTTGCCTGCTACGACGAGAGAAGGCACACCCGCG
>Ga0209098_1000488_pt1 | contig 43528 bp, 26 predicted proteins | sample AD_JPNHW1_MetaG_FD_184429 | JGI IMG/M metagenome (GOLD analysis project Ga0209098, IMG submission 184429) | Active sludge microbial communities of municipal wastewater-treating anaerobic digesters from Japan - AD_JPNHW1_MetaG (SPAdes) (version 2) | ecosystem: Engineered > Bioreactor > Anaerobic...
CCTGCCCCGTACCGCACAGGTCGGGGGACAAGCAAAAAAGTAAGAGGAATTTTTAATATTTTATTAAACTAATCGATATTTTTAAGAGTTATACACCCTTTTCTATTTTGCTAAACATACTGGCAATTGGTCTTAAAGGTTGTTTGAAAATTTTCATATAAAACTACTATATTGATTTTCAACATTTCCCCCTGCCCTAAAGGGTGTGTTGAAAATCAATTTGCTCCCGCCAACTGGCGGGATGGGGCCAACAGATTGATTTTTAAGCCATATTTAACTTTTGGCGCAACCGCTATTTTATATTCATACAAAATTTAAACAACCTCTTATAGGTTCAGTTGTTAGTCTATCGGTATATTATTCACAGCCGTATAATCCGAAAACCTTTCCACCGGAGTAAAACCGGCACCTTCGATCATTTGTATTAATTCGCTGGCACTCATGGCGTTTTCTGTTTTTTCAACGCCGGCGGCGGTATAAATGTCTGTTGAATTATCAATGGTTCCGTCAATATCGTCAACGCCGAATGGCAGCGCTAACTGTGCTTGTTTTTTTCCCAGCATAGGCCAGTAAGCTTTCAGGTGCGGTATGTTATCGAGAAATATTCTGGCAACGGCATAGTTTCGCAGGTCTTCGAGAAGAATGGTTTCGCCGAGGGAAGACATTTGATTATTGCGGTTTTTAAATTTCAGGGGGATAAATGCCTGAAACCCGTGAGTTTCATCCTGAAGGTCACGCAAACGATTCATGTGGTCGATACGGTGGCCGTAATTTTCGATATGCCCGTAAAGCATAGTGGCGTTAGAAAAAATCCCGTTTTCATGTGCTGCCTTGTGTATTTCGAGCCATTCGGGCGCAGGAACTTTTTCAGGGCATATTTTTTTCCGTATGTCATCATCAAAAATTTCAGCCCCGCCACCAGGAATTGAATTTAATCCGGCATCAATCAGTATTTTTAAACCATCTGAATAGCTAAGGCGCTCTTTCTGAAATACGTAATACAGTTCTGCGGCAGAAAATGCTTTGATATGAATTGCAGGGTTCCTGTGCCTTACACATCTAATGATATCTTCATATCCTGAAATACTTGCTTCCGGATGTGTGCTGGCCGTTATGTGAATTTCATGAATATCGTCAGCGATCGTATCAATGGTCCTTTCGATCTCATCCATCGTATACGACCATGATCTGGGTTCACCTTCTTTTCGTGAAAACGAACAAAACCGGCAATGATAAACACAGATATTCGTTGGTTCAAGATGAATGTTTCTGATGTAATATACGTTGGAAGCATTTATTTTTTCACGGATGTGGTTTGCCATGACTGCAAGCAAGCCTGTCCCGGTCTTTTCATATAGATGAAGCCCATCCTGAATGCTGATCCTTTCACCGCGCAATACTTTTTCTGCGATCAGCCTGTCCGGTACTGAAAGAATAAGGTTATTTGCCAGAAAATAGTGCAGTGATTTGTCCATATAATATTAAAAATGCTGTCGTCAAACAGGGGTTTTCGGACAGCTGTATTTAAGGATAGTTTTGTTATTTCAGCAAACTGATTTTTCGGATGAATGTCTTTGCCCCGTTATTGATATGTAGTATATAAATGCCGCCCGGGCAGTTTGAAAGATCAAGCAGCATGTGGTTTGCAGGGGCGCCCTGGTAGTTTGTATTTTTCACTTCTTTTCCCAGAATATCAAAAGCCTTGATGGCAATGTTTTCATACGAATAGGTTCCGAAATCAATATTGATAACATCGTTTGCGGGATTCGGATAAACAAGTACGTCATCTGCCTCGTTTTCAATAATAGAATATGTTGCCGGGTTACAAAGTACCGGGAAAATGGCATGAGAGACGTTATAAGACCAGGATGCAAGATCGGAATAGGGATGCCAGATATCGTTCCGCCAGAGTTCCCAGGCGGTTCCGGGCAGTGACTCCCCGTTTTTATTTGTCAGCAGCACGATGGTGTCGCCGTGATTACCGGGCAACATAATACCCAGATAAAACGCCCCTGTAACATCATAAGGTGTTGCAAACTGAAGGAAAGTGTACTCATTCATATTGATGTCGCTGACGATCTGCGAGTATGAAATGGAGTCTGTAAATAAAATGTTACCCGGAATACCGCCGGGGCCCGAATTATCCCAAGCATGAACCGCTATTTTGTAGTCCTGGCCTGAGCCACTCTTTGCTTTTCCGAACTTAAAATATACACCGACCATTTTTGTAAAAGGAGATGACGGGACGAAGAAATCCGACTTGGCTTTGTCTGAATATCCATTATTTCCTGAAACATAGCCGTAGACACCACTTGTATAATAAACGGAATACATCACCATATTTCCGGGCAGGGGAAAACGAAGTGTATCGCAAGTCTTATTGGGGGGAGGAGCATCGCTGACAGTTATATAGGCCGTTTTTGTCTCGGTATCGCTGCCGGTACCATTAGTTACCGTTAACGAAACGGTGTAGGTTCCTGCTGCATTGTATTGGATGTTTGTCGGGTTTTGAACGGAAGAACTGTTAGGAGTTCCTCCGGTAAATGTCCACGACCATGATGTGGGTGAGCCGGCAGACAAATCGGTAAAATTCACTGTTCCGCCAACCGGTATAGATGTTACATTGGCGGTAAAATCGGCAACAGGAGCGGGATCGCCAACGGTAATATAATTAGTTTTTGTTTCGGTGTCGCTGCCGGAAATATTGGTTGCCGTTAGAGATACGGTATAAATACCTGCGGTGTTATACTGAATACCTGTTGGATTTTGTACTGTGGATGTCGCCGGGGTTCCACCGTTGAATGACCATGACCAGCTTGTGGGACTGCCTGTTGAAAGGTCGGTGAAGTTTACGGTGCCTCCCACAGGAATTGTTGTCGGAGTGCCTGAAAAATCAGCATTTACTGTTGTGCCTCCACCATTGGGATCATAGCCGTCTAAAGTTGTTCCTCCTGTACTGCCGGGATCGAGCCAGTTACTCAGGCGGGTTGAATTTGTTCCGTCGCCGGTCCACGAAACATTAAACCGGCCATAATAATCCCACATTTGACTTGCACCACAGCCCGAAGGCCCGCCAAACAATTGTCCGACGATACGTTTATTCTGATCAAAGATAGGCGAGCCGGAAGAACCTGGTTCCGTGCATGCCGCAGAAGACCAGGGTGTTTGCCAGCAGGAGGCCGATGGAGACCCCCAGGTAGCAGCCGTCATGGCGCCGCAGGGTGAAATTTTCTTTATATCGCCGCTTGGATGATGTATGGCCATCCCTGATGTCGGGGGTGTCCCGCTACGATCCCATCCTGCATAATAAACGCCATAGGCCGATGGGGGCGTCGAATTCATCTGTACAAGACAAAAATCCGTATTGGCGCTTCTCGCTTTTAGTGATGAGCCGGAGACTGAATTATAAGAAGGAGAGGATCCTGGTGTTGTACAGGTAGGAGCTTCCCAATTAAACCAAAAAACCCATGAGGCCCAATCGTTAGATCCTGAGCAATGGTTAGCGGTGAGTATATACGGAGTGCCATCGTTAGCGGTATTGTTAACCAGCGCACCGGTACAAAAACCACTACCGCCTACCACAAGCATACACACCGATTTTATCTGGTTTTCCCATCCGGTGCCGGTGGCACAATGCACATTTATCTGACAGCTTCCGGATTCACCAAACTCTTTATAATATTCATTAATTCCCCTGTATCCATGTGTAACCCTCGAAATATTGAGTTCCCCCGGGAATATGACATTCTGAGGTTCATAATATTCAACAGTTATGGCATCACCTTTAATTAAGGTTGTTGCAAAAACCCTGTCGTCCTGATTATTTAATTCAGTAAACGCTCCATGTATGTCATTGCAATAATCATTATAAATAAACAATTTGGCCCCCGGAGGTAAACGATAATTGTCAAAAGTCAGATTTATCGTTTGGGCTCCCTTTGAATAGATCCGAAGCCGCCATAGTTTATCGCCGTTGGGTAAAATTTCTGTAATTCCGCTGTTAGCGGGGTTTAGTATCACATCAATATTTTTCCCAAAACGCCAGGGAATATCTTTGATTTTATCAACGATTAGATCTTCCTTTTGCAATGCCGCCACATCAACATAAGGCATTTTCGCTATCGGAACGTTACGATTAAGATGTTCGGCGTTCTGAGGGTAAAAACTAAATGGTTTTCCGCCCTGGCTGATCTGTGCATAACTAACTGTCGAAAAGAGAAGTACTAACCCTGCAATTAAAAACAGTTTTTTCATTTGATGTTATTTAATTTTTACAAATTCTCCTTTAAAAATTGTTTTTCCTTTTTGTGCTGTCATATAATAAACGCCTTCTGCCAAATCTGAAATGTCGATGGTTGCTTTTAAGGATTCCATATTCAAAACTGGAATATTTTTCACGGCAACGCCCATAATGTTGTAAATCATGACATTTTCGATCTTATTTTCCGGGGAAGAAATTTTTATTACTATTTCGTTTTGTGCCGGCGAAGGATTAATATTTATTTTTTCTTCGTTGGTATTTAATTCTGAAATTCCAATATCTGATGGACAAGTTGACGCTGCTTTTCCTGCTAGTGATGCTACTCCCGTGTTTTCCGGGTCAAGCCAGGGTTTTAACTGTTTTGCGCTTGTTGTGCCGTTTTTATCCCAATGATAAAAGAACTTTCCATAAAAATCAGGTTGTGTAGGTGTATCACAAAATGAGCCGCCGCCAGTTAATGTTCCTATGATCTTTTTTGTGCTGTTAAATAATGGCGAGCCGGATGAACCCTGCTCCGTAACACCATGGTGGGTTTCCGTTTGTGCCCACACTACCCGCCAGTGCGATCCGGTAGCTCCATAGTTTATTGAGGCCAGGCTTGTGGTAAAAGTAGAAATTTTCATGATGTCGGCCTGGGGGTGATGTATGCTGACGCCGCTTGTGCTGCCGTTACCACCGTGATCCCAACCATTATAATAGACACCCAGTGTGTTGGGAATTGGCGCATTGATCTGTACCAGACAGAAGTCAGAGCCATTATTGGTCGATCCGTAAGTATCATGAGCTTTAAGTGTGCAACCCGTTCTGAGAAAAGTTCCGGAAGGTGAAGTCCCGTTGCAAAGAGTGGCTTCATAATGAAAATAAAACCGCCAGGCATTACATTCTGATGCGGTTGGATAGGCAGAACCGCTGTAAATACAATGGTCCGCCAGAAGCACATAAGGAGTGCAGTTCTGGCTGGTATTATTTACCAGCGATCCGGTACAGTTATACCAATCGCCACCGGTTTTAATATCAATCAGGCAAACACCTTTTTTCTCATTCTGCCAGTTGCTGCCTTCGGGACAATTAATATTTATTTCGCAGGTATCAGCATCCTTGATAGTATTGTTTTCGCCGGGGCGATAAAAATAATCCAGATCGGTAATGTGCAGCAAGGCCGCATCCCTTTTATCATTTGGGACAAATAATTCAAGGGTGATTTCGTCACCTTTTATTTTATCATTTGAAAAGAAATAATTGTCTGAGTTATTTAACGCGGTATAAGCTCCAGTAATTTTTGATTTGTCTTTATTATACAAAAAGAGTTTAGCACCATCGGGCATATAAAATGAAGAATATCCAAAACCAATGGCTTTTGCACCTTCTGAACGGACAGTTAAACGCCAGATGGCGGCTTCTTCTCCCGGCAGGTCTGTCCAGGTGCCGGAATTATCCAAACTAAAATCTACCGGGAGGGTAACACCGATACGGTATGGTTCACTTTTCTGGTTGCGGTCATAATCTTCAGCAGCTAATTTGTTAAGATCGGGAGATGGTACCTGAACAAAATCAATATTTGTTGGTAAATTACTGTAGATAAAACTTGGAGGTGTCCCGCCAATGTTATCCTGCGCTGTTGCAAAAGTAATACTTAGACATAAAAAAATTAAATAAAATAGTGTTTTTTTCATATTATGTAGTTATTCGTTGTTTATTTTTTTGATATTGCAAAATTATGAATTTTTGTGGGCTTTTTTATTGTTTTGATAATTAATTTAACATTAATTCGAAAATATTTTCAAAGTCGGTCTGTACCATTTGAAAATTATCACCGGTAGTTTTATTAAAAACCAGGTTTTCTGTTACCTCATTTTTATGCCGGGCATCAAGGCCTATTTCTTTCAAACTTGTTGGTGCGCCTATCTGGTGGAAAAAATTTTTCAGACAGGCTATTGTTTTTTCGGGTACCGGCTCATTAAATACTTCTTTTCCAAACAAAACGAGTTTGTCTTCTATCCTGTTCTTAAAATAGTTCATCCATGCGGGATATGCTATGGACAGTGATGCCCCGTGAGGCACATCGTACAATACCGACAAAGCATGACCAATGCCGTGTACCCCCCAGTCGCCCGTTTTTTTGCCATAGGCTGTCATCCCGTTAAGCGCACAGGTGGCGGCAAACATGATCTTTTCACGATAATCATAGTTTTTCAGGTCGTTCATCAGCAAAGGTCCGTATGTGATGGCTTCTTTGATAATGGAAAAAACAAAACGGTCGGTGAGGGTGGTTTCTCCTTTACCGAAATATCCTTCAAGGGCATGGGCTATCAAATCGACGATGCCATAAGCAGTATAATTTGCAGGAACAGAAAAAGTATACTCCGGATCAAGAAAAGAATGTTTTGGAAAAATAAACGGGCTGAAATATCCGGGTTTTTGTTTGGTTTCATCATTTTGAACCACGGCAAAGGCGTTCATCTCAGAACCTGTAGCCGCCAGTGTCAGCACCGCGATCAGAGGAATAGCGGAGGTGGGCTTAACTTTATACTCAAACAGGTCCCACGCATTGTTTTTTATCGAAATTGCAAGTGAAATTATTTTTGCCGAATCAATAACGCTGCCGCCGCCAACAGCGACGATCACATCCACATTATTCTTTCTTCCGAGTTCGGCAGCAGCATCCACATCGCTGACAACCGGGTTGGATTTTATTCCTGAATATTCAAAAATATCAGCTTGTGCAAGATGAAGCTGATTTATAATCTGATCATAGACGCCATTTGCTTTGATGGAATTTTTTCCAAAAACCAACAAAACACGTTTGCCGTATTTATCCAGCACCGGCGGCAATCCGCTGATGACTCCTCTGCCAAAATGCAGGCAGGTGGGATTATTTATTATGAAGTTCTCCATGTGATAAATGATAAATTTTTATAAAAGACCGTTGTTCTCCGGCACAAGAAAGGCATAAAACCATTTAATATACAAGTGTTTTAAAAGCTTTACAATGTCAATATTTGATCAGCCGGACAGAGGCAGAAGCTTTTTCGGAAAATATGTTTAAATGATATATCCCCTTTGATAAATTTAATTTATTCGAATTTAGCAGGATGTTGTGATTCCCTTCCGAATAATACTTATCCGATATCAGGATTTCTCTGCAAAGCATATCTGTGAGCATGATGGTAAGTTGCTGCCCCCTGTTTACATAAAAATTCAGGATGGTGGTTTCTCCGAAAGGATTGGGAAATGCAGATATAAAGATCTGATTTTTATCATTTTCTTCAATACCTGTAGGAACACTTACCTTTACGCCGTTTGAAGTGCAAACGCTTGTTAAGCCTGCACCATTTAAGGATTTAATACTGAAAAAATAGTTCTGGCCGTTGGTAAGAAACAGCCCTGGTTTTGTTACAGTAGTGTTTAATGCGTTATCTGTCCAACCGGTAATATTAGTGTCTCCCGGAGTTGTTCCTATGGCATACCAGTATCTTACAATTCCGGAATTGGGATCGCTGAATGCATCCCAGTTTGCTGAAAGAGTTGTCAGTGATGTGGTTGTATCTATATCGCTTCCTGTTCCGTCGTTGACAGTTCCGCAAACAGGTGGTGTCCAGTCGATGTTCAGATCATAATAATTGATTGCAGAGAGGTTTCCGGCAGCATCGTTAACAATAGATTTAATTTTTGCACCATGGGTAGCGGGATCCGGGTTCTGGAAGCGGATATCATTTGTTGATGCACTGCCAACAGTAACATTTACCGTAGGATACCTCGACCTGTATACCTTCAATTCATCAATGTATGCTTTGCAATTTCCCGTACGGAAAGAAATATAACTTCCGGCTGTTGTAAGAGGGTTGGGATCTATCCATGTTCCTAACAGCACATTATCGCGGTATACATCAATTTTTCCGGTAATCCTGTCGAAGATAACCTTGATGTCATACCATTGTCCAAAGGTTGTTGTAACATTGTTCAGTACCAGCTCCTGTGTGAAGACATCGTTAACCACTTTATAAAATTCGAGTTTGGATGTTTCCTGGCGAAAAAAAATGAAGTATGAGTTTCCACGATTGGTAAGGGCTCCGTCATCGCAGAAAAAATGAAACCCAAACCGGTGCTGTGTTGCCCCGTACACGGCAGGGTCGAGTTTTACGTAGAAGTGATAGATATATCGGTTAGAAAGGTTTTGATTTAACGATGCATAGATGTTGGTGTTGTTAACCGAAGTATCCGTCTGCACAAGGATTCCAGAGGCAACACTCCATGTGCCGTAGCCCGCAAGTATATTCCAGACGGCAGAATTGTACGAATCAAAATTATCGGCAAAAAATCCGTTTTGTGCATTAGCATGCCACTCAGTCCCGTTGTAATCCAGCACCTGGTAATAGCGTTTTTCAATCCCTGAACCGCCTGAATTATCAGTATCTGTAAAGGTTGCCGTAAAGTTTTGTGTTTGCCATGGGCCGGAAACGCTTGTAACGGTTGTGGGGGCAACCATATCGGGCAACTCGGATGTCCATGTAGCTGCCCATCCTGTACCCACTAATGCACAGTCGGAGCGGAATTCAATGAACAGCGATCCGCCTGTTACTGTGATGGTTGTAGGGCTTGTTGTGTTGTACCTGCCAATTAGCGGTGCGAATTCGTTCGTTCCATTATACACATACAGAAAATCATAGTTGGCTTCTACGTTGAACGAAGTAAATGTCAAGGTGATGCTTAATGCGCCACCGGCGGGTTGGATCAGCCAGAATTTGCGTTCATCATTGCCGTAGTTTCCGGAACTTCCGCCGGTATCATAAAACGAACCCGAAGCTGCAGTGTGGGTAATAACAACCGTTGAGTTATTAACCAACTTGTAATAATAATCCCAGTTCCAGTTAGGCCCCGGATCAGTATGTGACTGATTAGGAAAATGCTGATGTCCTTTTATTTTTATACAGGAACCCTCGCTGCCAAGGTTGTTCAGCCCGTCATCCAGAACAGTTCCATCGTCAAGTATTTCGCGAAAAAAAGTCCTCAGGGGGTTGATGTTTTGCCTGCTGCAAATATCACGTGTCAATGCTGCCGATGTTTGATACATGGTTGTTGTGTACCACGAAGGATCATCAACGAAGCCTTCGTGTTCATATCCGATTGCATACCAGTTTTCGGATGTTACATGCCAGGCGGCATTATACTCATTAACCATTTGTGTAACCTGTCCTGCATAGGCAGAGTTTGATGCCACCACATAATGTGTCGAAGCGCTGGAATTGGGATTTTGAAACCAGTTGATGCAGGACGTGTAACTTCCCTGCACCGTATGAATAGCAATAGCAGAAATCGCATGCCCGTTCCAGCCTGTATAGTGATTGTCGGAGCTTACCCATGTGCAGTTGGGTTGCACATAATCAGGGCAGGGGCCTGATAAATATAATGCCTTATACGTTTGTCCCTCATTGTTAGTAACCTTTTCGCTGGATATATTAACCTGTTTTGCCGTAAAAATCTTTATGTTTTCTTCGCCGAAAAAATCGGCCAGATCTATCGAATATTCAGGAAAGCCATATTTCTGCTGATTGGTTTTATCATTTAAAAAATAAAATATTGCATAGGTATAGAGATTCATGGCATAATCATTAACGGCAGAGGGATTGGTGATATTTAATTCGCTTAAGGATATCATCACTTTTGAAATACTCAGGCTCAGGTCGTTCGTGTTTCGTTGAACACCAAGCAATTTATGATAAGCAGCGGCATAAGCCATGATATTTGAACGGGGATTCGTCATAATATCATTTTCAGAGTAGCCCGAAAGATTTGCTACCGTTTTCAGGTTGTCACGAAACCATCCTTTTCCATCGAGTACCAGCCCCATGACGCCATAAAAAGCGGGGAGTCCCATACAACTGGGTTCTTCGACCACCGGGTCGATATGACGGATATGGGTGTTGGTATACGCCACGGCTTCGAGAATACCGCGGGGTAGGTCGGGGTAAAGCTGATAGGCCTCTGCGAAATACTGCTGAAAAGGATAATTGGTCTCCTGTTCTTGTGCTGCAACTTGAAATAAGGGGATAAAAAGAAAAATAAGTAAAAGTTTTTTCATTAAATTATTTTTGCCAAATTTACAAAGAACACATGAAATAAAAAAATATTTTTAAGGGCATCGGTTCTTTATTATGTTGATGTATAACAGCGATTTAGGCTTTTGAATAGTTTCTTATTCTACCATAGCACCGTATACCACCTGCTGTATGTTTTGGCGTACATGGTACGTATTTATTTTCTGATTTGTATTTTTGGGATGTACGCGGTTGGATAAAAACACATAAACCAATTCATATTCCGGGTCAACCCAGACACAGGTGCCTGTAAAACCCGTGTGTCCGTATGTCTTTAAAGAAGCTCCGGGAGCAATCATTTTTGCGTCGGGCTTGCCTTTGCGGTCGAAGCCCAGCCCCCGGTAAGTGCCTTGCTGTGCTGCTGTAAACAGCTCCACCGTTTTTTCCGACAGAAACCGCATGCCGCCATAGGTTCCTTTATTGAGGAGCATCTGCATCAGCACACCAAGATCATGGGTATTGGAAAACAATCCGGCATTGCCGCCGATACCTCCCAGCATGGCTGCCATCGGGTCGTGTACATAACCATGTATCAGTTGTTTTCTGAAATATCTCTCGTCTTCCGTAGGGGCGATTTCCTCTTTTTTATGCTTCTGCAACGGATGAAAACCAATGTGTTTCAGGTTCATCAGCGCAATATAGGACTGATCGAGGTATTTGTCAAGCTGGGTCCCGGCAACTTTTTCCACCACTTTCATCACCAGGTAAAAGTTCAGATCGCTGTACAAATAATTTTTGCATTTATTCATATAGCTTTGTTTGGCGAGCTGCCATAGAGAGTCGATAATAACAGTGCGGAGGTAAAGATTTTGGGCAATTTCTATATAATACTCAGGTTTTTTTGTGTTTGAAAAAATATATCTTAACAGCGAATCTTCTCCGGTGTTCATCAGCGATGTATCAAGGTCGGCATAAAAACTTTGGTTGCCGTTCCCATTCAAAGTATCTGGTGTACAGGCGGCATCTGATGATTTTTCCATTTGCTTTTTCAGCATTTTCAACGCATATCCCGGGGAGATGAACAGTCCGATGGGCAGGCCTTCGGGCAATCCCGAACGGTGAATGAGCAGTTCCCTCAACGTAACAAGGTTCAGTTTCGAACTTCGCACTTTCCGGCCTCTTGAATTTTTGTCAAGGTCATTGAAATAGTAATTCAGGGTGGTGTCGAGTTTTATTTTTCCTTTATCGTAAAGCGACATCAATGCAAGCGTGGTGGCTGCCACTTTGGTAACGGAGGCAATATCGTAGAGGTCGGAGTTCCTGACTTTTTCTTTTTTGTCGTAAGTATGAGTTCCAAAACTCTTGTTATAAAACACTTTTCCTTTGCGGGCAAAAAAAACCTGGCATCCTGGGAATGCCCCGTTGTTGATGGCGAAATTTACGATGGAATCAATTTTATATAGTTTCTCGCCATCAATGCCTGCGTCTTCCGCGTCAGTATATTTAAACCGGATGGCCTGCGGCATGTCCATCCCATCCAGGTAGCAAAACTCCTGCGAACAGGAATACGGCATTTTCCCGTTTACTTTTTCACCGCCGAAAATGATGGAACATACATTTTGCTGAGCCGCAGGGTGTGTGCTGTTGCACCACAACATGCATGGGGCGCGGTTAAATAAACTCAAAAATTGCGGACTGCCAAAAACCGAAAGAATAAGCTGTTTGTTCTGAGATAATTTATCAATGAGTTGCCGGAAATTATCCGCCTGATCATAAAAATCAGGCATCTCAAACACATTCAGCAAAATTATCGTAGCGGGTTTTATACCTGGTATCACAGCCTTTAAAGCGGCTTCCGGGGTATCATATTTTTGCAGGGTAACTGCCGGAGTATAATTGAGCAAGGTGTTGTAAAAATCAGTCCCCGTTTTTTTTCCGATCTGAAGCACGACAAATTTTTCCTTTTCAAAGTCTCTGAGAGGAATCGTTTTTTTTCTGTTATTGAGTAATACTGCCGAAGATTCTATGATGCGGTGATATAGCACCTTGTTTTTCCAATAGGTGCAATAATAGTTTGCGCTGTCGGCATTTACAGGCTTATACCGGTTCAGTTTCGCCCATGATTTGGCCAACAGTACACGCTTCACTTTTTTATTCAATGAATCTCCGGGTATTTTCCCGTCAGCGATGCCTTCAATAATTTTTGCAGCAAGTTTTTTTTGAGCCTCAGGGATGATGATCATATCGCATCCCGCATTCAACAAGTCAAAAGCGGCTGTTTCATCTTTTACGTTGGCGGGAAATTTTGAAAATATCAGCCCGTCATATTTATAGGTTCTTTTCAGCGAATCACACATTTCTGTTTCTGCGCTGCTAGTCACAGCCCCCTGTAATCCCTTATTTATAAGGCTTGCCAGTGTCATGCGGCGCAACGTATCGAAACGGCCAATATCAGAAACTTGTTTTTTTACTTTGTCTGTTTCGAACCCGCAGGCACAGGCAAAAAGGCCGGCCTCCTTAAATGTTTTATTTTGTTTAAGCAGTTTTTTTTGCAAGCTGTTGGCAAACGAATAATATGACCTTTCGCGTGGACTGTCGTGATTCAGATTTATTGATTGTAACGGAAGCATCAGGTTAATATGTATCCCGCAATGTTTCATTTGCCTGATGATGAGCGTTGATAAGCCGTTTATCAGCAGGGTGTCATTTAAAAATTCAATGCCGGGCATAGCAGCACAGGATGTTAGGCTGTCGTCCGTGCAGTAGAAACCGCACGGCGCTTCTGCAGCAAAGAATAAAGGAACTGCTGCATTGTCCTGGAGAAGGTTGGTTGTCAGGCTGATCCTGCTAACAGCGCCTCCCGAAATAAAAAAGCCTCCGGGGTTAAAGGTTTTTACTTCATTTATTAATGAACTTGTATTTTCGTTTGTATTCAAGCTGAGCATCAGCAGTTGCGCGGCTTTTTCTTCAATGCTCATGCCGGAGATCATCGAATCCGCCCATGCGGAAGGCTTCTCAAGAAAAGGGACTTCCGCATTATTTATCTCAGCGACTTTTGCTTTTTCAGGATGGAAAAAAAAGATAAACAGTACCAGTCCGACCACACAAAAAAGCAAAATGTAAATGAGTGTTTTTCTGTGTTTAAATAATCGGTTTTTTTCCATGTTAAAAAAAGAAACAGTAATGCGAATGTACTAAAAAATGATGTATCACAGACAGTTCCGCCAGAAGACTATCTTTTCAACAGGAATTCTTTCAACCCCTCTATGGCCCTGAAACGATGGCTGATACTGTTTTTTACTTCGGGCTGCATCTCTGCAAAAGTTTTCTCAAATCCATCAGGCAGAAACACCGGGTCGTAGCCAAAGCCCATACAGCCCTTACGTTCCTTTATTATGTTCCCGCACACCTTTCCGTAAAAGAGGTGTTCTTCCCCGTCAATGATCAGGGCAATAGCGGTTCTGAAGCAGGCCTTGCGGTTCGCACATCCGTTCATTTCCAATAATAGTTTTGTGACATTATCATCAAAACTGCAGCCTTCACCGGCATAACGCGCCGAATACACTCCGGGGGCTCCATCCAGGCAGTCCACTTCGAGGCCGGTATCGTCAGCAAAACAATTCAAATGATATCTTTCGTAAATATAACGGGCTTTCTGTAACGCATTTCCCTCAAGGGTTTCGGCAGTTTCGGGTATATCCCCGCTAAAACCGAGATTTTTCAATGAAAGGATTTCAATATCCGAGCGGTTCAGTATCTGGTTGATTTCTTCTAATTTATGCCCGTTGTTGGTGGCAAAAACAAGTTTCATAGAATATTTTTCACAAAAGTACGGTTTTAATATTGCTGTTTTACCTATGTTCCGGTATTATTCGTAATTTTCTTACTTTTGTACTTCACTAATTTTAAAACGATGAAAATAAAATCACTCGTCGCAACAGGCTTTTTCACGTGTGTCTGCCTGGTGAATGTTTTTTCCCAGCATACAATCTGTCTTGATTCTATCTTACATCCGGATCGCTTTGTATCAAGATATATCCCGATGCTGACCGACAAGGAACTGATGAAAATTGCTTCGTTGCCCGATCTGATATTGCCGGCGGAATATGAATTTATCAACAAGACGACCTTGCCATATAAGGTTGATAATACCTTACTACCATATATGATTGCCACAACATGGCAGAACGGCTACGAATGCGGTCAATCGGCAAGCATTGCCAATGATTTTACTTTTGAGATCAACCGTTTGCGGAATCTGTCGTCTCTTATCGATTCAAACCGCTATGTTACGCATTTTTCGTGGAATTTTCTCAATAACGGGTACAACTATACAGGGGCGAGTTATTACGATTCATGGGAAATTACACGTATGTGCGGAGTGCCCAACGTTACGGATTATGGCGGCCTGTTATGGTCGGGCGGTGAAAAACGGTGGATGACAGGATATGATCTTTATTACAAAGCGATGCACAATCGTTTGTATACGGGTTACAACATTCAGGTTGGCACCCCTGAAGGCCTGATGATACTGAAAAACTGGCTGCATAACCATTTAGATGGTTCTGCTGTAGGAGGGTTGGCAAATTTTTATGCACAATACGGCTCCCCCAACGCAACCCTCCCGGCAGGTACCGAAGAAGGCGGTCAGGCCTTGATGTCCACCTGGGGGGCAAGCGCAAGCCATACATGGACTATTGTTGGGTATAACGATTCGATCAGGTATGATTATAATTCGGACGGACTTTACACGAACAATATTGATATCAACTCAGACGGGGTAGTGGATATGCACGACTGGGAAATCGGAGGGCTGAAATTCAGAAACGGATATTCAGGCACCGGTTGGGGAAACGGCGGAAACTGCTATATGATGTATAAAGCGCTGGCCGATAATATAGGCAGCGGCGGAATATGGAATCACAGGGTATCCATACAATATGTAAAACAAACTTACGAGCCGCTTCTTACCATGAAAGTCGTGTTACAGCATAATTGCAGAAATAAAATCAAAGTTACCGCCGGCCTTTCGACCAACCCGGCAGACACCAAACCCCAGTATGTGTTAGATTTCCCGATCTTCAATTTCCAGGGCGGCGAATATTATATGCGCGGAGATTCAACTGATGCCGGAAAAACTGTAGAATTCGGACTCGATATCAGTCCGTTGCTATCCAACATTCAGCCGGGACAAAATGCAAAATATTTTTTACAGGTTGTTGAAAAAGATCCTTCAGGTTTGTACACGGGGCAAATTACGAGTTACTCTATTATTGATTATACTTCCGGAGTTACACAGGTGGATTGTCCTTCAACAAATGTAGCCCTCATCAATAATGACACAACCCGTTTGTCGGTCAGCAAAATAGTGAATTTCAGCAAAGTTGGCATCACTACCAATTCGCTTCCTGACGCACCGATCAACCAGCCGTATTCTGTCCAGCTCAATGCAGCAAACGGGGCAACCCCATATCATTGGGATTTCCTGTTTGATTTTTCAGCAACTTATTCAACAGGCGCGTCACCTCTGGTTACATCCACACAACTTGTTGCAAATACCAGCGGTTATGCTGTTCAGAACCTGGGTTTTGATTTCCCGTTCTATGGAGAAAAATATAATAAACTTTATATAAGCCCTGATGGATATATAAAATTCGACGATCAGGTATATACCTGGCCCTTCATTATTGACAAAGTTCTGTTATTTAAAAGCACAAAAATGATCGCCCCTTTTCTTGCCGACCTTGTTTTTGGTTCAGGCCAGGGCTTTTGGTACGAAGGAAACAGCCAGTATGCAGCGTTCCGATGGAAGGCATCTGTTTCGGGGCAAAGCGGCAGCAACGTGAATGTGGTGGCCAAACTTTTCCCAAGCGGGAAAATAGAATTCTATTATAATACCATCAGTGTGGCCACCACAACAGGATGGATCAGCGCGGTCTCAAGGGGAAACAACAACAACTATCAGTATACTGAATATTCGGGCAAGTTAAACGTAAATACCACGACTCAACTGGTTACCTTAATCCCTCCGGCAATTCCGTCCGAGCTTAAAATCTCAGATGGCGGGGTATTATATGGAACACCGGTTTCAGAATACAACAGTTTACCGCTCACGTTTAAAGTTACCGACAACAACAACATTGTAAACACAAAAACCCTGACCTTCAATACTGAAGGCATCATTGCCACCTACAGTGTCAGCGCAGGATCGGATTCGGTAATCAATGCCGGCGAGTTTGTTTCAATGCATATCGGTCTGAAAAACATCGGCGGCAGCTTGTTTCCAAATGCACAAATGAAAATCTCGACCACCGACAGCCATGTTGCTTTGATCGACAGCCTGGAAACCGCAGGCAACCTGGCCCCCGACGATTCTATTGTCTTTCCGGATGCATTTTCATTCAATGTTGATACAACGGTTCAGGACAATCATGTCATAAATGTGAACCTGATGATATATAATACCGCCGATACTTTCAACATCAATATGCCGCTGCTTGTCCGTTCGCTGATTCTGGATATCGGCGCTGTTAATGTTGCCGACGGAAACAACAATATACCTGAACCGGGCGAAAACGCCTCTGTGATCATTGAAGTTCTTAACACAGGAGGAACCACGGCTTACCATGTAAACGGCCTGTTAACTTCTAATGACCCTTATGTCGGCATTATCAGCGACTCCATGTATTTTTCGGGCCTGGCCGGCGGGGATACTTCAAACGCATTTTATGTGGTCAGCATTTCAAACTCTGTTCCTGACGGGCATATCATAGTATTTAATTTAAAACTGACTGCTGACGGGGGATACCATACAAATAAATTTTTCACTATCCAGATCGGGGGAAATGCCGAAGATTTTGAGACTGCTGACTTTTCGATGTTCCCGTGGACCACAACCACCACCGGCGATTCGGCATGGTTTGTTACAAACCAGTTACCCTATGAGGGAACCTATTGTACAGAGTCAGGGAATATCGGAGAAAACCAGGAAACATCTTTATCCGTAAGCCTGAATATTTTAAACAGCGGGAAAGTGAGCTTTTACAGAAAGGTTTCCTGCGAGGCACATACCGGATATACAGATTATGATTATTTCGCATTTTTTATTGACGGCGTCGAAATGGGCCGCTGGGATGGCATAACGGCCTGGATACGGTCCGAATATCCGGTAAGCGCTGGCGCCCATACCTTTAGATGGATGTATAAAAAAGATTATTCGGTAAGTACCGGAGAAGATTGCGCATGGCTGGATTATATTGTTTTCCCGCCGTCGATAGGCGTTGGATCGGATGTTACCCAAAATCCGGCTTCGATCTATAAGGAACTTGAAATTGATTCCGCGGTAACGGATTCAATAACCTTTACCAATAATGGCTCTGATGGTATCGTGCTGTACAATTGCGAAATCACTGATTTTTCAGCGAACGGAAATAACACCTGGCTCGCCCCTGAAGTTATTTACGGTTGTCTTGATGCATCTTCAACAGGTTCGTTAAAATTACTGTTTGATTCTCATGGTTTGGCCCCGGACACTTATAATAGCATCATCAACCTGACGTACAATTTCACAGATACGGTGAGTATCCCGGTAACAATGCATGTGGTAAACACTAGCTCCATAGACGAAAATTTATTGAATAACAACAACTTACAGGTGTTCCCAAATCCTTTTACCTGGCAAACGGCTATTTCGTTCACCTTGAACAATCGGGCACATGCAGACCTTACAATTTTTGACATCAACGGCAAGGCGCTTAAAACGCTGGTTTCAGAAACCTTGGGTTCGGGAAAGTATAAATATTATTGGGACGGTACTGATAAAAATAAAAACAAAATACCAGCCGGAATATATTATTACCGTTTTGTGAGCGAAGAATCTATTACTTCAGGACGTATCGTTTTTATGAAATAACCCGATGGTATTCAGCAGTGTACTATTTCTTTTTTTCTTTCTGCCGCTTACCTTATTTTTGTATTACATAGCCGGCAACAGGTATAAAAATCTGGTTGCTTTATTGGCCAGTGTGCTGTTCTATGCTTGGGGAGCCCCCCTGTTTGTTTTTGTTATTTTCGGATCGATTATTTGCGATTTTCTGTTTGCAAAATTCATTCATAAGTCGGAAGGCCGAAAAAAGAGAATCCTGCTGGCTCTTGCTATATCTTTGAATATAGGCATTTTAGTGTATTTTAAATACGCCAATTTTTTCGTGGAAAATTTCAATTCAATGCTTTTCTCTTTGGGATTTAAAGAGATACGTTGGACAAAGATTGCACTTCCGATAGGGATTTCGTTTTTTACGTTTCACGAAATGAGCTATATCATTGATGTTTATCGCGGCGTAAAACCCCCGATGAAAAACATCCTGAATTATGCTTTGTATATTTTATTTTTTCCACAGCTTATTGCCGGGCCTATCATACGGTTCAACGAAATTTCCGACCAGATCGAAGACAGAAGTTATCAGTTTACCGTTGATAATCATTTGCTGGGGTTTTTCCGTTTTGTCATCGGGCTTGCAAAAAAAGTATTGATAGCGAATGTCTTAGGTGCGGAAGCAGATAAAATATTTGCCCTTGGTTTCGATGACCTGACCACTCCCATCGCCTGGCTTGGGATAGTGGCCTATGCATTCCAGATATATTTTGATTTTTCGGGCTATTCCGATATGGCCATCGGCATTGCGCGTATGATGGGCTTTATATTCCCTGAAAATTTTAACAATCCTTATATTTCACAAAGTATAACTGAGTTCTGGCGGCGGTGGCACATGTCGCTGAGCCGGTGGATGCGCGATTACCTTTATATTTCTCTGGGTGGGAACCGGGTTCCCGTTGGAAGAATGTATTTTAATCTTGCTTTTGTTTTTCTTATTTCAGGGTTCTGGCATGGCGCAGAATGGAATTTTATTTTGTGGGGTGCGTTTCATGGGCTTTTCCTGATCCTTGACCGGCTTTTTCTGCTAAAAGTGTTGAAAAAGATCGGAAAAATTCCGAGCATTGGTTTCACGTTTTTTCTCACGCTAATGGGCTGGGTACTTTTCCGTTGCGAGAGTTTAGAACAGATAAAATATTTTTTCACCCGCTTGTTTGATTTTCATTTCAGGCCCACCGGCCTGTATTTCGATACCCGCTTTTTTGTGATCCTGGCTTTTGGCATTTTCTTTTCCTTTTTTGGCGCCATTGGCTCCATCGAAAAATGGCAGGAAAAAGTTTATGCTTCCGGTCAGAAAAACCGGAATGTCATTTTCTTGAGTGTTTTCGGGATTTTTTTATTTGTGATCTGTTCCGCGGCAGTGGTTTCCTCGGGCTTTAACCCATTCATTTATTTCAGGTTTTGACATGCAGAAAAATATAAAAAAAATATTAATTCCACTGATCATCGTCATCCTTTTTCTGCCTATGGCGCAACAAAAATTTCACATTTTCAAGATCAAACGCCTGAATGGATTTTATAGCCCAAGCCCTCGTCCCGATACGCTTAATTTTAACACATGGTTCGATGAATCTTATCAAAAAAAATACACTAAATATCTGGAAGACACCCTGGGCTTTCGACAGATACTGATCCGGATCAACAATCAGATTAACTATTCCCTTTTCAAAAAAACGGAAGCGAAAAACGTGGTTGTTGGCAAGAATAATTGTTTATACGAAGAAGGTTATATCCTGGATTATACCGGCAGTTCTTTTTTGGGAAAAAAGTTCTGGGATGAGTTGCTGCGCCGGACCAAACTCGTTCAGGATACTTTAAAGAAAATCAACAATACCGACCTTATCATTGTTTTAGATCCCGGCAAAGCAAGTTTTTATCCGGAATATATTCCCGACAGGTATCATCCGGAAAATAAGACCTTGTCGAACATGGAGTATCTGGCTGAACAAACCCGTAAAATGGGCATCAACAACCTTGACCTGAACTCCTGGTTCCGCGGGATGAAAGACACTTCAAAATATCCCCTGTATGCGACATACGGCGTTCACTGGAGCACTTACGGAATGTACAGGGCGGCAGACACCATTGCGCGATTTACCGGGCACCTGCGAAAAACGGAACTACCGGAGATGGTTTGGGAAAGTTATACGGTAACCGACAAAATTAAAGACGTTGATTTTGACATCGAAGCAACCATGAACCTGTTGTTTGATCTGCCGCATACCAGGATGTGTTACCCTCAGATTTCCTATAACAGCAAGCCCGGCACGGTAAAGCCCAAAATACTTACTATCGGTGATAGTTACTATTGGGGCTTCCTCTACAATCATATTGTGGACAGCCTGTTTTCGGGCCAGCAGTACTGGTATTATTTCGGGGGAATATGGCCAAATATCTGGGATTTCAAGATTATCCCCCTTGAATTAAATTTACAACAGGAAATTGAAAAACAGGATGTTATATTAGTCGCGTTTACCGAACTAAACGCTTTTTACGGGTTTTGGGGGTTTATTGATGAGGCCTATAAAATTTATTTTCCGGGTGAATACAATGAGGAATACGAGGCGAGAAAACAACTCATTAAAAACGACCTGTATCTCTTCCGGCACAGGGAATTGGCAAAAAAATACCAGCGATCCGTTGAAGAAATTATTGAAATTGAAATTAAAAACAGAGATATTTGCCAAAAGAAATAAAAGGAAATAAAATGATAATACGTCTTTTCGTACGAAATAAAACAGTAAGGAGTATATGAGCTTTTTTAAAGATAAGAAATTTGCCATTTTATTTGTGATTGCCTGTTCGCTAAGCACGGTGCCTGTATTTTTCAACACCTTTGCACTGAGTCTCGACGGCCCGGCACATTTATATAATTCTAACCTGATCGCTGAACTTCTCAAGGGGAACCCTGTCGTAAACGACTATGTTTCGTTCAACAAATTACACCTTACCAACTGGAGCGGACATTTAATTCTTACTGTTTTCAACCTGGTGGCGCCTGCATGGATCGCTCAAAAAGTATTTATTTTACTTCTTGTTGTTTCTTTTCCACTTTCATTTGGTTTTATGGTCAACCGGCTTAATTACAGTTCAAGATACCTGAGTTTTATCATTATCCCTTTTTCGTATTCCATCTTTTTCTTTCTGGGATTCTATAATTTCCTTTTAGCGGTTATATTTTTCTTTTTGTGGCTGGCGTTTATTTACAAAGAAAGCCGTGTTTATTCGGCCAGAGAGAAAGTGCTGATCTTTATTTTGTGCTTGTTGATGGAATGTTCGCATGTTTTTATGTTCACGGTTGCTATGGCAATTTTCATGGTGTATCTGGCGCTTCCTGTTATTCGAAAAAACAAATTCCGTTTGTTTATCACGCTCAGGGAACTGCTTAAACCGCTGAAAACCTTTCTTGTCCTGAGCAGCGGCGGGTTACTGTTGTTTTTATTTTATTATTTTAACAAAACTGGACAGTTTTTAGAACAACAAGATGTTACTGTGACGTGGTATAAAATATTTTCAGATGTATTTACCATTTCGCCTTTATTATGTCTTACTGAGAAAAACAGTTCACTGACCAGTATTTTATTTATCCTGATCGAGTTAACAGTTGTTTTTTTAATAGCCCGGGAATTCCTGACAGGAAAATATAAAAATAGTTATTTCTTTCTTTACACAGCTCTCCTGGTCTTGTGCTTTTTTGTCTTAACTATGGCTTTTTTTGATCAGGGTTTATATATTCAGAGTCGTTTTTTGTTTTTGTTTTTTATCTTTTTGTTCATATGGATTGCACTGCAAAAGGTGCCTAAACTGATACAGATTGGTCTTATTATTTTTAGTCTTGTCGTATTTTCTCTATTTATTAATTATTATAAATTTAATCTGTATCTTCTTTCTTCGCGTTGTTATGCCATTTATGATGTTGGACAAAAAATTGATAAAAACGCAAGAGTATTTTGCGTGAATTTTTCAGATCACTGGCTGGAAAGCCATCAGTTAAACTATCTGGGGGCAGAAAATCCCCTGATCCTTTATGATAATTATGAATGTAATCAAAACTATTTTCCGCTGAAATGGAAAAATCAGGAAATCGTTGAAACGCTTTGGGATGATTTTTATAAGGGTATCTATTCTAAAACATTTTCAGAAAATGTTGATTATGTGGCAATTTTAGAAGAGCCGGTTAAAAATTCAGACGATCAGACCATCAAATCACTGTCAATGGTTAAAAACAATTATACTCCGGTTTTGGTATCCATAGATAAAAGGCTTACGATTTATAAAAAGAACCCCAACGAATGAGTATGGCCGCTTATTTTTCCCAGAGATCGTATCCATACCAGGTCCCGGTGGCATAATCCCCGTCGTCCGCCACAAATACAAGCCCGTTGGCGCAAGACAAAGAAAAGCCGTAGCTGCCTTTTTCAATTTCTACTGATTTGATCTTTATGCCTTTCATATCATAGACGAAGATCATTTTGTAATCGGCATTCCAGGTATAGATATACTTGCCGTCAACGGCAACACTAACGCTTCCTGTAGTAAATTCCTTACCGCAGTCAAAGCCCTTCATCTCTTTTAACAATTTTCCATTGGAAAAACCAAATATCTGTAAATCGCCTTCGTTGAAATAGTAAAGATTTTTGCCGTTAGGGCTCAAGGCAAGGTTAGCCTGCCCGTTCTCATAAAGTTCGCTCCTGACTTTCTCATAGCTCCCCTGTTGCAGGTCGGTGATCCGGTAAATATGCCTTTCAAAAGTGCAGACATAAAACTTTTTTTCTTTGCTGTTGTACATGATGGAGCGCATATCGAGCATCAAATCGTAACTATCGAGCAGTTCACCCGTAAACGAAAATTTGTTGATACGGCCTTTCTCTGCCCTGCCGCCATTGACCGTATAATAATATTTCCCGTCAGATACAATATGGACATTATGGGTGAGCGGGTCTTCTTCAAAGGTGATCTTTGGTTTTAATACCTGGCCATTAACCCTGAACGATAAAAAACAAACAACGATCAACAGTGCGCTTATTACGGATAGTTTTTTCATGATTTGAATTTTTAAATAATGTTAATAAAATAAACCTCTTTAAAGTATAAAAGTAATAAAACCCAGTTCCGTTTTGCAACTTTATAAGAAAAATATTTGAACCATCTAACGGTGGAAGCACAATAAACAACACAATGTTGCTTACACCTGAAAATCAACAACTATCAATTCTTTTGATGAATATTTTTGAAAAATATTTTAGGGTGACGCATTGATGAAGTCAGGAGTGGCATACTTTGCTCCGGAATCGCTTGCTGTAAATTCATTTTATAACTGAAGTTATAACACATCCTATCTTAATTTTATCATCTCCTTATCGTAGTTTTTTTATTTTTCTTTTAGCTTGTTTTGCGTGTCGGCCATCAGGGAATTCATTCAAATAACGTCTGAAATCGGAGATACGTATACTCCTTCTAATTTTTGACCATCTCTCTTTCTCGAAAGAACTTATTCCTTCCCTGGCAGATGTTGAATGATTACCTTTGGGAAATTCTTTTAAATAACGGGAATAATTTTCATAGGTTTTGTATTGATCTGCTGTTTTCCACAATGCATCATCCATTCCTGATAATGCCTCTGCTTTATGGGTACTGTTTGGAAAATCACGAATAAAAATACAATATTCAGAATATGTATTTTTGCTCAGTGCATCTTTCCATAATAAATCTTCTGTATGGTCAGCGGATGAACCATAAATTACGGGGTTAGCTATAAAACCAACCAAGCCAATAATAATAACAATGACCAAAATACTGAAAATTTTATATAAAGGCTTTAATTTGAATTTTTTTGCAGCAAGAAATACTCCCCAAATTGAACCTATTACAAGAAATACCCCACCCCATAAAATCAATGGATTTATTGCTGTGGTCATACAAAAATAATTATCTAAAAAAAACATAGAGTTAAAACCAATGAAAATGAAAAAATTATTTATAACTTCAACTTTTGCAAGAAAGTAAAATACTCCAAGAATTATTGTCAGAATTATAAAGAAACGTTTTTTCATGTTATATTAATTCGCTATAATAAAAAAATAATGAACATAAAAATAAAACTATAATTTAACAAAAACGCCAAAAACCCATCCGGTTTTTCCATTAAAATTTATTTTATACCAGTAATTAGAACTACCATTGACTGTTACTTGATTGCCTTTACTAATAATTTCACATTTATCCCCTGTATTTAACTGCATAATAACTTGAGCGGTTATACCGGGTTTTTCTCTCACATTGACTTTTGTGCCATTTATGGTGAGCTGACCTAAATTATTATCGCCATTTTTCGTTTGGTTTGATAAATTCCCTGATAAACTAGTAAAGTCACCAAAAACCCAACCGACCTTATCATTAAAACGAATTTTATACCAGAAATTTGAACTTCCTTTAATCGTTTCCATCATTCCCGTATCAATAATATCGCATTTATCGCCTGTGTTAAGTTGAATTATCACACCTGCATCTAAAGCTGGTGCAGAGCGAATATTTACTTTACTGCCATTAATAATTAACTGACTATAAACATTCCCTGATGGGCCATTCTGAATGCAAAATTTCATATCAAACGATCTGCCATCGGTATTTTTCATTGTGCCTTCATAGCAATCATTACTCTTTTGAAGCTCACAATTTGCAGAAAGCTTGTCATTAGTATATTCATCTAAAACCAATGAACCCTGAGAGTTTTCCGTACCTTTTAATGAATAAACAATGCCCTTTCTGGAAGGATAATAATAAGTACCCTCAACACGTCCATCAGTATACCAATTTAAGATGAAAATTGCATCTAACTTACCAACATTACCATTAAAATTGTTAGATTTTAATAATTCATTATTGTTTTGAACATCGGCTTTTTTTTTAGATTGATATTGAACAATAGTTTTATTTGATTCTGAAGTTGAATTATCATTATTATTTATAACATTTTCAACGAGGTCATAGCTGGTAATCTTTGAAGAACCATAAACAAGAGGTTGTGATATAACGCCTACAATTAAACCAAACAGAATTAACCCTAAAATACAATATATTTTAAATTGCGGTTTAAGCTTGAACTTCCGTGTTGCAACAAACACACCCCAAATAGCTCCGAACAAAAGAAATACAAAGCTCCATAACACTATAGGATTAATTGCTTTGATCAAGCAAAAATAGTTGTCTAAGAAATACAAAACATTAAAACTGATATAGGTAAAAAAAGCGTTTATTATTTTAAAACGTGTTATCAGCCATAGGAATGCCAGAACAGAAACTATCGTTATAAAAAATTTTCTCGTATTGTACATTTTCCTGAATAAATTAAATCTTAAATTTATTTTCTACTATTTAAAAGATTCATTAATAAAGATTCTGCTTTGCCTATTAATTTAAGCAAGGGTTTTCTGAAAAATATAACTATAGAAGTTAGAGCAAGAAGTAAAATGAAGATTAAAGTGAACTTTTCTAAGCCCAATGCCTTAAAATAATCAATGTCTTTGATATCAAGATAATAATTAACTCTTTCATTTACCCAGCCGCTATAACCAATAAGATTATATGCCAACCGGATAAGAATACCTATGATAGCAAATATAAAAGCAGACTTTACAATCTCCTGAATGAAAGCATGCTTTGGAAACACAATTTTGAAAGAAACAGGAATTGTCATTTCCTGACCGGCACTGGAAGAAAATTTGATTTCCGTAGTATATAATTGACCTCTAATCAGGTTGGCAGTATCAATTTTTAATATGGGATTTAAATCATTAATATTAGAAGCAGCATTAAAAAAGAGTTTAGAAACATTTAGTGTAACACCTTCTATATTGTTTGATAACGATAAATCACAAACAGCATAACCTCTGGTTTTGTTTTTAAAATTTATTTCCCGATTAATAATATCACCACTCTGGATTTTCGGGAAAGATATTTCAGTCATATCGGGAACAATATTAGCATATTCAATATCCTTATTGAGTAGGTGAAGAAAATGTTCCAATCCATCGTCTTCAATACCTTTAAATTGTTTTTTTACTTTTTCCCATTGTTCTACTATTGCTGAATTGCCTGATAAATTTAGCCATACCAAGATTGAAGAATTAAAGAGTTCTTTTTTGCCGTGGTCCCAGTTTTCTGTGTTTTTGTTAATTTCAGAACAAAGTTCTTTTGGTGTTTTTACTAAAAATTCACCGGCAAATCGATAAGGCAATTTTGAATTAAAAGTATAAAGAAATTCAAGAAAAGCCAAGTCGATATTTGGAGCTTTATCTCGAATTTTTATAAATTTCTGATAAGCTGCTTCGTTAGTTTCTTTCAACCAAATTTCAACAAAACCTTTTTTTATCTGTTCTTTACCTGATACTACTGTTTTATTGTTCTCGAAAAAAAATGAGCAAAGTTCAGCAGGATCATTTGTCAATTTTTGATCTGAGAAACGATAAGGTAATTTTTTATTTAATTTGTAAACTATTTCAGTGTATGCAAGATCGATATTTTTTGCATTTTTAGAAATATTGCCAATTTCTCTTGCCAAAACAATGTCCTTCTGAGCGATAGATTGTTTGAGAAGATCTTCCTTAATAATTTCTTTGGCTTCTTTAGGATCATCAAATAATATCGTACCAATCTCATTGATATTCTTGGCATATTTTCCAGGCAAAATTTGAATCTCTAATGATTTCTGTTCAATTTTTATTCGCTCAGCTTCTTCAATTCTAACAGGAGTCATCCAAGATTCAACAGAAAGCAGTTGTTCTATCAGTGTTTTTCCTTTAATTTCACCCTTCGGATAAGGCAACAGCCCATTTTTGTCGATAGCCCTTTTCAGAATCAAGGCAGTTTCTTCTCTTGTAAGCTCGTATTTTTCTCCACGATTTAAGCGCATTTCTATCTCGCTTTTATCTGCCACGCCATTGGCCAACATATCCTCGATACTATCCTTAAAATACTCTTCACCTTGCTTTAAACGCTGCTCATTCAGTCGCTGATAATAACTATTGATATTCTGAATTGTGAACAATTGCTCAAGAGCATAATCCACCTTGGTAATACAACTATCCAAATTTTTTGCGCCAAATTTATCTTCGACCGATTTCCGAACCTGGCCACTACCTGATTGCCAGAAGTTCCTTTTTTCTACCCAAAAACTCTTAATCAAGGCGTGATTGTTTTTTACAATCTCAGGGTTAATCAGATTAATCTGGAAATGGTCGAGATAGAGGACCTCAAATAAATTATCAGATTCAATAATTTGCCAATCACCATCGCTATCACCGAACTTCAGAGGAAGAGACTTTAACCCTTTTTCTTCGGTTGCCAGAGAAATTCTTTCTTTTCTTGTCTTACCCAATTTTTGATCCAGAACATCAAGGGTCAATTTATCTTCTGATAAATCATCAGTATAACTTCCGGCAATTTTTCCAGATGTGTCAATGACATTGTTCGATTTACCAGAAATTTTTCCGGTATTTTCATTCAACTCGTCATTCATATGTTTCAGCTAATTATTGTAATACTTTGAATTTTTTCTTTTAAATGATCAGGAAAAGCAGCACTTCCGTTTATTTTTGTTTCTTTAATTCCTTCTGGCTGATAATCAGCAAGAACTTTAAGAATGCCATCCTGGTTGACTTCGAGCATAATTGTAGCCTTGTCGCCAGTATTTTCAAGTTCGAGTTTTCCTAAAGGTGCACATTCTAAGGGTTCTTTTGATTCGCCCTCGTAAATTTCCAGAACAGCATACGGATCAGTAAGATATTGCTTACGAGCTTTTGCAGGAAGCGTAGTGTTTTTATATATCAAGTGGTCGATAAATGCTATTTGTTTACTATTTACAAGCTTTACTCCAATACTTTTCGGGGCAACATCTTCTATTCTGCCTTTGCTTTGACCGGAAATGGCCGCACCAATAGCGATTGCAGTATCATAGCTAAACCCTTCCCGATGCTTTTTGATGGTCTTTTTGGATTCTCTTTCAAGCATATCAGAGATCATAGGCATGCGGCAGGATCCACCTGCAAGTACAATTTCGTCAATCTCTTCCCACGACAAATTACTTGCCTTCAAAACAGTACTGCACCTTTCTTTTGAAGCTGAAAGTAACTTTGAACTCCGCTCGTCAAAATAAAATGGCCTTTCTGCATTACTTTTTACATCCAGTTGGATTACATTTTTAGTGGGTGGGGCAGACCTGAAAAGTTTTATTTCAAGATCAAAACCATTGTCAGAAAGAAAGACGGTCGTTTCTTCACTCTCTGATAAATCTTTCTTTGCCTGGATAGCTAGTTGTTGCAAGTCGTAGAATCTTTCATCAGGAATTTCGGAATTGGTTTCTTTTTTGAATTTCTCTTTCAAGTAGCCAATTATTAGTTCGTCCCAATCCTTACCCCCCAACTGAGTGTTGCCATCCGTAGCAATGACCTTAAAGGAATCGCCATTTATTATCTCCAATATAGTAACATCAAGGGTGCCTCCGCCAAGATCAAAAACCAATATTTTTTTATTTTCCTTTAAAGAAATACCAAAGGTGAGAGATGCCGCCGTGGGTTCATTGATTATGTTAATTACATTAAGACCGGCTATTTCGCCCGCAAACTTGGTAGCATTTCTTTCTTCATCACCAAAATAAGCAGGAACAGTTATTACAGCCTCTATGTTGAATTCAGATTCTTTTGTTGATTCTTCAATTAGCTTTCTTTTCTTGAAATACTGCCAGGCATCCCGCTTTAGTTTTCGCAGCAATATTGCGGACATTCCAATAGCACCATATTTAGTACCACCTATTTCATAAGGTGCAAATTCGGGTTTACCCGGCATTTCTTCGGTCGGTTTCCCCATATCTCTTTTGAAGAACTCAAATATCGGGGCAAAGACAGTGATCTTCTTTTTATTAGCCTCTTCGCCAACATAAGCAGTTTTTCCATCAAACCAGATTACAGAAGGCGTTATGTTCCTACCCCTATTATCCGGAATAACCTGAGGTATTCCTTCATCAATGAATGCGACACAACAAAATGTTGTTCCTAAATCAATTCCGATGTGCATTATTTTTCGATTTCCTGCATTAACTTAATAACCTCCATCATAAATACCGGCTGAATCCGTCTTTGAGCAGCATCTTTAGTTTGCATGGTTTTGAATGTATTCAATATATCATTCTTGATTACTGCTTTGATACTATCATTAAGTACAACCTCACTGCCCTGGTTTAATAAACCTAAAGCAACAGCCGTTCCATTTATAATATTGACAAACATTTCAAGTTCGTAAAGTGTTGTGTTTTTAAGAAGTGTCTTGTTACCCACGAACAAGTTCTTATTATTGATGTATTGTGTGCTGTCGAATATTGAACCATCAGTAAGTTCAATTTTCTCCCCACATACAAATTCTAATGAAGTTTTCTCGTCAGTAGCAATTTCAGATTTATGATCACCTTTAATGCTAGCAGTATTCAATTTAATAACACCGCCACCTGTTGGTGAAGCTGAATCTTTTTTAAATTCAGACCCCAAAACCTCTCTTTGAGAAGGTTCCGAAACAATCAGACCACCGCAAGCCTCACTTTTAGGCTCAGGAGAAGCAAATTGTAAAATGTTTTCATGTGGGGTGATGTCATGTACGTTCAATCCATAATAGAAAACAGTATTAAGGAATTTGACACAAGTACTATTCGTATTAAACAAACCAAAATCAAGCCAGCTGATGAATTTTGCGCCATTACCCCCCCAATATAAATTTATACCCGATTCCTGGATTTTAGTAATTAAGCTATTATTGTCGGACTTTTCATTAGCTTTTAAACATAAAAGAGCGGTATAATACGCTAATGCGCCAAATTCAATTAATATAATCTTCATCAATGACTGAAGCGCATTGTTCTTTATATTCTTTGAAAGGTTGGTGAAAACATCCTTTTCCTCATTTTTAAGGATCATATTTAAGGTAGCTGCAAACTGATCCTCATTATTCTTCTTTTCAGTCAAAGCAGTCTTGCCACCATTGTCGGGTGAAAAAAGAATGGTCCACAATTCAGGTTTACTACGTATATACTCACAAATTTCCTTACCCGCAAGCAATATCGAGGTATCGTATAAAGCCATTTCTGTTTTATCGCACCAAATGCTAATGTCGGTTGTAGCCCCACCAACATCAAGGCAAATTGCACCACTGGCAAGTGTGGCTTCGGCAATTTCCCTCTCTTTTGTAGAAATAAATTTTTTAGGATTAGCGAAAAAATAACCGGCAGCAATACCCTCTGTCATTAAGAAGGGGCCCCTGATGATTGGCTTTTGATTATCATCCGGATTATTTTCATCAAACACATTAATAATCCTGTCCGCACCGCTATATAATCTTCTTAATGAGTCTTTCCAAAGCCTTCCAAATCTACTTCTATCGCTGGGAGAGAACGCTTTGGGATAAGAACATCCTATAGAAAGAATCTCAATATTCTCTTTACAAACTTCCAGGAATATAAGGAATAAGAGGCTTTCAATAAACCAATCCGTATTATCTACACGTGTTTTTTTCTGTAGATCTTTATCCTGAGCGTCTTGCTCCCATTTTAAATTTGTAAATACATTTTCGGGAATTTTATAACTATTCGCAAAGAAGATAAAATAATCAAGTATTAATGTTGGCTTTTCGTGAGTGTTGAATTTATTTAAAAGCGCAGTTGGGATCGGTAATTTATGTTTTTTTGTAGGAATAAATGAATTATTCAGTGTTTCATGTCTGAGAGAATCATTACTTGAGGTTAATTGACGAATATATTTCGGAAAATTATAGCACCATCTTTCCCCTGCATTTTTCCCTTTAATGAAATATACATTAGAATTAGATGTGCCAAAATCAATACCTATCTCCATTGACGTATTTCTCAAAACTCCATCTGGTTTTGCTGCACCATTAGGCTCACCATTCTCATCATCAAATTTCCAATTTTTATATTTATCTATTAGAATAAGACCTATGGGCTCTTCTGTGGAATTAATGATTTCAATACCATCAGGGAAGGTTCCATCACCCTTTAGTTCTTTAATTCTGACTTTGTGGTTATCCTTATCAACAATAAAGTTTGAAAGCCGATTGGTTTCGGTATAATCCGGGGTAACCAGAAAAGGAGTAATAGAGAAATTGTCGACATGGCTTTGGACAATATAATAGCGCCTCCAATTTGCACCATTGTAATCGGGAAAGATCTCAATCACCGGCACATCAACTTCCAGTATGTCGCCTTCGCCTTCCTGCTTACCTTTTAACTTATATGTTTTTTCAATTCGTAAAGTAGTGCCAGAAACAGGAAGGGAGAATGAAAACTTTACAGATCCGCCATCAGGAATTATCCTGGGATCAAGAAGTTCGCGAATCTCCGTGGGCGAAAAGAAATTGAGAATTTCTTTTTTAAAAGGCCAAACATATGCGTTATGATTAAGTTTTGTTTCGTTGGCACAAATAAAATCGCCGTCCTTAGCTTTTAATATGTAATTGCTTAAAAAATATAATTCGGGTCGGATCCAAATACCGGCCTTTTTGCCATCCTGAGTTTTAAAATCAATAGCCTCTCTATCAATTTTTATTCCGCATGGTTCCTTAAAATATCGCATGAGTGCATTTGGAGCATCCCCGCCCAAATCTTTTAAACTATAGGGGTCCCAAATTCTTTTTCCGGTAACAAGAAGCTTTTCGCATATTACCACAATTTCTTTATATTCTGTCAGATTTCTTGTTGAATCCAAGGTCATTTCAGAATATTTTTCTTCCTTTTTAAAAGTTTCATCTATAATAAGAGGGCATAGGAGATATTGATAGATTCTATATTTCCCCTCTTCAAAATACTTTATAGATTTACCATTACCAATTCTTATATCAATTTTATCGGATGGTTTTACTCCCTTTGCTTTAATAGGGGTATCGGGTGGCAGGTTAATGAAAGGGTAGCCTCTAATCTCTTTTAGCCAATCATTGATAAGATCATTAATATTCTCGACCGTTTGAACAGCTTTTGAATTTTCCGTATTTGCAACTTTTCCTAACCGAATTTTAAATTCACACAGCCATTCACCAATAAATTCAATCTCTTCTTTATCCGTTTCCTTGGTAGGTGGAACTAAAAAACCATTGACATCAATTAGAAAGTCTTTAAGTTCTGGTGCTTTTATTAGAAGAAGTTTGGAATAATCAGAAGCTGTATATATTAGCGTTGCAGGAGAAAATGAACCAATTGGAACCTCTTTAAATTTAATGACAAGAATAGGTTCTTTTAAATCCGGATCAATCCAATTGTAAAGCTGACCATTATTTTCAAGCACAATTCCCTTTGGACTTAAACTTATGAGGGCTTTGACAAATGGTTGTTTTGCCAAAAGATCAACAGGGCAAACCGTTAAATCATATTTTTTATACTTTGCTAATGCAAGCAGACTCATTAATCCCCGCCACTCATTAATCAGTTGTTGCTTTAACGGATGTTTCGAATTCTGCCGAATTGCTGATTGAAACATCAAAGGCCTTGCCCATATATCTGGAATGGAACTGATACCTTTTTTACTAGCCTTTTCTGTAATTTCAATTCCATTGGCAATATCTAAAATAATCTTCGATTCTCGATTACCCCAGTTGCCTTTTTCTGGAGGAGTTATACCTGTCTCGGTTTTTGAAAGTGTTGGTAAAAACAAATGTTCAGCCATATCTTTTCTAATTTAGCTTTATTTCACTTTGAATATTATAATTTTTTGCGCAAAATTTCATTGAACCTTCATAAAAAGTGCACAAAAACTTAATTGCAGCCTTATTAAAAGGTTTTTTGGTAAGATTAACCTGATTCAATCCATTAACTAAAAATGAAGGGAACTTTTCATTAATATCAGGATGTGACTTTAAAAGATTTGAAATATTGGATTTATTCTCTGGGTCAATTAGATCTTGTATAACAGGGGGGCTTTTCGAATCTTTTATCTTAACAAGAATTTGTTTGCTATCAATCAACTTTATATTATCATCGATGTCAATAGCACAAATCCAGTTAAGATATAAAAACAGAAACTCTTCAAAAAGGTTAAGTATTGTGACGTTATCAGAGTACCTTATATCCGTTTCTAATTTAGTCTTATCATTTACTTTGTCAAATTCATGTTTTTTGTACCAATCTTGCTTGATGTAGTTTTCTTTATTTATCATTTTATCAAGAGGCATTCGCGCTTTTTTGCCGTATGTACAAAATGAATAAGCAAACGTTGTAAAAGCAGAAGTTAATAGTTTAAAACCATTTTGTCTTGGAACAACAAGCGTATCCTCTCTTGCGACAGGAAAATCAGTCCAACCAATTGAATTATCATCCCGGGCAGCGATAAAAAACTTCTTTTCGGAAGTAGATTTGTCTATTTTCTGATTGAAGAAATCAAATGCAGCCATGCCAACAACAATCTCAATGTAATGCGGGTCGTTTTTCTGAGTAGAGCTCCCGACACTAAATTCACCAACATCCTGAAGTAAATTGTCACCTATAAAATAAAGTTGGTCGAATGCCAGACCTTTATCGGAATAATATTCAAGAGCTCCTTTGGTCGCAATTGGAAAATCTTCATTTGTGACGAACATTTTTTCCTTTGTCACGTCATTGTTTTGGCTAAAAGAAAAGTAGGGTAATATTAGTGCTGCACCCAATAATACGCTGTTTTTATCTTCACCAAGTTTCCCAAGCCCTTTTATCAAATTATCTGCACCAAGCGTAGGAACACCTGCAGCACCAGTTCCGCCAAAGATTGAACCAGCCAGAAATACTTTGACTTCGTGTTCATTGCTTTTGGTTTTGATATCATTAAAGAATTCTTTAAATGGATCTTTATCCTTTGGAGGGTCAGACATTACGACAGATCCAATGGAAGGATGGCCTCGGAATCCCTTATTAAGTGGTTCTTTTAATTCGTTCTCAGAAAACAAAACATCAACAAGATCGCCTAAATATGATTCGGCAAAACTCTCTTTAAGGATTGTATAATAAATGTGGCTGGATAAAGTAGAGCTTGAATTTTCTTCAAAAATGCTCCAGTAGATGCCCTTGTCTTCTTTTGATATTGAGATCTTAGTTTTAAAGAAGGTTCGATTGCTTAATGCGTCAATGTTTAACGCATCATAACATAAGTTGTACTTCTTTATCAGTGTAATGGTCTTATTCAGATTGCCATTCCCTGCATCAGGATCAATCAAGAAAACAGATAACTCCTCAGGGCCATAACCTGCAGCACACATGTTGACAACAGATTCGACAACTTTAGCTCCAGTACCACCGATACCTATAAGATAATTCTTGGGCATATTTTTTTAATTTAATGTTTTTATCTAAAAAGAACAACATTTTTTACTATTGTGGGCGAAAAGAAAAAAGAACAAAACCAGAAGAAAAACCAAGTATGCACTGCAAATAAGGCAAACATTAACAACCAGTCTTTTGTCATTATCCCTTCTGAGAGGTTAATAAAAACCAATATCATTAAAAGTCCAACAGCAAATAAAACCTGACATATAAAAGCCCACCACCAAACTCTTTTAGCTTTAACTAAATCACCTGCTGTTGATTCTAAATTACCGTAGTAATACCAAATTATACAATTTATTATTCCCAAACCGGCTGCAATTCCAAAGATGACCCTGAAATTAGCTAGAAATTCTTCAGGAGTCGAAACCGCGAGCATCAAAGATTCACTAAAGCTGCCACCGTAAAAAATAGCAGTGACTACCCACAAAACTGCGCCAATGGCAACTGTAATAAGATAATTCAAAGGACTTTTTCTCATACTTTTAGATTTTAACGTTTATAAAGGTTTAAATAAAATTTTGCTACGTTAGTTGGGTTGACAGAATTTTTAGCAACAAGAAGAGTAGAAATGAATTTTTCAAGATTATATGTTTTATTAGCTGATGGAGTATTAGGAATTGGATTATCTGTTGAAATGTTTTTAATCCAAGATGGAGCTAATAACCCATTGATCTGGTTTGCCCTCAAATAAATCAAATAGGAATAATTACCAATTGGATCATTATTATTTAAAATAACTGTAGCGGTTAATTTGTTACCACTTCTTTTAATATTTTCAATTCTTATATCTTCTGTTAAAACACTATCTGAGGATTTAACTTTAGGGTCAGATATGGATTTTTTGTAAACAACTATATCAATATTTTTTTCTGAGAAGTCAGCAACGCGTGGATTTCTTTCAAAATTAATAGTCAAATCAAATTTAGCTTCCTTTCCGTCTTCTTTCATACTAAAGTCAAAGGAGTTATTAGCTTTTTCACGAGGAGCTTTTTTGCTAACAGACTTAGAATCTCTGGATTTTAATAATGATATATCAAGCGATTTCATTAAATAATTTGAAATTAAAAAAACATGATCCTCTCTAACAAATGGTTTGGTTTTTAATGACTCGAGTAGAATTTCCATGTTTGCTGGATTTCCAAACATTAATGCGTAAAAAGGCCTATCGCTTGAAACATGTTTGTATCCATTAGGATTTTCAGGGGTATCGAAAACTCTTCCATTAAAATTACTTTTGACACATAAAAAGCCTACCATGACATTTTTTTTGAAACATTGTTCCTTTAATTTTTCGACCATAATATTAACATCACCTTCATCCTGGAATAGATCTGTGAGTACAATACTAAGGCGTTTTGTGTCAGTGTTTTTAATTACATTGTCAATAAATGTTTTTTTAAATATACCTGACTCCCTATAAAAGATCTGGTCATTTTTTGAGCTTAAATAAGTCGATCGATCAATGGGTTTGATTTTTTCACCAAATTTGTAAAATTTCAAATCGGCACTTTTCCAAACTGAACGAGCACTTGCCTCTAATTGGTCAAGAAATTGGCTATAATTTGTATTATTTCCTACAGCAAAACCCTCCATAGAAGTTGTTGCATCAATATAAACATCCAATTTAATTGATTCGTCTTTTGTGAATTTTGTACCAATAATATCTTCGTCAGACTGATTCCATTTAATATCTGGGAATTTGGTAGTGCAACCAAAGAAAAATACCAAAGAAAAAATTAATAACGTTAAAGTTTCAATCTTTTTCATATCAAACAAATTATTTTAATGATTATTTGGTAATTATAATAAATATTTGCAACTATAATGTGACTCTGTCAACAATATATTGCAAAAAATTATGTTATCAATATTTTTTTTAAAAATTTGGCAATTCAAAATTTTAACGAATTAAAGGATAAAAAAAGAATGCAATAATAAGAAAAAATCATTACTTTAATTATTATTATTAACATTTTTTTTTAGAATATTAAAATATCGATGTATCATTTTGAAAAACAAATCATTATAAAAATGAACTTAAAATACAATATAGTTAATTCATAAAGAGTAGAAGTAAAAAAAACAAAGATTTAGATACTGCTTTTAGTTTAAATTTTTATAAAAAGAATATTTAATGAAAAAACGCACCTTTCAAAATAAGGACAGAGTAAAAATAAAAACAAAAAATTGTAAATAATAGGGATCATTAGTTGAAAAACGAAATAAACAAAATAGGGACGTATATTAAAGAGATTAAGCATTAGCTTTTATTATAACCACGTTCCCCCCTTTTTTAATAACTTTTACAAGAATATATTTACGACATAATAAAAAAGATACGATTTATGAGGAAAAATCTACATATTAAAGCCAATGGCCGTTAATCCAAAGACTAACGGCCATTTGCCATATCTTTTCAGTTATACTGAAAACCCATTGCCTGCCAGGATTTCATCTAACTTAATTGATTCCGGCCACCGGAATGATTACATCTTTATAAATTGTTTCGTAATAACTCCGCCTTCTTTCGATAGGATACGTGTTATATAGGCGCCTTGTTCCAGTTTCGAGATATTGACTACCGCGATCGTACTGTTGTTGTTATAATAACTGAAATTGGTGATCTTTCTGCCCTCAATATCGTAAATCTCAATAGCAGCAATACCCTTCAGGGAATAATTATTGATTCCCTGTAGTACAAAATGGTCCTGAGCCGGATTGGGGTAGAGTTTTATGTTTTCCGCCACATCGCTATGGTTTTCAGGAACATTGGCAACCACCCCGTTTACATCAATTACATCCATCTGATTAATGGGTGGGTTTACCGCAGTGGTAACCGTAAACGAAGAATCCGGCCAGTGAACCACAATAGAATCAATAGAAGTATGAGCTCCCAGGCCGAAAACCAGGTTAAAAGGTTGCTGCCCGCATTTATTTCCCCTTCCGGCATAAATATCTCTCATTTTTACTAAAGAATCTGCATAAACAAAGATCCTTGCACCGATCGAATTATAGTTACATCCGGGAGGAGCTATCAGTTTAACCGAAACCCAGTTGTTCTGGTTGCCAATTTCATTTCTTAATAGATATGTTTTCACATTACCATCTTTGGCGAATATAAGGTCGTCGTCACCATCAAGATCGTAGTCCATTGGTTCCGAAGCATGTGTATTTGCAAACGTGGTATCGCCAATAAATCCAAGTTCTGCATTCACATCTGAAAATGTGTTATCAGCATTCTGATAAAACATGTAGAGTCTGTCGGTAGCAGTCATATAATGTCCCTGCTGAAGAGCCATATCTTCAAGTCCGTCGTTATCGAAGTCGAACCACGACACGTCATAATCACCGTGATGCGTTGATTTTGGGGCATCCCAGGTAACTCTGGTCAGGTCCCAATGCAAATGGTAATTGGCGGCGGCCCCTTCGTTGATAACGATCGTGCTGCGGCCTTCATTTGCATCATTCCCTCCATGGACTTGTGCAAGCATCAGGTCCATATCCCCGTCATTATCAAAATCCTCAGGTGCAGCTATCCAGTTGCAGAGATTCTGCCCGTTATCGCCTTGCATAAATTGTGTATTGTAGCCGGCTGTGGCCGTAACATCGGAAAAGGTTCCGTTACCGTTATTTTTCCATAATATTCCGCCAGTTCTGCAATAGGGTGAGGTAACAATATCCGGCCAGCCGTCGTTATTCCAGTCGGTTACCTGGCAGCCATAATCAGGTTCATTTTTATTAGCAAGTCCCGCCGCAGTGGAAACATCCGTAAATGTACCATCGCCGTTGCCTTTATAAAGAAAACCATGATTCCAGATATTGTTGGCATAATTTTTAAAAAATGTTCCCATAAAAACATCCAGATTACCATCTCTGTCATAATCCAGCATTGAATGACCGGTGGGATTATTTAAAATGGTCGTGTGAATTCCGTTATTGGGTAATGTAAGGAATGCTCCCGTGCCGTCGCCCAGCAATACTTCTCCACGGTCACCATTATCATTGTAAGTTTCCAGATTATAGGTATCGTTCCCCGTGATCATGTCAATATTTCCGTCATTATTCACATCAGCAAAAACAGCATTTAAAATCCGGTGCCCTGCCGAATCGGGAATGATATTGGCATTGATTCCTGTAATCGGCGTTATATCGAGAAATATTCTGTCGAGCGGATCTGCTGAATTGGTATCCTGCACATTGATATAAACCCTCATATTGTCTTTGCCATAAATATTTCCGGACCAGATGCTTAGCAGGTCGGGATAATCATCGTTGTTGATATCCGCGACCATTAAATAAAAAGACTTAACGCCACTAATGCCTACTTGATTTGTAACATTTTTAAACCAAGTGGTGTCTTGTGCATAACTGCTATTGTTCCAAAGAAACAACCCGAGAATTGTGATTAATAATAGGTATTTTTTTTTCATAAAAATAAATTTAGGGCGTTTCGAAAAACAGATTTATGCCCGGTTAATAATAAGACAAAGATATTTAATGGTTTTCTAATTACCAAATAAATTTTCAACCTATTATTTCAAGTGTTTGTCGACATAATTATATTACAACAATATACGTGTGCATTATTTCAATCACGATTATTCCCATATCCTGATATTAAATTAAATATAACAACCGCAATCCTGTTTAATTCACCAAGCCTATGTTTGCGTCAACCCTTGCTTTTCTGCCACGGGATTGGGCTATCGCTATTATCAGAACAGTACGCCATACGACCATAAAATTACCGTTACCGCGCACCAAATAATAAAATTTGCCGACTAATATGCAGAATTTGAGATTTTTTTAATAATAAACTTGCTATTTCTGTTTTATTTTTTTATCTTTGCGATATTATCGTTTATAATGGTTTTTTAAAGCTTTATAATGTTTTTTAAAAAAAAATGAATAAAATTCAGGCCTATGAAAAAATTTACATCAATAATCGTAATTATTTTTTCTTTAATTCCGATGTTAAAAGCACAGACTTTAATGGAGTCAACGTTAGAAATAAAGTACAATCAAACGAGTTGTTTATATGAAGCACATTTGCACGTTAGCGGTACCGTGACCTCCGGCCTGGATGACTTATTAGCAACAGCAGGTTTTTGTATTGTGGTACCGGTGTCGGTACCCAACACCCCAATATCGTGCACCTCCCTGACTCCCGGAACCTGGACAGATCAATCACCGGCCTATAATGTATTAACTTTCGACGGTTATAAAGACTATCACAAGTTTGCGACTTTTGGGGGACAATTTTATCCGCCCCTCGTAGCCGGGGCAGATATCATTCTGTTTACCTTTAGTTTGCCGACTTCTGTTTGCCCTAGTGGCATAAGGATGTTCGAGAATAACTACCCGACGCCATCCCCCACCCCGGACACCAATCCGCAGGGAATGACGTATGACAACTCTATACAGACATTATTGGGTGAAACTTACACAGACAATACAGGAAACCCTGTCACATTGCCGGTACCGGGATTATCATCATCATATTCGTTTTCGTGTAATGCGAGCAACCTGTACCTGACTGCTAACGGCAGCACCGTATTAGGGTGTAATACATTGACGTACAACTGGTCGGGGCCGGGAAACTATACATCAACACAAAAGAACCCGATAGTTAACCCTTATACTGCTCCAGGAACTTATACGGTAACTGTTACGGATGCCAACAGATGCACAGCGTCATCCATGGTGGTATTAACACAGCCGCCACAAGCTTTAAGTGCAACGGCAACAGCCGTAAATGCCAGTTGTGGTAACGCTAACGGCTCTGTAAACCTGACTGTGAGCGGAGGAACTCCCTCATACGCATATACCTGGTCGAACGGCGCTACCACTGAAGACCTCACCAATGTGGCCGCCGGGACATATCTTGTAACGGTGACCGATTTAAACGGATGCACAAGCACTTGCAATATTACCGTATTAAATTTTAATACTCCGCCACCTACACCCGTAATCTCTCAAACTGGAAATACATTAAGTTCATCAGCTCCCTCCGGAAATCAATGGTACAATGATTCCGGTATTATTAACGGAGCAAATGCGCCATCATATACCCCAACGGCCACTGGTTATTATCATGTAATTGTAACCGGCACCAACGGCTGTATTTCCGCCCCTTCAAACGTCATCTATTTTGTAGTCGGGTCGGGTTATACCATCAGCGGAAAAACACGATATGTGGCCAAGGCCCTGGCAGGGAACCCGCCACCAAATCTCCCCGTTTACAGTTCTGTAAAATACAATATCAACAAGGTGATCGTAATCTTGAAAAGTTATCCTGCCGGAACCGAGCTCGCAAGGGATACCAGTAATGCCTTTGGTGTTTATCAATTTACTAATGTCGCCAATGGCACTTACATACTGTCCTACGACAAATATGTGGCTGATACCATGCAGTACTGTGATCAGGTTAATACTATTGACCTGGCCTTGCTGAAATATTTTGTTGGCCATGATACCGTGGCTGATCCGTCAAGAAGTTTTACAATAAAACATAAGAACGCAGCAAATATTGATAATTCACATAATGCATATGGCCCTACAGTTAATATGGTTGACATTGCCAGGATCAGTGCTAAGGTAGGGGCGCCAAACGATCCTACCAATAACTTTCCGCATGGAAACTGGGTTGCTCTTGATACCTCTGTGACTGTTGCGGGTTCCGACCTTAATGTTACCCTGCAAACGATCTGCTACGGTGATTATGATGCTTCCAGTACTAAATACAAAGATTCAACAACATTCTGGAGTATGGCAAAATCATTGCCTGATGAAAATATCATCCTCAAGTCAGATGAGTCAATAAATTCAAATAATAAAGGGTACTTTGAAGTTCCATTACGGATAAGTACCTCCATGATAGGACTTTCTTCATTGGGCCTGGAATTAGGTTATCCAAGTGATAAATACAAACTTGAGAAGGCTTTCATGCCAAAAACCAGTAATAACATCATCCCGGTTAAAATAAATCCGACATTAGATGAGATTATTGCCCAGGGTAATGACTTGCTGGTAACCGACAATAAAGGAATTATCAGGGTGGTATTCGCCACAATAAATAATTTTGATGTGGCTGCCAACGATGAACTGATAAGGCTTGGTTTTCGTTCGATCATCGAACCTGATCCGGGGGAACTTGATTTTTATCTGACCGGCACAGGTTTGATCGCTGACCAGTATGGTCAGAATAATGATGGCGCCTATCTGTTGATGCCCACCATCTTTTTTCAGGGCAACGGCAATGACGTAGGATTTGAGTTTGCAGGTTATCCTAACCCATTTAATGGTCAAGCGACTTTGACATACAAATTACCGGAAGACGGAACAGTAAAATTAAGAGTATATAATGCTAAGGGCTGGGTTATTGCAGAACTGGTGGATAAATGGCAGATCAGCGGAGAACATTCGGTGGTATTTTCACCGGAGAACCTGCCGTCGGGCATGTACACTTTCAAACTGGAATATACAGGACAGCACAGAACAAAAAGAATGATATTGAAGTTGATCCATTGAGGCAATAAAAAAATACGTTTTTGATAGTCAAAGCCCTGGGTTCAGGATAACAAATAATTGTGTTTTTGACAAAATACGAACTGCATCGCCGGGTGCTAAGTATCCGAAATTTTTGTTGTATTACTGATACTTCATAATTAACAGAGGCCAGCTTAAAAGAACGCTGCGTTTTCCAGAGCGGACACGATGAAAAATGCTGATAATGAAATAAATATCGTAACCATCCGCAATTTTTCCTGGCTGCAATCCGATACCCGGGTATTATACCAAATTGAAATATAATTTAGTCCAAATGTTGTAAGTATTAATTTTTTTTGTAATTTTGGACTATAAAATAATTCAATCATGTCAGCACCAAAAAATGTTCAAGTAAAAGAGAATATAAAATACTTGAGAACTCTGCTTAAATTGAGTTCTGAATTTCTAAGGCCTCGGATTATAATGCTTATAGAGATCAAAAAATCTGAAGGGACAGGTATTTCAAAAAGGGCTTTGGCCGAGCTTGTTGGAGTTAACCCCAACAGTATTCAGACATGGCGTTCGCTTTACATTTCAGGCGGAATCACGCTTTTATTGTCTCATAAGAAGATTGGATACAAGCCGAGCCTGATTACTGCAGAAGAGCGAGAAGCTATTGACCAAAAACTTAAGGATCCCAAGAACGGACTTCGAGGATATACAGAACTGATGAGATGGATTGAACAAGAGTATCAAAAGAGCATCCATTATAATACTCTTTACAAGTACTGTGTCCGTAATTTTGGATCTTCCGTTAAAGTGGCTCGTAAAAGCCATGTAAAAAAGGATCCGGAAGCTGTCGAGACTTTAAAAAAAACTTCGCAAATATCTGCCTCGAAGCTATCGCCAGCAAAGAAGAACAGTTTGAAAAAGTAAACCTGTTTTTTGAAGATGAAAGCCGTTTCGGTCTATTTACCCGCAATGGCAAGGCGTTAACGGCAAAAGGTGTCAAGCCAATTTGCCCTTTTCACCAAGTTTTTAAATCCCTCTATCTCTATGGGGCATTTTCACCTGTTAATGGTGACTATTTTATGTTGGAACTCCCAACTTGCAATGCCAGCATTTTTCAAATTTTCCTGGATGAATTCTCAAAACAAAACCCAAATGAACTTAAAGTAATGGTGCTTGATAACGGAGCTTTTCATAAGGCACATAAACTTATTATTCCTAACAACATCGTCTTAATTTTTCTTCCACCGTACTCTCCTGAATTAAATCCGGCTGAAAAGGTCTGGGCCAAATTTAAACGCGACTTTACTAATCGATTGTTTGAGACTCTTGATGATTTAGAAGACTACCTGTGCAAAAAAGCGATCTCTTTAAAAGCAACTGAAGTTATTAGTATATGTTCCTTTGATTATATATTTTTAAATCCATTTTGGACCATTATATAATTCAACTTGGTATTA
>Ga0209098_1000489_pt1 | contig 43449 bp, 37 predicted proteins | sample AD_JPNHW1_MetaG_FD_184429 | JGI IMG/M metagenome (GOLD analysis project Ga0209098, IMG submission 184429) | Active sludge microbial communities of municipal wastewater-treating anaerobic digesters from Japan - AD_JPNHW1_MetaG (SPAdes) (version 2) | ecosystem: Engineered > Bioreactor > Anaerobic...
ATGTCATCGCCTTTATATTTTCAGCACGATACATTGTGGCGAACAGGTTCTGTTTTTTTTGTGAATATTCAGTGTTGAAACCGAAAAATGAAATATTTGGAACATTGATATAATCAGCAGACCCTAAATAAAGAGCATTTATGCCCGAATAAAAGAAGGTATTTATACCTGTTATTGCTAAATCGTTTTTTTATGTTATACTCGTTCTTATCAGGTTTGCAAAGGCAAAACTGTTTAGAACGAGTTATACCGTACAGAAAACAAAAAATATTTTTGCAAAACTCTTTTCTGTCGGTATAATTAATGATTCGTAGAAAAATTTTACCGTTTTACAATAAATTTTAAAGAAATTGTATAATTTCGTAAAGAATTTAATTTTATAATATGGATAAGAAGAAAATTGTTTTAGTGCCCACTGATTTTTCAGAGGTAGCAGATTATGCTATTGAACATGCTGCAGGAATATGTAAAATGCAGAGTTATAAATTAACATTACTGCATATAATAAATAAAGAAACAAAATCATATCTGAAAAAAGAAAAGCTTACCGGGAGCACGATACATGATAAACTGGATAAAAAGACAAAAGAGATTTCATCACAATACGGAATTGAATGCGACTATATTGCTCGTGAAGGAAGTATTTTTTCAACTATTGCTGAGGTAACAAAAGAAATCGGAGTAAACCTTATGACCATGGGAACACATGGTAAAATCGGTGTTCAGCATATCGTGGGGAGTTATGCTTTAAAAGTTATCGAAAAATCTCCTGTTCCAATCATCGTTGTTCAGAAGAGAGGTTTCCGTAACGGATATCAAAATATTATTCTTCCTATTGATGATACTATTGAATCGAAACAAAAGGTTAAATGGGCTATCCATATTGCACGGAAATTCCAGTCAACAGTTCATATTTTTGCAATGTATTCTTCGGAATCATACAGAATGGGTAAGATAAAGGCAAATGTAAAACAGATTAAAAAGTTTTTTGATCAGAATGCTATATCTTATACCGAAAAAATTGCAGATAAAGGTTCTTCTTTTCCAAAACAGACTTTATCCTATGCAAAGGAAATTGATGCCGACCTTATTCTTATTATGACAAATCCTGATACCCTGTTACCAAGTTTTATTGTGGGGCAATGGGAAGAACAAATACTTTTCAACGATTCACTTATTCCTGTAATGTGTATCAACCCTGTTGATTTAAGTATTGTAGTTGGAGGTATGTAAATCAGGCTTGCTTTCCGTTTTTATCGAAAGTGATCTCGATTTGTTTTCCTTTATATTTAAACTGAACTATATATAACGGTTCATCGCTAGATTGCTCAACAAGAGCCGCTGTCTTTATTTTAGCTGAAGAGAATAGATTGTGAACACCTGTAACTACTTCTGCAGGTAAATCTGATACTTTCATTTCTATCAATGTTTCTATAAGGTTACCATTAGCTTCATACGTTGCATAGAAAACTTTATTGCCAGATGAAACTTCCGCTTCATACAAAACATCTATTTTTCTCCAAACTACTTTTTCTACGGAAGTAAATTTAGTGTTGAAGTTTTTTATTATTTCTTTTGGAATAAGAGTAGTCTCAATTTTTTTCTGAGCATTTGAAAATGAATAAGTGAATAATAAAATAAAAATAGCGATTAAAATTTTTTTCATAGATGTAATGGTTTATAAAACAAAAATATAATAAATATTTTTTATATCAAAACTCAGGGTGATACTGTTATTTACTGAAATATTGTTTCGGGTTTATTATTTCGATTAATAATAAAAAAAAAGAGATTTGCTTAAACAAATCTCTTTTTAAAAATATATTTATACTGAGCGTTCGATATTGCTTTTTTACATACTCGAATAGCCGAAGTATAAAATTATTTAGCTTCCTAATGTTGCAACCATAACTGCTTTTATAGTATGCAGACGGTTTTCAGCTTCGTCAAATACTACAGACATTGGTGATTCGAATACATCTTCTGTAACTTCCATACCGTCGAGTTTGTATTTCTGGAAAATCTCTTCGCCAACTGTAGTTTGCCTGTTATGGAATGCCGGCAAGCAGTGCAGGAATTTTACTTTTGGATTTCCTGTTTTCTTAACCATTTCTGAATTCACCTGGTAAGGTTTCAGAAGTTTAATACGTTTTTCCCATAATTCAGCAGGTTCTCCCATTGATACCCATACATCGGTATAAATGAAATCAACGCCTTTTACTCCTTCGTCAACATTTTCTGTTAATGTTATTTTTGCTCCGGTTGATTTTGCGATTTCTTTACATTGTTTTACAAGAGCTTCATCTGGCCAGCATTCTTTTGGTGCAGTTGCCCTGAAATCCATTCCCATTTTTGCAGCTCCAACCATTAATGAATTACCAACGTTGTTATGAGCATCACCGGCAAAAGTGAAAGCTATCTGGTTTAATGGTTTGTCGCAATGTTCCATCATAGTGAGGAAGTCTGCAAGAATTTGTGTAGGGTGAAATTCAGTTGTTAACCCATTCCATACCGGAACACCTGCATACTGTGCTAATTCTTCTACAATCTTCTGACCGTATCCTCTGTATTCAATACCGTCGTACATTCTGCCCAGAACGCGTGCAGTATCTTTCATCGATTCTTTTTTTCCTATTTGTGAACCGGATGGACCAATATATGAAACATGAGCACCCTGATCTAATGCGGCAACTTCAAATGCACAACGTGTGCGTGTTGAATCTTTTTCAAATATAAGGGCAATGTTTTTGCCTTTCAGCCTTTGCTGTTCTGTTCCGGCATATTTTGCCTTTTTTAAATCCCTTGATAATTCAAGAAAGAATTTTATTTCTTCAGGTGTAAAGTCAAGTAATTTGACAAAACTTCTGTTCTTTAAATTAAAAGCCATAAAACCTCCATTATCATTTTAAAAGTGAAATTAATATTTATAATTGTTGGCAAAATTATAAATCTAAACGATATAAAAAAAAGAGGCGAAAAATTTTTCACCTCTTTTTTTGAAGAAATGCATTAATACTTAACGTCAACAGTCCTTATAGAATATTTTTTATTCCCATACCCTTTGATAATTCCGGAGTGACCTGATTGTGCTTCAGTAAAATTTTTATATTCATCACAAACCACATACGACGTAAAAAGTTTATAGTCTTTTGGATATTTGGTCATGATGGCTTTCTTAAAGTGATTTATAGCATTTTGCTTGTTGCTGTATTTTTCATTAGTTGAAATAATATTCGAAACTATTGCAGTCCATTTATTTCGACTAGTTGCAGCAAATGAGTGAACAACATAATATGTGGTTAGAGATGCTGCCTTTTCGTTTCCACTGGAACTTTGTTTCGCAGTGATTATTTTTGACATGAACGGTACATTAATAGTCCCGTTATATTGAAGGAATGCCATGATTCCGCCACCTAATACAATAAGGATTAATAAACCGATAAGTATCCAGCCTAAAGCGCCCATCCCTTTTTTATTTTGCATTTGAGGAGGAATAAATTGTTGCTGCTGTGGCTGGTAATATGCCTGCTGATTTAGCGGAGGTGTATTCTGCACTGGCGGAACAAATACAGGAGTAGGCGGAGTCTGAATATTTTTAGGAGGTGGGTTTAAATTGTTAGGTTCTGCTGAAAGGGATATTCCGCAATTATTGCAGAATATTTCATTGCCTTCTATCTTTGTTCCGCAATTCGGACAAAATGTAACTGAAGGTGGAGTAGGAGGAGTTACAGGTGTTTCAACTACAGGTGGAGTTGGAGGAGTAACAGGTGTTTCCGGTACTGGTGGAGGAACAATAACTGGTTCCTGTGGAATTGGAGGAGGTGTAACGGTTTGTTTTGGTTCCACGTAAGGATGAAGTTCTGCAAGCTTGTATCCACAAACAGCACATATTACTTCATCACCATCGAGTTTCACACCGCATTGTGCGCAAAATAAAAGGTCGTGTTTTTTTATCATAACTTTTTTATTTGAGGGATAAATGTAGAAAAATTTTCTTTAATAAAAAAGCCAGTTAAATTCCGGCTTTTGGAGATAATCCATTTCTAATTTTTAAATTATCTATTAAACATTTTTAGGTTTTTCTAAAACTATATAATACCCATTTGTAGGAGTATATAAAAATACAGTAACCAAAAGTATTATTAGTCTTAGAAGTGCAAGAAATAAATTTCCACTACTAGCTTCTAAAATACCAGCAACTTTCCAACCTTCGCTATTTGCTTTTTGAATAGCATTATTTAATCTATTAACAGGGGAACTGGATAATGCTCCAATTATTCCACCTACTAATGTAACATTAATAACTTTATTTTCCATATTTTCTGATTTTTTAATGTTAATAAATTTATTCGTCTGAATATCAATTTCATTTACATTTATAGGTTCGTCTTTAGTAATTAAAGATTTTATTCCAATTATTACAATGATGCATGCAATGATGTAAAAAATGTAATATTGTTTAAGGTTCCATAAAAATGTCAAAAAACCTAAACTATGACTAAGTGAATAAATGAGACGACCTATCAGGCCTAAAAGAAATTGTAAAATAAAAATGGAAAGAATTCCTCCAATTATTATAATTATACCTTTTGTCTGATTTTTACTCATTCTGTATTTTTTTATTTCCTACTCATTTGGCTTTTCGGTTTAGCCCCGTTTTTATATGGGTTCTGGTCTCCATTATTTTTTCATACTTTCGTTTAGGTGGTTAGCCTTTATAAAACCTTAATAAAAAGTTAAATGAATTGTTTATTATAAAAGTATTCTGAATTAATTTATTCCCGAAAATAATTTTTGTGATAAGTAGCCAATCAAAGGTATAGGTTTCATCTCCCCGTTAATTGCATATATAAGACCCATAATCCATAAAACAAAAAGTCCGATGCCGCAAATACCTATAAGTATTGAAATAACCCATCCTATAAAAGGAATAAAAACGAAAATGCTTTGTACGATGGCTAGTATTATTCCTGTTAAATAAAGTCCTAATGTTTGGCGAATATGATAAATGCCAAGTTTAGTTTTATTACTGCTGTGCATAATAATAGCTATTATCCATCCGACAAATGTTATATAACTTAAAATTGCAACAGTCTTATCTTCATTACTACTATAATTAAAATTCGGGTTTTGTTGTTGTTGCTGCTGCTGATATTGCTGTTGTTGCTGGTATTGTGGTTGCTGTGGCTGAGGGTTGACACTTGGTTCAGACATGTTATAACCACATACATGACAAAACTTTGCACCTTCTTTTAAGGTTGCACCGCATTTCGGACAAAACATAGTTTTAATATTTAGTTAAACAATAATTTATTTTCTGATTTGTATCAAAGATAAAAGATTAATTCCGAAAAAAAAAATGCTTCACAGAATTTGGTGAAGCATTTTTTATGAAACCTTGCTTTAATAATAAAAGCAGGATTATTAAGAATGTTTTAATTCAATACTATTTTAGTTCCGCAATTTGGATTTCCAAGTTGTTTGGCTTCAGTAATGATAGTCATTTTACCACCATTTTCCACAAACTGTATAGCAGCGCGAACCTTAGGAGCCATGCTGCCTTCGGCAAATTGTTTTTCTTCCAGGTATTTTTTTGCTTCAGCAACAGTTAACGTATCGAGTTCTTTCTGACCGGGTTTATTGAAATTGATGCAAACTTTAGGAACATCAGTAAGGATGAATAATTCATCAGCTCCGATTTCTGCTGCCAATAATGCTGATGCAAGGTCTTTGTCAATTACTGCATCAATACCTTCAAGGAAATTGGGTTCTTTATAGAATACAGGAATACCGCCGCCGCCAACAGCAACAATAACCTGCCCATCGTGAGCCAAACGGGAAATGGATTTTTTATTTCCGATAACAATAGGTTTTGGTGATGCTACAACTTTGCGCCATCCACGACCTTTAGGATCTTCGGAAAAAATAGAACCTGTTTCTTCTGCGATTTTTTCGGATTCTTCTTTTGAATAATATGGACCAATCGGCTTTGTAGGGTTCTGGAATGCGGGGTCGCTTTTGTCAACAAGAACTTGAGTTACAATAGTAATAACATCCTTGTCCATTTTATTTTTTTCAAGTATGTTTCGTAATTGTTGTTCGATCATATAACCGATGAATCCCTGGCTGTATGCACCGCATATATCCAGCGGCATTTCGGGTAATCCGAACATTTTAGCTCCGGCCTGGTTCTGTAATAAAATATTGCCAACTTGTGGTCCGTTGCCATGAGTTATAACAAGGTTATAGTCCTTTTTAATAAGTTCCATAACACTCAAGCAGGTATCATATACATTTTTTTCCTGCTCACTTATTGTGCCTTTCTGGTCACCTCTAAGTAAAGCATTGCCGCCAAATGCTACTACTGCTAGTTTTTTCATACGCTTATTTTTTAAATGAGCCGACAAAGCTATAAAATTTTATTTAATTACCAATAATTAAAAACGTTACTAAAAAAATAGCAATATATTTTAAAGAGTATGTTTGTTCTATTTTACTAATTTTGCCACCTATGGCAGAAAGAAAGAAAATAGCATTTTATACGTTAGGGTGTAAACTGAATTTTTCAGAAACTTCGCAGCTTTCACGTTCGTTTCCTTCTGAAAAATTTCAGATTGTAGATTTTAAGGATGAAGCCGATATTTATGTTATCAACACTTGTGTAGTTACCGAAAAAGCTGAAAAAAAATCGAGAGCTGCGATTAACCAGGCGAAGAAGAGAAACCCTGATGCAATTATTGCATCTGTGGGTTGCTATTCTGAACTCCGTCCTGAAGAGTTGGTTGCAATAAATGAAAAAGGGATTGTGTTGGGAACGTATGAAAAATTCAATTTACTTGAGATAATTGATAAAGAAGAAAAAAATATTTCATCAAAAGAAGAACTGGTAAAAAGGTTTATCCCGTCATATTCTACAGGCGACCGTACACGTTCATTTTTTAAAATACAGGATGGTTGTGATTATTTCTGCTCATACTGTACTGTGCCATATGCCCGTGGTCGTAGCCGTAGCGCTACTATTGCCGAAGTAGTGAAAACTGCTGAAGAAATTGTTTCAACAGGAATTAAAGAGATGATACTTACCGGAGTTAATGTTGGCGATTTCGGTAGAAAGAATAATGAAAGACTTATCGACCTTCTTAAAAAGCTTGATAATATTGATGGTGTAGAACGTATCCGAATTTCGTCAATCGAACCTAATTTGCTTACAGATGAAATAATTGAATTTGTTGCAAGCTCAAAAAAGTTCTTACCGCATTTTCATATTCCGCTGCAATCGGGTTCTGATAAGGTTCTTAAAGAAATGTGCAGAAGATATGATACAAAACTTTTTAGAAACAGGATAGAAAAAATAAAATCATTAATTCCAGATTGTTGCATTGCTATTGATTTAATCACAGGTTTTCCGGGCGAAACGGATAATGATTTTAATGATACATTTAATTTTATTTCATCGTGCGATATTTCATACATGCATGTTTTTACTTATTCTGAAAGGGAAAATACACCGGCAGCAAAACGTACTGATGCTATTCAGAATTCCGTTAGAAACGAAAGAAGTAAAAAAATACTGGCATTATCGGAAAAGAAAAAAAATATTTTTCTAAAAAATAATATCGAAAAAATTAAAAATGTTCTTTTTGAATCCGACAATGATAATGGAATAATGTATGGCTTTACTGAAAATTATATTAAAGTAAAAACGCCTTTTAATAAGGAATTGATAAACCAAATTAAAAAAGTAAAACTGCTTAAAATTGAAAAAGACGGTATATTTGCAGGCGAGTTGATAAGTTGACAAGAAGATAAGTTAACAAGTTGACAAGAAGACAAGTTGATAAGTAGACAAGGGGAAGCAGTCGTCAGTTGGCAAAAAGATAAATAGTTAAACAATAAAACAATTAATCAATTTATCAGTTGAACAAAGAATAAATTTGTAAATCTAAAATCTAAAATCTCAAATCATAAATCAAAAAATGTATCCAACAATTTCAGATTTAATAAAAGATATTTTCGGGGTATATATACCTTTACCAGTACAAAGCTTCGGCTTTTTTGTGGCGATAGCATTTATCGTTGCTGCATGGCTTTTACTATTGGAGCTAAGAAGAAAAGAAAATGAAGGAATTATTTTCTCTCTTAAAAAAAATGTGATGATTGGTAAACCTGCATCAAAACAGGAATTGTTTTGGATGGCTTTATTTGGTTTTATTATAGGATATAAATTACTGGGAATAATTTTTAATTACAAAACATTTGTTGAAAACCCACAGCAATTCATGTTTTCAGGAGAAGGTAATTTTTTTGCAGGTATTGTTGGCGCGTTTGCCATGGCTTATTACCGATACTATGAAAAACAAAAAACGAAACTCGATAAACCCCGGTTGGAAGAAGTGGAAGTGCATCCATACGAACTTACCGGGAATATTATTATGCTTGGTGCTGTATTTGGAATACTTGGATCAAAATTATTTGATATGCTTGAGAATGTTGAGAATTTTCAGAGTATTGGTAATTTTATAAAAGCATTATTTTCATTCAGTGGGCTTGCTTTTTACGGAGGGCTTATTTGTGCAGCTATTGCAATAATTTTATATGCAAGGAAGAATAAAATTCGTCCGCTTGTAATTTGTGATATTGCTGCTCCCGCAATAATGATAGCATATGCAATTGGCCGAATTGGTTGTCAGACTGCCGGTGATGGCGACTGGGGAATTTTGAATTCAGCATATATTACTACACCTGAATCAAAAGTTGAACTTGCTGATGATTCTGCATTTATAAAAACTCTTGAGGAAAATAAAACATATTATTTTTATGAATTCAAAACAGATTCACTTAAAAATATTCCTCATATCACAGTTAAAGCTCCCGGATTTATACCTAACTGGATGGTTGCATACCCATATCCAAACAATGTAAATGATCAAGGTGTAGAAACTAAATTTTTATATAATAAAAACCAAAAACATTTTTCTCAGTTGCCCATACCTGTATTTCCAACACCATTTTATGAAACGGTTGTTTGCTCATTATTCTTTATAGTATTGTGGCTGATAAGGAAACGAATTAAAATTTCAGGAATTTTATTTTCAATATTTCTTATAATGAATGGATTTGAAAGATTCTTTATAGAAAAAATTCGTGTTAATATCAAATATCATATTTTGGACTGGAATGTTACACAAGCGGAAATAATTTCCATGATGCTGATTATTACCGGAATTATATTGCTGGTTTATATTTTGAAAAATAAGAAAAATATCGGTGAAGAAAAATTAAATTCATAAATCTCAAATCTCAAATCAAAAAATGGATTATAAAAATATTTGTGAAGAAGTTTGTGTGTTGGCAAGGGAAGTAGGTCGGTTTTTGAAAAATGAGATCGACAAAATAAAATTGGCTGATATTGAAACAAAAGGCTTACACGATTTCGTAACATATGTAGATAAAAATTCTGAAAAGCAGATTGTGTCGAAACTATTGGAAATATTACCTGAAGCAGGTTTTATTGCAGAAGAAAAAACGGTAACATGCAAAGGTGAAAAATATAACTGGATTGTTGACCCTCTCGATGGCACTACAAATTTTATTCATGGATTGCCTTGTTATTCTATAAGTATAGCATTGATGTGTGAAGATAAAGCTGTTGTGGGTGTGGTTTATGAAATTAACCTTGATGAATGTTTTTATGCATGGGAAGGCAGTCCTGCATTTTTGAACGGGAAAGAAATAAAAGTATCAGGAAGAACGAAAGTGTCGGATGCATTGCTGGCAACGGGTTTTCCTTATTGCGATTATTCCGACCTGGAAAGATACATGAACCTGTTCACCTATTTTATGAAAAATACACATGGTTTGCGCCGTTTAGGTTCTGCTGCAGTTGATTTGGTTTATGTTGCCTGCGGTCGTTTTGAAGGATTTTACGAATACGGTTTAAGTCCATGGGATGTTGCAGCAGGCTCGTTTATTGTGCAACAGGCAGGAGGTAAGGTTTACGATTTTCATGGAAATGATAATTTCATATTCGGCAAACAGATTGTTGCTTCAAACAGTGCACTGTCAGAAGAACTGATCAATGTAATAAAAACAGTTTACCGAAAATAAGTTATAAGACACAAATTCTAAGAAATTGATTTCAAAAATCTCAAATCAAAAATCTCAAATCTCAAATAGGTTTACTTAAACGTTATCATCTTTTCAAGAAAAACAGTTCCTTTATCATCCAGGAGTTTTACATAGTAGTTTCCTAGTGGGACATTGAAATAGGTATAGGTATAATCAAGGGTGTTAGTACCGGCTTTAAATGTAATATTAGTAAAACTTTTTCTTGTAATTTCCCCTTTATCATTATAAAGCATCATACTTAGATTGATATCTTTTTTTAAGGTGAACTCGAATGAACCAGAGACTTCGCCTTTTTTATATTTTAGATAGGTGTTTTCAGATTCGGTATTTATTTTAAAATTGTCATTGGCAGGAACTGTGGGCGTAGTAATGCCTTTCACCTTTTTAACGAAATTACGTAAAGTGGTCATTTCATTTTTGTCATCACTATAAATATCGGAAAAATCATTATCATCGGTCATTGCCCAGATAGCGCTTTGTGCTGCCATGCTTTGCCAGTTGTTTTTTGAAATCATTTGAGCAAGAGCCAGTAAATTACCTTCGGCTTTATTTCCCATAGCAAAATATGAAGACGAATCAGGAGCCCTGTCGTGCATTTCGGAACACATGGCATACACCGGTAATTTCCTTTTCTGATTTTTATACAGTGCAATCATTTGTTCTTTAGTAACAATCATGCGTTGTTCCGAAGTATCGTCGGGGTACATGAAGCGACCGGCTTCAAGAAAAACTTTTACATTGTTAGCGGTAAGGTTTTCTATTGACATGGTAATGCATGCACCCGTGTATGAATAAGTATAAGTCCCTGTGTTTTCGGATGGAGGTGTTTTAGTGAACGATACTTTTACCAGTTTCATTTCAACAGCCTGCTTAACGCTAATAGTGTCGCTATATGAATTAAATGCTATTAAACATAAAGCGAAAACGAACGAATTAAATATTATTTTTTTCATGGCAGAGGAGTTTTATTATATAACGAATATAGTGAAAAAAAATTATGAAGTAAAGGTTATTTTAAACTTTCAATGAATTTTTGATCAACAGCATAACCCAGTTCTTTTGCTTTCTGAGCATTTTCAAATGCGCTTTTCTTATCGTTTTTCTGAAAATATATTAATGCTATTTCGTAATAACTTTTAGCATTGCCGGGTTCAAGTGTTGTAATTTTTTTATAATCTTTCAACGCTTCATCATATTTTTTGAACTCAGATTCAAGAAGGGCTTTATTAATATATGTGTTGGTGTTATTGGAATCTAACTGAATTGCCTTGTTATAATCGGTAATTGCCAGATCATAATTTTTTGTTATGGCATAATAGTTTGCTCTGTTAGAATAAACATCATATGAATTAGGTGAAAGTTTCTGGGCTTTATTAAAATTAAGTAATGACTCATTCATATTTCCTTCGATACATAATTGAATTGCAAGATTCATATAGCCGGCATAATCATCAGGTTTCAACTGTGTGACTTTTATAAAATCTTCTTTAGCCAGCTTATTTTGTTGCATTTCCCTGTATGTCATGCCGCGTAAGTTATAGGTTTCAAAATCATCAGGGTTTAACTTTATCAACTTATTTAAGTCATCCAATGCTGTGGGAAAATCTTTCTTGTCGGAAAGTATTTTTATTCGTGCAGAAATAGCATCTTTATAGTTTGGGTTTCGTTCAATGGCATAGCTGAAATCGCTATATGCCAGGTCTGTTTTTTTTGCATCAAGATAGTAAACCCCCCTGTTGTAATAAGCGAGTTCATTTTTAGGGTAAACACTGATCATTTGAGTCCACAACTCTTTGCTGTTTTTCCAAACCTTGGTTTGATTAAAAGTAAGAAAGCTCAAAACAAAAATTATAATAAACATTATTACAATGCCAATTTGTTTGTATTTCTTATATTTTACATTCTCCATAACTTCCCTGAATGATTCGCCCATGATATAAAACAGCCCGATAGATGAAATATAAAAATACCGGTCGGCAGCAATTGCAGAGCCAACTGAAAGTATCTGCAAAACCTGGAGTACATTGAAGAAGAAAAATAAAAATCCGAAAATTATTTTTTTACCTTTTTTAGCTGAATAAATTACTGCTCCTGTAATAAGCAAAATTATTACCGGTGAAATAATATATATCATTGGAAGAGAATTGCTGACTTTGTATGGATATGGATGTATTACAGCAAGGTTTAAAGGAAGAAACATTTTATACAAGTAAAAAAACAAACTATAACATGCCAGGAAAAATCTGTCAGTAAATGAATATACATTTCCCACATTATTTATGAAAGTTGATGCTCCCTGCATTTTCTGAACATAAATTGCAACAATTCCAAATACAAATGATATTGCCAGAAAAGGAATTTTGTCAATTAATATCTTTAAATTTATTTTCTTCATTTGAAGATAATCTATAAGTATAAGCATTATCGAAAACGGTATTGCCATTGCTTTTGAAAGGCATGAAAAAATAAAAAGCAAAATGGTAAGCAGGTATATTTTAATATTTTTCGTTTCTTTATAATTCAGGTAAGTTATTAACCCTGACAAGTAAAAGAAAGCATATAAAACATCTTTTCTTTCGGAAATCCATGCCACTGACTCAACATGCAGCGGATGTATCCCGAACAATGCTGATGCAATTACAGCAACATGTATATTGGAACTTAATTTCCTGATAAAAATAAAAACAAGCAGGGTGTTAAGTAAATGCAAAATGAAATTAGTGAAATGATAAGTGAAAGGATTTAATCCGGAAATTTTATTTTCGATGGCATATGTCAGCATCGACAATGGCTGGTAGTTCCCAACATAGAAGTTTGAAAACAAAATTTTGATATTGCTAAATGAAAGATTTTTTACATCAGGATTATTTAAAACATAATACTGGTCATCAAGATTTGTGAAACCGCATTTCAGCGAAGGGAAAAAGCTTATAAAAGTTATTGCCAGCACAAATAATGCATACCAGGTATTTTTATTGTCGTTACGCGTTGGTAATGGTTGTGGCTTAAACTGCTTTGCAGCAACAGTATGGGTTTTCGGGTTCGTTGACTTTTTTTTATTTATAGATTTATTACTCATAAAAGTAATATTGCTTGAATATTTTGAAAATCAAAAATAGGAATAATTTTAAAAAGAATATTATGGAATATTATTAAGATAATTATATATTTACATGAAAAATTAATAATACAATTGCATATAAATAGGTACTCATTAACAAAAAGCAAATGTTAAAATTACTTATCCATCAATGGAAAGAAAAACAACGATCACCTTTTTGGCAAAAGAGCATTTGGGTAAATATATTACTAGGAATTTTAAGTGTATATTTAATGTTTTTGGTATTTGTCATTGGTTATTTTGTTGATAAAATTATAATAATAAAATACGAAAATGCAGATATTATTCAAGTATTTACGGGTTTTTTATTTTATTATTTTACACTTGACTTAATTATAAGATTTTTAAATCAACAATTACCTACATTATCTATTCAACATTACATTACACTTCCTATTAAAAAAAGAATTTTGCTGCATTATATTTTAATAAAAAGTGTTTTAAGCTTTTTTAATATTATTGCAATATTGCTTATCGTCCCATTTTTTATTAAAGTTATTTGTGCTTCGAAACCTTTATCATTCTGTTTGATCTGGATTATTACAATGGTTTCATTAGTAGCAACAAATAATTTCCTGAATTTTTCATTAAAAAAATATTTTTCTAAACGACCTTTATTAATAATGTTTCTATTAGCAATAGTTGTAGTATTTATTTTTCTTGACATAAACGGTATGGTTTCATGCTCTGTATATTTTTCTGAAGCAATATTATATATTACAAATACTTTATTGCTCGGTGTCATTCCAATTATAATTTTAATACTTTCATATTTACTTGGTTATTTTCTTCTGAAAAAGAATTCCTATATCGAATATACTCAATCAAGTATGCATAGTGCAAATAGCAGGTTTAGTATTTTTAATCGTTTTGGTGAAGCAGGTAGCCTTATTGGAACTGAAATTAAACTAATATTGCGAAATAGCAGACCGAAATCTATGTTGTATATTAGTATTATTTTTTTGTTGTATGGATTCTTCTTTTCAAATGAAAATTTTTTAATCAACCAATTTAATCTGATATTTATTCCATTTTTACAGACTTATGCTTTTGCTGCTACATATGGTCAGTTTTTGTATGGATGGGAAGGCTCTTTTTTTGATTGTTATATGGCAAATAAAGTTTCTTCTTTCGCCTATATTAAATCGAAATATTTATTGTTGGCAATTACAAGTTTTATTGGATATATTCTTTCATTACCATGCCTGTTTATAAATTACGAATTTGGATTCCCTATGACTGCAATGTTATTTTACAACATAGGAATATCATCAATTATATTATTATTTATTGGGACATACAACAAATTGAGTATTGATATGAAACAAAGCCAGTTTATGAATTATCAGGGAATAACTATTGTTAATTCTTTGTTTTTTGTTATACCCTTAGGATTTCCAATTTTAATTTATTTTTTATTCAATTTATTAGGATTTTCGCAGTATGTTTTTTATACATTAGGCGTGATAGGATTGATAGGGATCATGTTCAATCAATATCTTATACAAATTGTAGTCAATCAATTCGTGAAAAGGAAATACATAATGACATATAGTTTTAGGCAAAAATAGTATGATATGATAGAAATTAGCAATCTTAGGAAGATTTATAAGCAGAAAATAGCGTTGGCAATAGATAGCCTAAGTATAAATGAACATGAATGTGTTGGTCTTGTTGGTAATAATGGAGCTGGAAAAACAACAATGTTAAGTTTGATATTAGATTTGATTGAGCCAACAAACGGTTTTGTTAAATCAAAAAATAAATTGGTTTCAAAATTTGACGATTGGAAAAATTATACGGGTTCGTATTTAGACGAAAGATTCTTGATTCCTTATTTAACTCCAATGGAATTTTTTGAGTTCATCGCATGTTTGCATGGTAAAAACAGTTCTGATATTAATAACTTTTTAAACGAGAATGCAAATTTTTATACAGATGATATTTTATCAAAAAAATATATTAGAGAACTTTCATCAGGAAATAAAAACAAAATAGGTATTTTGGCCTCATTACTATCTGAGCCTGAAATATTGATTCTTGATGAGCCTTTTGCTAATTTGGATCCGAGTTCTCAGTCATGGCTTAAAATGAAATTAAAAAGCCTACATGATAAAGGTATTACAATGATTATATCAAGTCACGATTTAAAACACGTAACGGAAATTTGTAGCAGAATATTATTACTGGAAAAAGGAATAATTATAAATGATAAAAACACCAATATAGACACTTTATCTGAGTTGGAAAATTACTTTAATGTGAGATAAATGGTAAGTGATTGGCGTATGTGTTAACCTTGCTTGAAAATGAATTTGTTGAAAGATAGTAGCATATAGCTTTCATTTGATTAGGAATGATATAAATTATTGTAATTTGATAATGCAAAAGGAAATAGATAATGAAATATTAATTGCGCCCTGTGGCATGAACTGTGCTATTTGCATGGCATACCTTCGTGATAAAAATGTATGCAAAGGATGTTGGAGCAAGATTGGTTATAAAGCAAAGACCTGTGCTCGTTGTATCATTAAAAATTGTGAACTGTTAAATAAAACGGAATCTAAATTTTGTTACGATTGCGAGAAATATCCATGCCTTCGGTTAAAGCAATTAGACAAGAGATACAGAACCAAGTATAAAATGAGCATGATCGAAAACCTTGAAAATATTAAGAAAATTGGATTGCTGAAATTCATTCAAAACGAGAATGCACGATGGGCTTGCAAAAAATGCGGTAGTACAATATGCGTGCATCGTAAAATTTGTTTTAAATGTGGAACAATAGTAAAATATAATTTATGAACCCGGAACTGGAAACCAAAAGATTGAAAATTATTCCACTAACCTATGAACAGCTGGATTTATATGTGCAGACAAATTATATTTTAGAAGAACAATTTAATTTAACTAAAGCTAAAAGAGAAATTCCGCCTGAACTTATAGCGGCTTTGAATAAAGATATATTACCCGCTGTTGCTGATGATAAGAAAAATTATTTATTTTTCACATTGTGGATAATTATTGACAAAGTGCTGAATCAAATGGTAGCAGATATTTGTTTTAAAGGAGAACCAAATGATAAGGGCGAAGTAGAGATCGGGTATGGAACATATGACGCATTCAAAGGTAAAGGTTACATGACTGAAGCTATTGAAGCCATTGCCAATTGGGCGTTTAGGCAACCTAATATAAAATCAATAATTGCAGAAACACAGCAAACTAATTTAGCTTCACATCGTGTTTTGGTGAAAAATAATTTTAAACTGTTTAATAAAGCAGATGAAATGATTTGGTGGAAACTTGAGCAATATCCACGTTAATACGAGTTGTCAGGCACACTTCAGAATTTTAATACTCATATTTCTTTCCCCACAATGCCCGTAATCGTTGACGAATTTCGTCTTCACGAGAATTTTTTCCGGGTTCATAAAACTTTTTCCCTTTTATTTTTTCAGGAAGATATTCCATATCAATAAAATTATTTTCATAGCTGTGAGCATATTTATATCCTTTATGATAACCTAATTCTTTCATCAGTTTTGTAGGGGCATTACGTATATGTAAAGGAACAGTGAGGTCGCCGGAATTTTCAGTTTCTGCTAATGCATTTTCAATTGCCATGTACGATGCGTTGCTTTTTACTGATGTGGCAAGGTATACAGCAGTCTGACTTAAAATGATTCTGCATTCGGGATACCCGATAACATCAATAGCCTGGAAACATGAATTGGCTAATAACAGTGCGTTGGGATTTGCATTACCAATATCTTCGGAAGCCATTATCAACATACGGCGTGCAATAAATTTCGGATCCTCGCCGGCAGCAATCATTCGTGCAAGATAGTATACTGCTGCATTTGGGTCACTGCCGCGCAATGATTTGATGAAGGCTGAAATAATATCGTAATGCTGTTCACCTTTTTTATCATACAATGCAATATTTTTCTGAATGATTTTTAAAACCATTTCATCGCTGATTACAATATTTTTTTCTTTACTGTTCTGAACAACAAGCTCAATTGCGTTTAAAAGCTTTCTTGCATCACCTCCTGAAATCCTTAGCAGCGCTTCGTTTTCCGCAATTGCTATTTTTTTATTTATTTCTTTTTCTAAAAATATTCTAGCTTTTTCAAGAAGCAAAAGCAAATCATCTTTTTCGAGTTCTTTTAAAATATAAACCTGGCAGCGTGACAGGAGAGGCGATATGACTTCGAAAGAAGGATTCTCGGTTGTTGCGCCAATTAATGTAACAATGCCTTTCTCCACTGCACCTAATAGCGAATCCTGTTGTGATTTGCTGAAGCGATGAATTTCATCAATAAATAATACAGCATGTTCTGTATCTTTTTTTGCTTTCTCGAAAACTTCACGAACATCTTTCACTCCGCTATTTACTGCGCTAAGCGTGTAAAACGGACGATTCAATTGTTGTGAAATTATAAATGCCAGCGTTGTTTTTCCGACTCCCGGAGGTCCCCAGAAAATCATACTCGGAATATTATCTGCTTCGATAGCTTTACGTAAAATGGCATCTTCACCAACAAGATGTTTCTGTCCGATGTAATCATTTAACGTTGTCGGACGAAGTTTTTCAGCTAAGGGAATAGAATTCATAAAAAATATTTTTTGAAAAAAAAGGCTTTGAATTCTCAAACGAGATTCAAAGCCTTTTTATAATTATTTGTTATTTTAAAATTTTACTTTCGGAGCTTTTTTAGCGCCTTCGTCGGCAGCAAAATAAGCCTTTTCATCAAATCCGCACATTCCGGATACAATGTTGTTTGGGAATTTTTTTATGTACGTGTTGTAATCCCTGGCTACTTCATTGAACTTGGCTCTTGTTGCTACAATAGAATCTTCGGTAGATTCCAACTGTGTTTGCAATGACAAAAAATTTGTATTGGCTTTTAATTCAGGGTATGCTTCAACAGCCACTAGTAGTCTGCTTAATGAAGTGTTTAAATTATCCTGAGCACTCTGGAATTCTTTTAATGAAGCATCATCAAGTTTATCTGCATTGATATTTACAGATGTTGCTTTTGCTCTTGCTTCTGTAACTGCTGTGAAAGTTGTTCTTTCGTGAGTAGCATAGCCTTTTACCGTTTCAACAAGGTTTTCAATAAGGTCAGCTCTTCGCTGATATTTATTCTCAACTTGTGCCCATTGTGTTTTTACGTTTTGTTCTTTTGAAACCATCTTGTTGTATTTTATACATCCTGGAATAAATAAAATTACAAGTAATACGACAACAATAAAAAGTATCATTGTAGTTCCAAGGCAACCGGTTTTAGGTTTTATTGGGGGCTTTGGTGCGTTGAAATTCATATTCCCCGCAGCAGTAGGAGTGTTTTGTTCCATGTCAAAATATTTTATGAATTAGCAATGCTAAATTAATAAATAAATTTCAATGAAACTTTCAAATCATCTTAATTATAAAATTTATGTATCTGATAAATTTGATATACTTTATAATGAGATACATTTTTATACCTCGACACGATGTAATTGTATATTTTATTATCCGGATCTTGAAATTCAGAACCTGCTTGAATATATATACAATCTTCAGGTAAAATATTTAGAATTTTTAAAGCTTCAGTTTTATTATAAACAGGATAAATGTTTTGTGCATTTAAACGTATTTTATAATTTTTATAATCTTTAAAACTTTCTAAATCGTAATGATATGTAAAACCTAAATCAGCATAACCGGGAGCAATTAAAACATAAGAATTATTGGTCTTAATTTTTTTTATTAGCTCTGATAACTCTTTCATTCTTCTGAAATTGTCTGGATTTAGATTTAATGTAAAAATTAGTGATGCAATAAAAATAGTTGATACAATTATTTTATAGATTTTTTTATAAAATAAAATATTTGTAATTATTGCAATAAATACATAAAACGGGACGGAAATAAAAAGTATATATCTATCAATAAATACAGGGAATTTAAATGAAATTAGAAACATTAAAATGTAAGGTATAAAGAACCAGATAAAGATGATAATTGTATTTTGATTCAATACATTATTAATAACCAACTGGAAAGTTTTCTGTTTAAGAATAACTGCAATTCCTGTAATAAAGATAATTATCAAGATGAGCATGTTGATTCTATTATTGATAAATAAATTTAAAAATCCATATAGTTGGCCAATTTCGGGCTTTGGTACCCAAGTCCCGTTAGATGCTGTATTCGAAAATCGTTCAATGAAAATAAATATCATTGGGATGTATGAAATTGCAAGGCATGACATTAAAATAAAAAATGGCTTAATGAATTTATTTCTCTCCCTGATAATAATTATAGAAAGGCATTCGATGAAAGGGATTATGAAGCATAAATAATGCGAGTAGATTAAAAGCATATTTGAAATGAAAAGAAAAATATAGTATTTCTTTTGATTTGATTCTTTTATGATGCTTAGAAAGAAATATAAAGATAATGCTGTAAGCATTGCAAATAATGGATAAACCCTTGCTTCATGAGAAAAAAAGAAATGTGTTGTTGTGAAGGAAAATATTAATCCTGCAGAAATCCCTGTAAAAAAGTTATAAAAATTTTTACCGATTAAAAATATAATAACAGAAGTTAAAGAGGTAAATAATAACGAAAGAAACCTTACTGACATAGGGCTTATACCGAAAACTTTAACCCAGAAATGTAATAATAAAAAATGAAGAGGTGGATTATTTTCATTGTGAAGTATTTGGAAAATATCGCTTAAACTTGCTTGTGCCCAGTATATAGTAAAAGGCTCATCATTAGCTATATCGCGATTATCGATGAATATGGATTTTAAAATAAAATTTAAACAAAAAAGAATGAAACATATAATTAAGACAGAATAACGTTTGTAAAATAATGATGTACTATTCTTTTCATTCATAAATGAACTCATTATATAATTTATTTCGTATGAATTATTTTTTGTGTAATAATCCTGTCTTTATATTGAAGTCTAATGATGTAAACACCTTCAGGGATTTCTTTAAAACCAATTGATAAATTGTTATAATTATCTATTTCTTTTTGAAAGATTATATTTCCTGTAATATTGTATATTGAAATATTCTTTAATGTATTTGTTTCTGAAATGTTGATAAATAAATATTCCGAAACAGGATTAGGGTATATAATAATATCATTTTTTTCTTGTTCAGAAATATCCAAAACATGAATATAATTTGTAGAATTGGTATGTAATAAGCTATCCATTTTTATCACCAGAATATTTGATATGCCCGGGCCCATGCTTTCGGTTGTTCCGACAATTGCATAACCGCCAGTATTTGTATTTATGCATGCATTGGCATAATCTTGTTTTTCGCCGCCGTATGTAATTCCTGTAATAAAGTTCCCATCCTTGTCTCTATAACTAATTGAAAAATCTTTTGAACCTACATATCCATAGCTCTCAGTATATCCAACAAAAAAGAAATTTTCATGTTTGTCTTGTATAATATCACTTAAGTCTTCATTTTCCTGCCCATTTATTAATTGTTTCCAAAGATAATTCCCGAGTGAATCAACTTTTAAAATAATCCCATCTTGATTCTGAACATTATAATTTTTTGTAGAACCTGCGAAAATGATTCCATGATCTTTCGTTTCAATCCCTGCATATGCTTTATCGTCGAGTAAATCACCATATGTCTTTGTCCATAATGTATCGCCCGAAGAATTAATTTTTAATAAGTATGCATCATATTCCCCTTTGCCAAAACTGTTGGTATATCCTGTAATGATATAATTTCCATCATGGCACTTATTGATATCATAAGCAACATCATTATTAATGCCGCCGTATGTCTTTGACCAAAGTGAATCTCCATCTTTATTAGTTTTTAAAATATATACATCATTATTACCTTTGCCAAAACTGTATGTTTCGCCAACAATAATAAAGCCTCCGTCTGTTGTTTCAATAATACTGTGTGCAATGTCCCAATTATTTCCACCATAGTTTTTCATCCATAGCATATTTCCATCAGCATCGGCATTAATCAACATAAAGTTGTAATCGTTATTATTTGCAGGGATACTCAAGTAGCCGGCAATTACATATTTATTTTCTGATGTGAAAATAAAATCGTCGGCCCAATTTATTTCATCACTTCCAAATGCTTTATCCCAAACCAGATTGCCGTATTTGTTGGTTTTTACAAGGTATACGTCGGTGTTGCCGACAAAACCACTTTTGTTTCCAAGTATTAAGAAACCTGTGTCTGCATCCTGTATAATTTTTTCACCGTAATTATATCCTGTTAATCCATATGACCTGATGAATACCGAATCCTGTGAAATAGCATTTCCTGCAAAGAACAAACATAGGACACATATTGAAAATAAAAACTTCATCAGAAAAAATATTTTTTTAATGATACGTAAACTCCTTGAACGGTTTGAGAGTTCGCGTAAATAAGTCCATTTATATAATTCGAACCTAACTGCACAGAACAATTATTTTTGAATTGATGAACATATTCAATTCCTGTATTAATATTATGAGTAACATATGAACGATTCAGCGCATAACCTCCGTAGCTAAGGTTTAATGACAGCATATTATTTTTGTTGTAATAATATTGTGCTTTAGAAAGAAGGAATGGTTGGTAATGACAATAAAACTTTTTAGTTGCAGAAAGTTCCATGCTGAATTTATCGGAAAAATTATGGAGATATGAAATCCTTACCAAAGCAGGAAGCATCATATAATAGGATTCCTTTTCATTGTAATATAAAAATGAATTCTTGATGCTGTCCACATTTGCATTCTCAAAAATATTTTCTTCAATATTCAGAGGGTCGGTAATGGTAGCTCCTTCAAAATGAATCGTGGTATCATTGGCGAATTTCCGGGAATTTTTGTTCCAATGGATAAAACCGAGGTTGGAAATCTGAAAATTAAAACGGTCATTTTCTTTGGTTTGAAATGTGTAATAGAAATAGAGCGAAGTCCCCATGCCTTTTATATTCCAGTTGTTTGATGTGTCGCTTTGATAATATTCATATTCTGCTGAAAAATCAATATATTCAGCTTCAGGTGCAGTATAAAGGCTGCCTCGTTCAATATTCATAAAAATATTTTTGATCCCTTGATTTATACTGATGCCTACACCAAATTTATGATGAGTGCTGCCTTGACCGAATTTAGTTAATATGCCGAACATCAGTTGCTGATAACTTACCAGGTTTAACGATGATTGTGCAATGTCGGCCGTAGCGCCTTTAAATTGTTTGTTGCCACCAAAAAAAAGTCTTAATGCATCATCTGTCATATTTATATCTGCATGATAATGTTTTCCGAATGAAGCAAACACTCCAATATCAGATACTCCAACGAATGTATCGGGAAATGTGATACACGAAATGGTATTATCGAAATCAAAACCGGTAACATTATTTTTTTTAAGAGCGTTGTACATCCATTGTTTGGTAGTACTGTCAATATGGTCTTTCCATAGAAAAGTATTCATGAACTGGTTGCTGATGGAGGATGAAACAAAATCAATATTTGAATTTGCTTCTACACATGATTTATAATTTGATTGCGGAAATACATTGTTGTCAAACTGTGCATTAAGTTTGCACGTAGCAGTAACCAGTATTAATATGAATAAAATTTGTTTCAATTTTCGTTAACTGTCAGATTAAAATCACCTGTAAGAATCAAATCAATAACATAATCGCTGTATATTTTTATATAGCTTCCCTGTTGTGCTGTGTTGAATCGAACTACAATAATTATTTTATGGGTATTATATAAATGCTCAAGTTTATTGCCGCTTACAGGAACTTTAATATATGATTTCTTTTTCCCGATAGCTTTATTTTGCGCATCAAGGGGCGGTGAATATATTGTGTTATTCAATGTTATCAGCGAGTCAGTAATCATATTCTTTTCATCAAGTAAAAACAGTTGAGTCGTTGCATCGAAAGGAAAACCATTATTGGCAATAAGTGTAAGTATGCCACTGTTCACGGAATATCCTTCCGGTTCATTAAGACTAAAATCAATGGTATCGGTAAGTGTAAGATTTGTTGCAATGAGCGATAAAGGAATTTCAAGATCCAACGCTGCTTTAAAACCATAAGGGTTATAAATGAAATCATTTCCGCATGACACATTCCCAAGTGGATCCGTTGTAACATCCAATGAATATTCCAGTTTGTCAGGAAGGTTTTCAACAAGTTGCTTTATGTTGGAATTGTCGAGATTGAATTCGTAAACAGAAGAATTTGCAGGTGATGCAGGATTATATGTTTCCTGTGCACGGTTGATATTTATTACCGATTCAATTATCGGACTGTTTAGTGAAACGGTATTTCCAGTATGGCTGTTTATAGATTTTATTTCATGAATAATGGCGCTTGCATCAACTCCAAGTCCGTTAGTAATTGAAAGCGCCATGTGAATATCTTCCAGTGAAATCGTGCCTTCTGTAATTTTATTGAACAGGTCAAAGTTGGATGTTTGCTGTCCGCTTTTAATTAAATGTGTTCCGAAGAAACCTTTTGCATAACCAATAGTAAGTTCATCAAAATTAACAAGGATCTCGAAACCGTCATTTGGAGTGATTTCAACAGGATGACCATTAACATCAACACTTGCCTGTGTGATTGAAGTGAGCACATTATAACTTGTGCCATTCACACCGGTAAGGTCAATACTATAACCTGAAATATCTGTCTGCTTCGAAAAAATAACAGGTTCACTAAGGGATGCTGCAGGAACCATTTCGTTTATTTCAAAGGGAATCCCGTTTTTTGTAGCGCAGGGGATACGATACTTGTAAAGGATTTTTTCTTTAATGGTATTTTTAAATTTAAAGCTTATAAACCCTGATTTTACGATCAATTTAGTTACAACAGCTCCATTAAGGTCAAGATTTTTATTATCGGTAGTATTCAGTATTTGTTGTCCGGGTTGTGCTGTTACAGTAAATGGGATATGAAAAATAGTTTGTTTTATCGTGTCGGGAAAGTCTACCAGTGAATCAGTAGAAAAACTGTAAAGCGTATTGTTATATACTATTTTTAATGATGAATCTGCATTTACCTGTATTAGGGAATCCGCAAGAATATTGTTAACTGTTAATGATGAATTGAACAGAGGAGTGTCTGCATCAATATCCCAGCTCGCTTTGCCAATATTCTTCCGGCAGGAAAATAGTGATATGATACAGAAAATGAATAAGATTATTTTTATATAATTCTTCATTTGAAAGCAAAATGAAAGTTGTAAATATACGAAAATATCTATTGACGGTTTAATGAATTAATCCTCAAAGTAAATATTTATCAGTTGAAATATTTTTTAGTATTTTTGAAACACTTCAAAAAAATATTTGATTGATAAAATTGTAAGCGAATGCAAAATAAATCGAAACCAAAAGCAACAGCAAAAACTGTAAAAGCAAATAAGAAAAATTATACCTTTTTAATTATACTGGCACTGGTAATGCTGCTCATAACTGTTTTACGCTTACGTTTATTGAGTATTCCATTGGAGCGTGATGAAGGCGAATATGCATATATAGGGCAGTTGATTCTTCAGGGAATCCCTCCTTACGAGATAGCTTACAACATGAAGTTCCCCGGAACATATTATATGTATGCATTTTTTATGTCGATTTTCGGACAGACAATAAAAGGTGTTCATGCAGGATTATTGATTATGAATCTGACTTCAATATTTTTGATTTTCTTTTTAGTGAAGAAACTTATAAATGAATATGCGGCTCTTGTCTCTGCAACAGCATTTGCATTTTTATCATTAGGGATGAATATTTTAGGGTTTGCCGGACATGCTACGCATTTTGTAATTGTACCTGCACTTGCAGGAACATTGTTTCTTTATAAAGCACTTAAAGAAAATAAAATGATTCATTATTTTTTATCGGGAATATTCCTGAGTCTTGCGCCAATAATGAAACAACAGGGTATTTTATTTTGCGTTTTCGGCGCACTTATAATGCTCATTAATTTTTATATTCAGCGAAAAGATGCAATACTCATTAATGTTAAAAGATTTTTAATTTTCGCATTAGGTGGAATTATTCCGGTTGTATTGACTTTTATAGTTTTAAAGATGTACGGAGTGTTTGATAAATTCTGGTTCTGGACAATTGTATATGCTCAATCATACGAAACGGCTGTGAAATTTAATGATGCTATGATTTTATTCAATTATAGTTTTTTCCCACTGGCAGGTGATTTTTATTTTATATGGATAATTTCCGGGCTGGGTTTAATTACAATGTTTTTTCATCCATTGCTTAAGAAGAATTTTAAACTCACGTTTATTATTTTGTTCCTTATTTTTTCGTGTTTAAGTGTATGTCCTGGATTTTATTATCGTCAGCATTACTTTATAACAGTGTTACCGGCAATTTCAATATTGTTCGGAATTTTTATAAGTTATTTATATGAGTTGTCTTTGAAAGATAAAAAATACAATGCATTAAAAATAGTAAGTTTTATTTTGTTTGTGCTTCCCTTTATCGTTGGGATAAGTTCGCAAAAAAATTATTTATTTAAAATGAAACCGAATGCAATTTGTGATAGCATATATGGTTCTAATCCATTCACGCAATCGTTAACCATTGCAAAATATATAAAAGCAAATTCCGATGATTCGGATAAAGTAGCTGTGTTAGGCTCCGAGCCGCAAATTTGTTTTTATGCAAACCGACATTCCGCAACGGGTTATATTTATACTTATGGATTGATGGAAGTTCATGAAAACAGTTTAAAGATGCAGAAAGAAATGATTAACGAGATTGAGAAAGCAAAACCGAAATTTTTTGTTGTTGTCAATGTGCCTACATCATGGCTGGTACAGCCGGGTTCGGAAAAATTTATTTTTAACTGGATTGATCCTTATCTGCAAAAAAATAAATATATGATTGCCGGTATTGCCGATATTTATTCCAATGCAACTGTTTATAAATGGAACGAAGAAGCATATAGTTATAAACCGGGTTCTGAATCATATATTTTAATATTTAAAAAATCAGAAGAAAATAAAACAAAATGATTTGGAATAATTTTAATATTGAATATATCGATTACAAAAAGAAAACTATACCTTACATTTATTAAAACCGGATGAGATGTTTTATTGACAAGCAAGGATTCTTTAACAATATTCTTTTTCCCGAGAAACGCATCACTTCTTTTATTTTCTCACGTTTCTTTTCTGAATAGCAATTTGCTTTACATTTTTTACATGAAGGTTTATAATCACCGAAAGCGCAAAAATCAAGACGTTTGTTGGCGTAGGTTAGTAAATCTATGCACATATCACATAATGCAGGAGTGCCATGATTTTTTTTGCAATAAATTTCTATCATGGCTTTTATTGTTCGTTTTTCAATTTCAATACTCATGCAATTTCTTTGATCATTGTTAAAAGCATTTTGAATTTTTCCACAGCATTCACCGCATGAGGAACATTTGCAGGCATTATAATGCTTTTGCCTTTTTCAAGGAAAAACGATTTTCCATTAATTATTATTTCACCTTTCCCTTCTATAATCTGCACCATTGCATCGAAAGGAGCGGTGTGCTCGCTAAGTTTCTGGTCTTTGTCAAAGGCAAATAGAGTTACATTGCCTGCTTTCTTTTCCAGTACTCTTTTACTTACAATACCATTGGCAGAATATTCTACTAATTCAGTAAAATCAAGTATTGTAGCTTCTTCAAAAATATTTGTTTCCATTTTTTTAATTTTTATTTAACGCTAAGACGCAAAAGTAATAAATCATTTTTTTTTGCGTCTCAGCGTCTTTGCGTGATTTTTTAACTCAAAAATATTTTTAAATCATCTTCAACACTAGTTATCGGGGCTATTCCAAATGTTTCAACAATGATTTTTGCAACATTTGGTGACAGAAAACCCGGTAATGTTGGACCAAGGTGAATGTTCTTAACTCCTAAGTATAACAATGCTAACAATACAATTACGGCTTTCTGTTCATACCATGCAATGTTATATGCAATTGGCAAATCATTGATATCATTCAGTTGGAAAACTTCTTTCAGCTTCATCGCAATAACAGCAAGTGAATATGAATCGTTACACTGACCGGCATCTAACACTCTTGGAATTCCGTCAATGTCCCCCAAAGGTAATTTATTATAACGATATTTTGCACAGCCTGCTGTGAGAATTACAGTATCTTTTGGAAGTGCTTCAGCAAACTTTGTATAATAATCGCGGTCTTTCATTCTTCCATCACAACCTGCCATTACAAAGAATTTTTTTATAGCGCCCGATTTTACAGCTTCTACAACCTTATCGGCAAGAGCAAAAACCTGTGCGTGTGCGAAACCACCTATGATTTCACCTTTTTCAATTTCCTGTGGCGGGTTACATTTTTTTGCCAGTTCAATAATTTCTGAAAAATCTTTTTGTCCGTCTTTTGTTCTTTCCGGAATATGTTTTATTCCTTCAAAACCAACAGCACCTGTTGTAAATACCTTATCCTTGTAACCTGCATTTATATGAGGAGGAACCAAGCAATTGGTTGTAAAAAGAATTGGACCGTTGAAGGTTTCAAATTCTTCGCGTTGCTTCCACCATGCATTTCCGTAGTTGCCTACAAAATGTTCGTACTTTTTGAAAGCTGGGTAGTAGTGAGCCGGTAACATTTCACTGTGAGAATAAACATCAACACCTGTACCTTCCGTTTGCTTTAAAAGTTCTTCCATGTCTTTTAGGTCGTGTCCGGAAATTAGTATTGCCGGTTTATTACGAACACCTATATTTACTTTTGTCAGTTCCGGGTTTCCATAAGCAGAAGTGTTAGCCTTATCAAGAAGCGCCATAACTTTTACACCATTAGCGCCGGTTTCCATTACTAATTTTATTAAATCATCTTTGGTTAAAGAATCATTGGTTGTAGCAACCAGTCCGCGTTGCATGAATTCCCAGATACTTTTATCTTCATGTCCCAAATTAAATGCATGTTCTGCATATGCTGCTATTCCTTTAATACCAAACAACACAAGATGTTTTAGCGAACGAATATCTTCATTGGCGATAGATAAAGTGCCTACTGTTTTTGCTTTTTCTTCAAATACTTTTTCATCATCAGAATACCATGTAGCCGATTCGTGTAATGGACCTTCAATTTTTCCGCCTGCTTTTTGTAAATCATTTTTAATTTCTTCTCTTAACTTTAACCCTTTATGAACTTTTTCAATAAAAACCTTTTTATCGAAGTTGGCATTGGTAATTGTTGCAAACAGGCTGTCGAAAATGAATTTATTCACTTCTTCATTTTCTATCCCTTTTTTTCTTGCTTCAGCACTGTATATCGAAATTCCTTTCAATACGAATATCAGAAGGTCTTGCATGTTAGCAACGTCATCGTTTTTCCCGCAAACACCTTTAATGGTACAACCAACTCCCTTGGCTGTTTCCTGGCACTGATAACAAAACATACTCATATTATTTTCTCCTTTTTTTAGTAAAAATATTTAAAAATTTTTTCTTTTGAATTATAAATTATCACAATTAATCTGAATTTAATCTTAATTTAATGTTATACCCACATTTCTTTATCTACTTCACCTTTAATATTAACAATTATTAGTTTTATGGGTACTTTACGTGATGCTTTTTCAACTGCCATTTGTGCTATTTTCAGTAATCCCCCACAGCAGGGTACTTCCATTATTGCTACAGTTAAAGTATTAATTTTTGCATCATCTATCATTGCTTTTATTTTTTCAATATACTCTTCTGTATCTGAATCAAGTTTAGGGCAGGCAATAGCTATAGCTTTCCCTTTCATCAGTTCATTATGAAAACCTCCCATCGCAAAAGCAGTACAATCGGCTGCTAATAGCACATCCGCATATTTAAAATATGTTGCATTAGGACTAATGAGGTGCATCTGTACAGGCCATTGCCTGAGTTGTGATTGAATTTTTTCATCGAACGAATTTGTTTCTTTTTGATTTTCTTCACGCATGTCGACTTCCTTTGCTCCCGGACAACCGCAATGCGACGAATGTTTTTCCATGTTATTCATATTTAATGTTATTTTAATATTTTTTTCTTTGAGATAATTTATAGCCTGATTGTAGTATTCTGTTTCATTGTGTTCTTTTAAATGACTGAGGTGCGCAATAATTGTATTTTCTCCTTGTTTTGAAATAATATCCATTACTTTTTTCTCATTGTAAGGTTCTGCTTCTCTCTCTTCAATAGTAATAGCACCTTCAGGACAATGACCAAGGCATGCACCTAAGCCATCACAAAACAAATCACTAATCAGTCGTGCTTTTCCATCAATAATTTGTAATGCACCTTCCTGGCAGTTTGGAATACATAACCCACAGCCATTACATAAATCTTCGTTTATATGTACAATTTTTCGTTTCATGATCATATGTTTAAAGGTGCAACATTTAATAAAAAAGTTTTTTGTAAGTAATTTTTAAACTCTTTGGAAAGCTTTTCGGGAACCCCACCGAAAATACATTTTTTAAAAATACATTTTCCTTTTTGTGATGTACAATTACATTCAACAACACGTCCTTCAATTAATTCATAAATTTCCAGTAAGTTTATTTTTTTACTGTCTCCATTAATAACAAAACCTCCTTTTGGTCCCCGGGCTGATTTTATATAATTATTTTTTACTAAAATTTGCATTATCTTGTAAAGGTGGTTTTTGGAAAAACCCGTCATTTCGGCTATTTGTGAAATATTAATTTGATTTTTCGAGCTGGCAATTATAGAAAGGCTGTGAATTGCAATTGAAGCAGCATCAGAAATATGTATTATTTTACTCATATATGTAAATAGGTATTATAATACGCAAATATATAAATAATATTTCTAATGTCAAGTGTTTTTTTATTTATTTTTTTTAGTTTATGATATAAGATAATGATATTTAATTATTTAATATGTCGTAATTTTAAATATAAATTCCGTTGTCTTGCTAATTATTACCGTAAACTTTGTAAGAACGACCTTTAACTTATACATTATGGATTTATGAATTGTTTTATCATAATATTGTAAATATATAATTGATTTTCCTTTTTGAATAGCCTAAGTTAAAAAAAATAAATAATTATTATTCATTATCTTTGTAATAAATCAAATGTTATGAAAAAAACCTACACTATTCTTTTACTGATTATATTTGCATTACAGCTTAATGCAAAAAACATACAGGCATATTTATCGTATGCTACTTTTCATTCCCCTACAGATGGTTCCTATATTGAAACTTATTTATCTGTTCTGGGTAGTACTGTAAAATTCATTCAAAATACAAACGGAAAATTTCAGGCAACAGTACAGATTTCAATGGTATTCAGGCAAAATGATGTATTAAAAGATTTTAAAAAAACTGATTTGCTCAGCCCTGAAATAGATGATACTTCAAAAGTTGATTTTACTTTTATGGACCAGCAACGATTCCCGCTTCCAGATGGTGACTACGAAGTAGAGATTCAGATTCTTGATAAAAATAAAGCAAATGCAAGGCCTTATTCAACAACAGAATCTTTGTCGATAAGTTATCCTCGTGCAAAAATTAATGTTTCAGGAATTGAATTGGTTGAATCATATAAAGCTGCTGCTGAAACCAAGAGCATCCTTACGAAAAACGGTTATGATTTAATTCCTTTTACAATAAATTATTATCCGAAATTGATTAACAAAATAACATTTTATGCCGAAGTTTATAACACGGATACCATTTTAAAAGCAGATGAAAAATTCCTTGTATATTATTATATTGAGGCATATGAAACCGGAAAAACAATTTCGGATTATTATAAATTTAAAAAAGAAAGTCCTAAAAATGTTATTGTAGTTTTTAATGAATTCGATATTTTAAATCTCCCAACAGGAAATTACAATCTTGTAATTGAAGTAAAAGATAAGGATAACAAAAGCCTTGCTTCGAATAAAATGTTCTTCCAGCGAAATAATCCAGATGCTCAGTTGAAACTACAGGACCTGGCTGCTGTTGACATTACCAATACATTTGTGGATAATATTACAAATATTGATACACTTAAAGATTATATCAAATCAACTTATCCTATTTCAACACAAATTGAAAAAACATTTGCCGAAAATAATATTAAGCTATCGGATACTAAAACATTAAAGCAGTACTTCCTTAATTTCTGGATAAACAGGAATGCCATTGATCCTGAAAAAGCATGGAAAGAATATTTAGCAGAAGTGAAAAAGGTAAATAAAAGTTATAGTACTTTTATAAAAAGAGGTTATGAAACCGATCGCGGACGTGTTTATCTGCAATATGGAGCGCCAAATAATATCACATCGGTTTCTTCCGATCCCAGTGCATATCCTTATGAAATATGGCATTATTATTCTCTTGCCAACCAAAAAGACAGAAAGTTCGTATTTTATTTACCCGACCTTGTAACCAATGATTATGAGCTTATTCATTCAAATGCAAATGGCGAATATTATAATCCTTCATGGCAAATGCAGCTAAATAAAAGGGACACACCAACACATGATCCTGATAAAACAAAGGGTTATGATTACTTTGGTGGAAAAGCAGATGATTACTATAATCATCCTCATTGATTCATATTGCTTTCTGTCTTTAAAAGAAAGTTGCGGATCTGCTTATTGTAAGCATTTTTCTTTGTCGTATTTTTTTTGTTGACAAGAAAAGATGCATGTCGTGCACCTCCAAAATAAAACATATCGGAGATGACCAATCCTGTAGTAAGTCCTGATATATAAAACCCGCTTTCAATACTCAGGACTGTGAACATGGCAGAGCTGCTAAAAAATATCAAACTTGATAATCCTTTGAAAACATGTCCTGACGCTATTTGTCCGCTTCCGGGAATAATATATGAAATGAATTTTGCGGTGTTAGGGTTTCGCAACTTAGGTTTTTTTAATAATGATTTTAATTCAGAAGAATCTATTTTTATATTATTGGTTGATAAATAAAGATAAATTAAAGAATCAGCTTCATTCCATTTTTGTAATTCGTTTTTTGTAAGTATTTCGAGGAACAGGCATTCTGCTTTAAGTGAGGAGTCGGGAGTATAATAGTTTATTTCGGCGAGATAATTTTCAGCATCAGTATAGTTGTCTGATAAAAATGAATTGATGGCCTTTTCATATCGTACAGAAAACTGAACAGAATCGGGAAGTCTACCAATATCAATCCGGTTTAATGTTGCTGTTGCTTTATCAAACCTGGAAAGGCTTTTATAACAATATGATTTTTTTAAAAGTGCGATTGATCTCTCTTCAGAATTTTCTGAAAAGAAAAATATTTTTTCGTATTCCATTGCAGCAATAGCGTAATTACCGGCATTAAAAATGCTGTCGGCATACGCTATACCTAAAGGTATTTCAGTTTTTGCCTGAAATCCTTTGCAAAGGAATACGCATATTAAGCAATATCTGATTATCAATTTCATTATTAAATTCTGTTCTTTTAACCGAAACACTTAAAACACTTCCCCAAATATTTCCTATATAAAAAATTGAGAATAATCCTGCCGAAAAAATAAAGCGGGCGCTTTTTATATCCGTTTTCCGATACGCTTCGTATGCCTGAATTCCTAATAAAGTAACAGGAATCATACTTGAGAGTCCCTGGTAAGGTTTGCCGGCGTATATTTTTCCTAACCCGGGAATAACTGCAGACATGCAGCCTGCAAGCAATCCGGATTTTTTCTTTCTATTCTTAAAATCATTCGAAAGTTATATTAAATTTTTTTCCTGTTGAAGGAGGTTTTTATCGTTGTAAGTGAAATTTTCAGAAACTGATGAAAACCCTGAAGTGTCGCGTGATAGGAGCATGGCTCCTGATCTTTCTAAATTAATGAATTCGCTGCTGAAGTTTTCGGAAGGGGGAATTGATGAAAATAATTTTACGCATTCATCGTACCTGTGAACTTCTGCAAGACAAAATGCGGCATACAACATTGCATTGTTATAACATGCTGAGCTGTTATCAATAAGTTTAAAATAAAAAAATGCCGTATCGAAATTTTCTGTTTTATAATACACTTGTCCAACAATGTATTGAATTGAATCTTTCTGCGCTTTTGATAAAGTAGTGTCGTTTAATTTTATTTTTAAAAATGTTTTTATATCATCCCAAAGTTGCATTTTAACAAGATAATTGGAGAAAATAATTTGTTCTTGAAACGATATTCTTTTCTGTGCATTTAATATTAAATGGAACGAAATAAAAAATAAAAAAATAAAAATAAATCGTTTCATTTTTTTCGGAAGTGATAGTTTGCTGGCTCATCAATGGCGTATCCTTCGGAATCGAAATGGTCGATGTGAATATCTTGAATTGCTGAAATATTGCAACGCATAATCCTGTCTGCTGAAAGAAATATGCCTTTAACGAGACCGAATTCCTTTATTGCCGTTTTACTGAAATTCGAACAGGTACGCTCATAAAGACAAAGCCTTGAGAATTGCGGCGAAATAACATGCTGGTATAAAAACATCATTGCAGTAGCACTTAAACTGAAAGGATTATATCTCGATATGAAATTTTTATGTTTAAATTTAAGAGTTTCTGTATTGTTAACAAAACTATTTCTGTAATAATCATCAGATGAATCAGAGGTGTTATACTTATTTTTTATTAAAGTTATATCATATTGTATATTTTGTGAGTAACATTTATTTCCAAAAGTGAAAATAAAAACTAAAAAAAGAAGTTTTGAAAAAATGTTTATAAGTGTCATCATGATAATACAAATTTATAATGAACTTTTTATTAAGCAAAAAAATGTTTTAATTTGCATTTTAGAAATTACCGAATGCCACAATTAAAAGTTGCTATTGTAATATTAAACTGGAATGGGAAACATTTTCTTGAAAAGTTTCTTCCATTTCTTATTAAATATAATACTCCCAATTCTGAAATAATTATTGCCGATAATGCTTCACATGATGATTCGGTAAGTTATTTAGAAGAAAATTATCCCACGATCCGTATTATAAAAAATAATAAGAATTATGGGTTTGCTAAAGGATATAATGATGCCCTTAAACAAATTGATGCGGAATATTATGTTTTATTGAATTCTGATATAGAAGTTACCGAGAAGTGGATTGAGCCTGTGATTGAGTTAATGGATTCCGATAAAACGATAGGAGCCTGCCAGCCTAAACTTCTTTCATATGAAAATAAGGATGAATTTGAATATGCAGGTGCTGCCGGCGGCTTTATTGATAAATTAGGTTACCCGTTTTGCCGCGGACGAATTTTTCAAAACCTGGAAAAAGACGAACATCAATATGATGATATTTCTGAGATATTCTGGGCTACGGGTGCATGTATGTTTGTAAGAGCATCGGTCTTCAATAAGGTGGGTGGACTGGATGATGATTTTTTTGCACACATGGAAGAAATTGATTTTTGCTGGCGACTGAAAAATAATGGATACAGGGTGATGTATTGTCCTGCATCAGTAATATACCATATTGGCGGCGGAACTTTACCGAAGAAAAATCCTAAAAAAACTTTTTTAAATTTCAGGAATAATTTTATTCTGCTTTACAAGAATCTTCCACGAGAAAGAATATTCCCTGTAATATTTGTAAGACTATTCCTAGATACAGCAGCAGCTTTCAAATTTTTATCGGAAGGGCATGTTAAGGATTTCTTTGCTGTTATTCATGCACATTTCGCATTTTACTCTGCAATAGGAAAACATGTCAGGAAAAGAAAAACATTGAAGCATATTGATGTTTCTTGCGTGTACAGAAAATCGATCGTATTTGAGCATTACGTAAAGAAGAAAAAATCTTTTAAGCAACTGGATTCCGATTGGTTTTCTATTTAAACTACTGTAAAGTGCGGCGGAGTCTTTTATAGTCATTCATAGCCATTAATTGTCATTCGTAGTCATTAATTGTTATTATTCGCTTGCAGCGAAGTCATTAGTTCCTAAAATATTTGCAAATTACATATTGCTGACTGAAGACAGTTGATCGTTGACGGAATTTTTTAATTTATAATTATCCGTACAAATCCGTAACATCCGTGTTTGTCCGCGTCCCATAATAAAGATAATATTTCCTAAATAAACGAATTTAATTTTTTTGCCACGAAGGTTCAAAGAAACTAAGTTTTACTAAGAATTTTCAATGTTCATATTTGATTGTTCGATTGTTCAACTGTTAAATTGTTTAACTGTTCAATGGTTATTTCTTATTGAACGATTCAATTGCCAGTCGGTATGAATCAAGGCCAAAGCCGGAAATGCTTCCTTTGCATTTTGGCGCTATGAGCGAAACATGGCGATATTCTTCGCGGGCAAAAATATTTGAAATGTGAACTTCAATAACCGGAGCTTTTATCGCAGCAATAGCATCGGCAATAGCAATGGATGTATGTGTATATCCACCGGCATTTAAAATTATTCCATTGTAAGTGAAACCGGTTTCATGGATCTTATTGATGATTTCTCCTTCCACATTGCTTTGATAATATTCCAATTCAATTTCAGGAAAAATATTTTTAAGCATAATAAAATATTCATCAAATGAAATTTCACCGTAAACCTGTTTTTCGCGTGTTCCGAGAAGGTTTAGATTGGGTCCGTTGATAATTATAAGTTTCACAAATATAATTTTTGCAAATATAGAAAATTCAAAAGTGTTATGATAAAAATATTAAAAAGCTTTTTATATCCAATAAATAAAATAATTTTGCGGTATAATTGAGAGGGGGGTGCCCAACAATTTTTTTTAATTGAAAAACGGGCTGAGATCATACCCATTGAACCTGCCCCGGGTAATGCCGGCGAAGGGAATATGGTTAAATAAATTTATGGAAAGCAAACCCTCAGGCTTTCCTGATGTTTAACCGAAAATTAATAAAATGAAAAAGAAATTTGCTGTGCTGGCATTTTGCATTGCCCTTTATTTGCCTATGATTGCACAGGTTACTATTAAGGGTGTTGTGAGCGATGCTGAAAGTAAAAGTATACTGACAGGAGCTACCGTTAAAATTGGAAACAGTTTCAATACAGGCAATTCGTTGGATGACGGTAGTTACATTTTTAAAAATGTAAAAAAAGGAAATCAAAAAATTGAAGTTTCATATGTTGGTTATGAAACATGGTCTCAGTGTTATTACATTACAAGAGACACGGTCATCAATGTGTTGATGAAGAAGAAAACTTTTCTTGCAGATGAACTTGTGATTAAGGCTATCCGTGCCGATGAAAATGCACCGGTAACTTCAACAAAGCTGGAAAAAAATGAAATAGAGAACCGTAACATGGGTCAGGATATTACCTATATGATGAGCATGACACCATCAGTTGTGGTAACTTCAGATGCAGGTACGGGAGTAGGATATACAGGTATCCGTATTCGTGGAACCGATCCTACACGTATCAATGTTACGATTAATGGCATTCCTACCAATGATGCCGAATCACAAGGAACATACTGGGTTGATTTTCCTGATATCGTTTCGTCGGTTGATAATATGCAGATTCAGCGTGGTGTTGGTTCTTCAACCAATGGTGCAGGTGCTTTTGGAGCAAGTCTGAATATCCAGACAAGCAAACTGAATGAAAACCCTTATGCAACTATAAGTTCTTCACTGGGTTCATTCAATACATATAAAAATACTTTTTCGGCAGGCAGTGGTTTGATAAATAAATGCTGGGCTTTTGATGCCCGCTTATCAAAATTATATTCCGATGGTTTCATCGACAGGGCTTTTTCCGATTTGAAATCATTTTATGTTTCGGGTGGATATTATGGTAAAAAAAGTATTTTAAAATTGATCGTATTTTCCGGTAAGGAACGTACCTATCAAGCCTGGTATGGTGTTCCTGAAGCGAGGCTGAAGAATGATTACGAAGGAATGCAGCAGATGCTTGATAACTGGTATATCACACAAGCGGAATATGATGCTATGATTAATTCAGATAGTCGCACGTACAATTATTATACATACAGCAATCAAACGGACAATTATCAGCAGGATAATTATCAGCTGCATTATTCTTACGAGATCAACAAAAACTGGAATGCCAATGCAGCACTGCATTTAACAAAGGGTGCCGGTTATTATGAGGAATTTAAAAACGATGATGCCCTGAATAAATATGGTTTGGATTCTGTTATCATTGGTCAGGATACTATTACTTCAACCGACCTGGTTCGTCAGCGCTGGCTCGATAATGATTTTTATGGTGTTACGTATTCACTGAATTATGACAGCAGGAAAAAGTTTTTATTTACTATTGGCGGAGCGGCAAATAAATATGATGGCGAACATTATGGAATGGTTACATGGGCGCAGTATGCAAGCAATGGTCTTCCCGATAAAAAGTATTATAGTGATAATGCTATAAAAAATGATGTGGATATTTTCGGTAAACTGAATTATCATATAAATAAAAAATTAAACTTTTATGCCGATCTTCAGTACCGCACTATTTATTATTCTTTCTTTGGTTATGATGATGACCTGCAGAATGTACAACAAGCGGTTAACCTGAACTTCTTTAACCCGAAAGTTGGAATAGTTTATAAAATCAGTCCTTCTAACGATTTTTATATTTCAAACGGGATAGGAAATAAAGAACCCTGTCGTGATGATTATGTGCAGTCAACACCTGCAAACCGTCCTAAACCGGAGCATTTGCAAAACCTGGAAACAGGAATTAGTCATACATCCCGGAACTGGAAAGTTGCAGCTAACTATTATTACATGTATTACACCAATCAGCTTGTGTTAACCGGTCAGATAAACGATGTGGGCGAATATAACCGTACCAATATTGATAAAAGCTACCGTACAGGTGTTGAAATTGAAGCGGGAATAAAGCCGGTTAAAAAACTTAATATTGAAGCGAACGCCACTTTTAGTAAAAACATCATTCTTGATTTTACCGAATACGTTGATAACTGGGACGACTGGTCGCAAGTGAATACAAATTATTCGGAAACCGATATTGCATTTTCACCCCGGGTAATTGCCGGAAGCCAGGTAGAATATGAGTTTTATAAAAATGCATTCATCACACTCTTGTCAAAATATGTTGGCAGGCAATATTTAGATAATACTTCAAACCCTGACAGGGCAATCGATTCGTATTTTGTAAACGATATAGGGTTGGCATATTCCATTTATCCGAAATTCATGAAAGAAATAAAATTCACATTGCTGGTGAATAATGTTTTATCGGAAGAATATGAATCGAATGGTTGGACTTATCCATATTATGCCAAAGGCAAGTTGATTAAAAATAATTATTATTATCCGCAGGCAGGACGAAATTATTTGGCCGGAATAACAATGAAGTTTTAATAACTGATGTTATACAGGATTCAAAATAAAATTTAAAAAAAACTATAATTAATAAGGATTTTAAGAGTATATGCCGCCTGCCTTGCCGACGAGGCAGATAAACACAACCCAAATAGCTGAGCGTGTTTGAATGCTATATAGTATTGAAAGTGTAGTACCTACGGTACAATAAGAAGTGTGTTGTACTTTTTTTACCAAGCTGTTGTCCCTAAAGGGACATATAATACCAATTGTTAATTTAAAATAGTCCAAAGAATATTTTAAATTTTACAATGGTTATGCCGATGACATAGATGTTATAGTACAATTTATTGGACTATTACATATATACAATCGGTATAATAATATAATGTTGTTTCAATCGATACAAATTATAATTTTGCGTAAAATCAGTTAATAAAAAAAGCACTCAATTGAGTGCTTTTTTTTATCCTTAAACCAATAAATTCTTAATAAACTCTTTTTATAACAAGAGTTCTTTTGCAGAAAAATAGCTATTCAAGATTAGATTGATTTACAAAAGAAATAAGGTCGAAAGTAAAATTCAAATTTTGTTTTTCAAATAATGTTTTTTTAATGATGAATGAAGTAAATTGGTATATGACTTGTAAAATCAATAAGAAGCCGACAATTCATTTCCGAAAAACAAGTCCTTTATTTTATCAATGAACAGCCAAAAACATTCAATATTTTGCTTCGATGAGAAGTTTATGATATTGAACTGAGTTTTCTTTTAAATGGTTGATTATATTTTGAAACCCCTTATTCTGTGTTGTAACTTTATAGCAGTTATACTCGTTCTTATCAGGTTTGTAAAGGCAAAAGTGTTTAGAACGAGTTATACCGTACAGAAAACAAAAAATATTTTTGCAAAAATCTTTTCTGTCGGTATAAATGAAAATTCAACGTTTCGTAAGGTTATGGAAACTAAAATATACGCAACTTTATTTCTTCTTTTTCTATATAATTTTTCATTTGCACAAAATGATAAAAGAAGCTATACGGCAAGCAGGACAACTATTACTCCTAAAATTGACGGTGTCCTGAATGATGATGCATGGAATACTATTCCTGTTGCAACAGGAATGTTGCAGTTACGTCCTACACAAGGCAAAGCTGCCACACATGAAATTGATCTGAAACTTATTTATGATGATGATGCGGTGTATGTTTCCGCTATGCTTTATGATTCGGCGCCCGACAGCATTATGCATGCATTAGGTTCGCGTGATGGTGAATCGATACTTGCTGATGCTTTTTATATTGGCTTTGATACCTATAATCGTCTTGATGCATATGTGTTTGGGATAACTGCTTCAGGAGTACAAATGGAAACAAAAGATTCCGATCCTACATACGATGCTGTTTGGGAAAGCGCTGTTAAGATTAATGATAAAGGATGGACGGTTGAAATGAGAATACCTTACTCTGCAATACGTTTTCCTTCAACTGCCGAGCAGGAGTGGGGCTTCCAGTTTACACGTGAAATTAAACGTTCGGGTGAATATGTGCAGTGGGCATTAACACCGCCTACGCTTTCAAACTCGCGCCTGGCATGGGGAACACTTAAAGGTATTTCAAATATTAAAGCTCCATTACGTTTGTCGCTTACACCTTTTGTTACTGCATTTGCTGAAAATGCCCCGGCATATACCACAGGCGAATCGGTGGTTTATGATAAATCAACTTCATATAATGTGGGTGCTGATCTAAAATACGGGCTTAATGAAAAGTTTACATTAGACCTTACGCTGCTCCCTGATTTCAGCCAGGTGCAGTCGGATAATAAAGTGAAGAGTCTTAGTTATTCTGAAGTAACGTATAATGAGAACAGGCCCTTTTTCAAAGAAGGAACAGAATTGTTCACGAAAGATAACCTGTTTTATTCACGACGAATAGGAAAGATACCTTTTGGATATTATTATGTTCCTTATATGCTGGGTGAAGGTGAAACGATCAGAGAAAACCCTTCGAAGACAAGGCTTCTGAATGCTGTAAAATTTTCGGGAAGGAATAATAAAGGACTTGGCATTGGTTTGTTCAATGCAATTACCGATAATGCTTACGCTGTGGTTGAAGACTCGCTGGGTAATTCAAGGAAGATACTAACGGAGCCTTTGACAAACTATAATGCTGTTGTATTCGACCAGAAATTTAAGAACACATCTTCAGTTTACCTTGTAAATACAAATACTACAAGGAATAACAAAAATTATTATAATGCCAATGTTACCGATGCAGGCTTTTCCATAAAGAATAAAAAGGCAACAATTTCTTTTGATGGTTTTGGAACCGTTAGTCAGAAACTTCAGAAATTCGATTCCTTGAAAGATAATGCAGACGACAGGGGATACCAGTATTTCCTGGGTTGCCAGAAGATATCAGGAAACCTGCAATATGGTTATTCTCATATGTTCATTAGTAAATCGTACGATTCGCGCGATATGGGTTATTATATCATAGGGAATAAAATGCGTGAACGAGTTTATGTTTCGTACAATACGTTTAAGCCTAATAAATATTTCCGTGAGTCGTATAATTCGGCATCATTTGATTATGGGATAAATCCTGAAACTAAAAAGAAGTATGTAAGCCAGGGTGAAATAAGTTTTTATTTTGTAATGAATAATTATGCGAATTTAAGTTTTAGTGCAATGGCAACACCTTTTGTTACGTATGATTACAACGAGCCAAGAGTTGAAGGAAGATATTCGCGTAACCCGCGCTATTATTATACAAGCGCAGGCTATTCATCAAATCCGCGCAAAGCAATCATTTACGGTTTGAATTTGCAGTTTGGCGATTTCCTTGAACGCTATGAAGGAAAAGGATACATGTTTAATCCTAACTTGACGTATCGTATAAATGATAAACTACAGGTTGGCTACAGTTTTACCTATAATGTTGATTCGTATAATATAGGATTTGCGGACATTACAGATGATAACACCATTATTTACGGTGGCCGTAAACTGATAACTTATGAAAATGATTTTGGTTTGCAATACATGTTTAAGAATGATATGTCGCTAAGCCTGTCGACGCGCCATTACTGGAATACCGGCGAATATCTTAAATATTACACATTGCTTGATAATGGCGAAGTTGAGGATAACACAACTTATGATAAGAATAATAATTTCAGTTATAATGTTTTTAATGTCGACCTTGTGTATTCGTGGCAGTTCGCGCCCGGCAGCACGTTGTCGCTTGCTTATAAAAATGCAATTGAAACCGAAGAAGGTGTTTTGGTGCGGAGTTATTTTGATGATATCAATAAAACCATTGAAGCTCCACAGACCAACAGTATTTCGTTAAAAGTGTTGTATTACCTCGATCATCATTCGGTGAAGAAAATGCTGAAGAAAAGGAAAGAGTAAAATAGCCCCTATTCCCAACCCCTTAATATTTCTGCTGCGGTGGATTGATGAGAGCAAATAGCAAATAGAAGTCTATGGTTGTAGGTTTGGGCAACTGGTTTGGTTGAAAGTAAAATGTTATATGTTTTTTTTACCAATGACGATTCACCATTGACCTAACAAGCTGCTACACCTATCAACCTTTGACTTTTTGTTGATAGAAAATAGATAATAGTATATATAAAATTGAAGTCTTAGGTTGTAGGTTTAGGGCGACTGGCTAGGTTGAATGTTATTTGTTGATAGTATTTTTACTATTCCCTTTTACCATTGCCCTAACTAGCAGCTACACCATTCAACCATTGACTTTTTTAATAGAAAATAGATAATAGTAAATAGGAAATAGATGTCTTAGGTTGTAGGTTTAGGGCAGCTGGCTAGGTTGAATGTTTTTTGTTGATGGAGTTAAACTTTAACCCTTTAACCATTGCCCTAACTAGCAGCTACACCATTCAACCTTTGACTTTTTGTTGATAGAAAATAGATAATAGTAAATAGTAAATAGAAAATAGATGTCCGCCAAGGCGGATTGGTTTTTTGGTTGGGCAACTGGTTTGGTCAAATGTTATTTATTGAAAGTGTTTTTACTATAGTCCTATGACCATTGACCTGACTAGCCGCAAAACCTTTCAACCAATAACCATTATTATATCCCGTAGGGATTAAATATCAGTAACCGCAGGTGTAAACTGCGGGGTACAACCTCAAATATGCAGCAACCCCGTAAGGGTTGAATAGTTATCCGGATGTCTGTCCAATGTTTTTTTCATGGCCGGAAAAGAAAAAGAAGAAGAAAGGGGTATTTATAACAAAGAAGCCCGTGAATTTTCACGGGCTTCTTTTATCTGCTATCACGACGAATATCGTTTCAAGGGGCAACAAACAATGAACCTAGTACCGTCCACTGACCTTTATTACCTTTTGAGAAAATGTACCTGTGACGGAACCACAGTTTAACACCTGCCGGCAGATTTTTTAAAGTAACAGTAGCAGCGGTGGTAACATCAGCTTCAATCCAGGTATTTTCAATATCCGCTTTGGTATCGGGCAGGATAGGGTCGCGACAGTATTGCCATTCGTGCGATGCTTTAATTCCTCTTACCGGAGTAATTGCAGTACATACAGCTTCACCTGTATTCTTTCCTGCCACTACCGAAGGCATGCGCTTTGAATGTATGGAAACAGCTTTAACATCGAAGCCTGCCGACAGTATTTTCTGTTCATCGCCGCCGCTAACGTTGGCAACGTATTCCAATAACTGCGACATCAGGTCGTCCAGTATCTTTTCTTTTGCACGCACGGCTGCTTTAAGCACTTTGCCGCCATCAGCAGCAGCTTCAAAGGCGGTTTCCAACGCATTGATTGCTGTTGTAACAACAGTAAGCGTAGGGTTAGGTGTTGTGTAATTCGTGTTACCCGTCATATGAA